>ENA-OZGV01001344-OZGV01001344.1-human-gut-metagenome-genome-assembly--contig:-NODE-1344-length-11072-cov-4.851865_pt1 | contig 11072 bp, 10 predicted proteins | sample MGYA00245120_ERZ653665 | MGnify/ENA primary metagenome ERZ653665 (study PRJEB26926, sample SAMN06165250) | human gut metagenome | biome: ENVO:00009003; feature: ENVO:2100002; material: ENVO:00002003... | reverse complement strand
CGGTGTCGCCGTAGCGTATGCCGTTGAAGAGGCGGGTGACGAACTGCTCGGCGTCGGCGGCCTCGGACATGTACCGGGTCGCCGCCTCGGTCAGCTCGGAGCCCTCGATGCGGCAGTTGGCCAGGAAGCGCTCGAGCAGCTCGTCTTTGGCCTCAGGCGCGAAGGCGAGGGTCTCCTCGACCAGCTCAGTCAGCTCGACAACCTCGGCGCCCTCGGCGCGAAGGATCGCCGTGAGGGCATCGTGCTCGTCCTGGGCCCGTGCCAGATCGAAGTCGCTGCTCGTGGGCCGCAAGGGGAAGGCCAGAGCAAATTCCCCGTGAGGGAAGCGCCGCGTCTCTGGGCCCGGCCGGTGGACGAGCACTCGCTTGAGGCGGCCCACTTCGTTGTTCACTCGCACGGTATCCATGGCTGTTTCGCTCCGTTTCTTCTCTCGTTGTCCTTCCAAAGCATAGGGAATTTTCGAGCCTGAGAAAAGGCACTGAGGAAAGAAGGTGACTTTTAACGTCACCTTCTACCGCTCAGGCGACGGGAAAGGTCACTGCGGGTGCCGCTTCTCCGAGCTGCGTTCCCGCTTGCGATGCGACGGCCGGACGGGAGGTGTCGCCCCGCGATGATGGCCTCGCGAATCCCGCACGCAGCGAGTGAGAAAGGAGAGGTGCAATGAGGGAAAAGGCAAAGCGCACGTTCCAGGTGCCGCATACCTACACGATCATCTTTATCTTGATGATCATCGTGGCGGTCATGACGTGGGTTGTTCCGTCGGGAACGTTCGCGACGACGGAGATCGACGGGCGCGAGGTGACGGTGGCGGGTACCTACGAGCAGATGGACAAGACGTTCGTCGATGGCGAGACGGGCAAGCAGGTCGATCTGCGCCAGGGTCCCGGAGCGGTGCTGGAGGCGCCCATCGCGGGCATCATGGCCGCGGCCGAGGTGGTGGCCTTCGTGTTCATCGTCGGTGGCGCGTTCCAGATCATCACGGCTACCGGCGCCATCGACGCCGGCATGCGCCGGGTAGTGAGGAGGTTCAAGAGCAAGGACATTCTGGTTATCCCTATCGCCATGCTCCTGTTCGCCCTCGGCGGCTCCACCTTCGGCATGGCCGAGGAGACCCTGCCGTTCTTCGCCATATTCCTGCCCATCATGATCGCCATGGGCTTCGATTCGCTCACGGCGTTCATGATCGTGTTCATCGGCGCGAAGGCAGGCTACATCGCCTCGACGGTAAACCCCTTCAGCGTGCTCATCGCCCAGGGCGTCATCGGCATCACGGGCAACCCGCAGCTGTGGCTGCGCGCCATCATGTTCGTGGTGATCGTGGGTCTGTCCATCGGGTGGGTGGTGCTCTATGCCCGCAAGGTGCGCAAGAATCCCGAGTTGTCGCTCACCTTCCACGATGACAAGCAGAAGCGCCTCGATATGGGCGCGGTGGACGACGATGTGCCGTTCACGACCGCCCAGAAGTGGATCCTCGTGGTGTTTCTCGCGGGCATGGCCCTCATCGTGTGGGGGCTCGTGTCCCAGGGCTGGTACATGAGCGAGCTGTCGGCGGTGTTTCTGGCCATGGGCCTTCTGGCCGGCATTATCGCGCGGTTCTCGCAGCAGAAGATTGCCCAGGAGTTCGTGGTGGGCCTGAAGGACTTCGCGTTCTCGGCCATCGTCATCGGCCTGGCCCGCGGCGTGCTCGTCATTGCCGATAACGGCATGATCATCGATACCATTCTGAACGCCATGGCCATGGGGCTCGCCGATGTGGCGCCTGCGGTGTACACCACCATTCTGTACGTGGTGGAGAACCTGCTGACCATCCTGGTGCCGAGCTCTTCCAGCCTGGCGGCGCTCACCATGCCCATCTTCGGGCCCCTGACCGAGTTGGTGGGACTGAATCCCGAGGGTGCTGTCACGGCCCTGTGCCTGGCCGAGCCCATGATGACTATCATCGCGCCCACGAGTGCCATCCTTGTCGCGGGTCTGGCCGTGTGCAAGATCAGCCTAGAACAGTGGTGGAAGACCTGCTGGAAGTGGTGGCTGCTCATGAGCGCGGTCTGCATCGGCTTCACGGCGATATCGGCCATGCTGCCCGTCGCTTAGCTTATACTGAACGAGAAAGGAGAGGTCATGGCGAAAAAACCCATTCACGTGACCAGCGAGATCGGCGATTTGCAGCGCGTGGTGCTGCATCGTCCCGGGCGCGAGCTCGCGAACATGAAGGCCGCGGAGTTCGAGAAGTGCTGGATCCACGACGCCTTCTACCTGGAGTACGCCCAAAAGGAGCACGACGCCTTCGCGAACATTCTGCGCGAGGCCGGCTCCGAGGTGCTCTACATGGAGGAGCTTCTGGCCGAGGCCATGGACGCGAACCCGGTCGCTCGGGCCGCTTTCCTGGACGAATACATGGCCCAGGCTCCCATTCCCGATCCGGCGCTCGTGCCGCTCGTGCGCGAGAAGCTGGACGCCATTGAGGGCAACCGGGAGCTGGTGGCCAAGGCCCTGGCCGGCATGCGCCTGCACGAGCTCGATCTGGCGAGCGGCCCGCGTACGCTGTCGCGCTTGGAGGGCGACGGTCTCGCCCCCGACGACTTCGTGGTGTACTCCATGCCGTCGAGCTACTTCTCTCGCGACCCCATCGCCTCCATCGGTACGGGTGTGGCGCTGCACCGCATGTACTACAACCAGCGCAACCGCGAGGTGCCCTTCTACAAGACCTTCCTCACCTATCATCCCGATTTCGCGGGAACGCCGTTCTGGTACGACAACCATAGCGCGGCTCACATCGAGGGCGGAGACGTGCTCAACATCAACGAGACCACGCTGGCGGTGGGCATTTCCGAGCGCACCGAGGCGGCGGCCATCGACACGCTGGCGCACAACCTGTTCTGGGGCGAGGAGCCCTCGGCCATTGATACGGTGTACGCCATAAGGATTCCCTTCGGCTACGAGACCATGCACCTGGACACGGTGTGCACCCAGATCGACTACGACAAGTTCACGGTGTACCCGGGCATGTACGACGAGCTGCACGCCTACCGCCTGCGCAAGGGCGACAACCCCGGAGAGATCGCCGTGGACGAGCTGGACGGCTCGCTCAAGGAGATCCTGGAGATGGCCACGGGCGTCGATGAAGTCACGCTCATCGAGTGCGGCGGGGGAGACCCGGTAGAAGCGTCTCGCGAGCAATGGAACGACGGCTCCAATACGCTGGCCATCGCACCCGGCAAGGTGTGCGTCTACGAGCGTAACGTCGTGACCAACGACGTGCTCGACCGGGCGGGCATCGAGCTGTGTGTCGTGCCCTCCGAGGAGCTCTCCCGCGGCCGCGGCGGCCCGCGCTGCATGTCCATGCCCTTCGCCCGCGCCGACATCTAGGCGCCCGCTTCGGGACGGTGCGGCCCTGGCCGGCCTCTGTGCCGGTGCCGGTCGGGGCCGTGTCGCGCCCGATTCCCGCGTCGTTACCGGCCAGGCCGCTGGCCGTTTCGGCGACTGTCCCTCACTTCCCCCACTTGAGAAAAAGGTGATCCCATGCCGCTCAATCTTTCTGGAAAGCACTTCCTAACCCTGCTCGATTTCAGTCCCGAAGAGATCCGCTACCTGCTCGATCTGTCCCGCGACTTCAAGAACATGAAGCGCGCCGGTGTGCCCCACCGCTACCTCGAGGGCAAGAACATCGTGCTCCTGTTTGAGAAGACCTCCACGCGCACCCGCTGCGCCTTCGAGGTCGGCGCCATGGACCTCGGCATGGGTGTGACCTACCTCGACCCGGGCAGCTCGCAGATGGGCAAGAAGGAATCCATCGAGGACACCGCCCGCGTGCTCGGTCGCATGTACGACGGCATCGAGTACCGCGGCTTCGAGCAGTCGGTGGTGGAGGATTTGGCCGCCAATGCGGGCGTGCCGGTGTGGAACGGTCTCACGGCCCAGTTCCACCCCACCCAGGCGCTTGCCGATGTCCTCACCATGCAGGAGGAGTTCGGCCCCGACTTGCGCGGCCGCAAGCTGGCGTTCTTCGGCCAGGTGGGCAACACCGCCTCGTCGCTGCTCGTCATCTGCGCCAAGCTCGGCATCGATTTTGTGCAGGTGGGGCCCCAGGCCGACGTGCCCGGGAACCGCACCTATCGTCCGGAGCTGTGGGAGGCCTGCCAGAAGCTCGCGGCCATAAGCGGGGCGACGCTCTCGGTGACCGATGACATCGACGAGGGCATCCGCGGCGTGGATGCGGTGTACACCGACGTGTGGGTCGGCATGGGCCAGCCCGCCGATCTGTGGCGCGATCGCATTGCGCTGCTCGAGCCCTACCGCGTGACCGAGGCCGTGATGGCCAAGGCGAACCCGGATGCCATCTTCATGCACTGCCTGCCCTCGTTCCACGACACGAACACCACCATCGGCGCCGAGATCGCTGAGCAGTTCGGCGTGACCGAGATGGAGGTGGAGGACGTCGTGTTCGAGTCGGACGCCTCCCGCGTGTTCCAAGAGGCCGAGAATCGCATGCACACCATCAAGGCCGTCATGTACGCTACGCTGAGGTAGCGGTCTTTCGACGGCGAACTTTCCTGCGGTGCGGCGGCCTTAACCATGCCGCACCGTTTTCCGTGACGCCGCCCGTCGATCCCCTTGCAGTCGGCGGGCGGTCGGCACATCTGGTCTAATATGGGAGCGGTGTCTACAAGAGGGCGGCCATGTAGATGGGGAGGTATGTTATGGGGCCTTCTTGCTCCAGGTTTCCTCTATGCAGCACTATCGCCCCTTCCAGTTTGTAGTTCTTTACGCCGAGCAACGCATCAAGCGCCGCGTGGCGCTTCGAGCTCTTGCCCGACTTGACCTCGATGGGCACAACGTATGGGGCGCCGGCTGCGTCGATCATGAAATCGACCTCTCCGACCCCTCGCTTGTTGAAGTAGTAAAGCCGCTCATGGCCGTGAGCGCGCAGCTCTTGAGCGACGGCGTTTTCGAACACGGCGCCCAGGTTCATATCCTCCGAGCGAGCCAGCAGCTGCTCGACCGCTGTCGATGGGAAGGTGGCAAACAGCAGCCCAACGTCCGACTGATAGAGCTTGAAGTAGCTTCGTTCCTCGGAGAGCCCCAGAGGAAACGTTGCCTCAGTGGCTCGATGCACGGGAATCACGACGCCGGCGTCGGCAAGCCAATCGAAATCGGAGGCGATTCTGGAGAACCGCTTGCCGTCGGTGGCGCCGCTGATGATAAAGCGCTTACTCTCCTTGTTCAGCTGCGACGGCACCGCATCGAATATGGTCTTGATCTGGCGGCCGCGCACGCGATCCTTCACGTAGCGCGTAATGTCGGCACGATATGTGTCGAGAATACCCCGCTGCCGGGCGCGCATGAGCTGGGTATCGTGAGTGTCTGCGAATACCTGCACGGCCTCGGGCATGCCCCCGATGAGGACGTAGCGCAGCCAAAGGTCGAGGAACATCTCATGCAAGAAGTCCGGCACGGGCTCTCTTGCGGCAAAGCACCCTTTTACGGCATCCCAGAGCGTTGGGTCGGTTCCCTGGGACCAGCAGAACTCTTCGAAGTCGAGCGGGAACATTTCCTCGATGTCGATGGTCCCGACGGGCAGGGATCGAAAGTCGTAGGCCTCGACGCCGAGCATCGAGCCAGAGTAGATGACGTCGAAACGGTCGTCCTCGGCCAGATAGCGCATCCCGGTAATGGCGTCGGCGCACCGTTGGACCTCGTCGAAGAACAGCAGAGTGCTCTCGGGGACGAGAGGCCGTTCGGCAAGCGCGGTGATGCGCATGATGAGATCGCTGAGGTTCTGGGCTTCGCTGATGACCTCGACCGCTCTCGGCTGCTCGACGAAGTCGATCTTCACCATGGCTTCATAGCGTTCGCGCCCGAACGCCTCGATGCTGCTTGTTTTACCCGTCTGGCGAGCGCCAGTGATGAGAAGGCCTTGATTGGTCTTTGTCGCCTTCCAAGACTCGATCCGTTTTTCGATTTTCCGCTTGAGCATATATGCCTTTCTTGCCGATATACAGGTAGTTTACGGCCCAGATGGCAAAAATGCAAAGTTAAAAAGAGGCGAAATGGCAAAAATGCAAAGTTAGAAAGCCGCGAAATGGCAAAAATGCAGAGTTCTGAAGCCGCAATGGGTGCAGCTGTCTCCGGTTTTTGCAAAGAAAAAGTCCCCGTGCTGCGCAACGGGGACTTTGAGGTATGTGAGAGAGGCTGCTAATTCTTCAGCGAGTTCAAAGGTGCGGGCATGCGGCCGCCGCGGTGGGCGAAGACGGTGCCGGCGTAGGGGTTCACGGGCATGACCGGGGCGTAGCCGAGAAGGCCGCCGAAGTCCAGCTGGTCGCCCACTTGGCAGCCGATGGCGGGGATGAGGCGCACGGCGGTGGTCTTGCTGTTGATCATGCCGATGGCGCACTCGTCGGCGATGATGCCGAAGATGGCCTCCTGGGTGGTGTCGCCCGGCACGGCGATCATATCCAGGCCCACGGAGCACACGCAGGTCATGGCCTCCAGCTTCTCGATGGAAAGCGCCCCGTCCTCGGCCGCGCGGATCATGCCGGCGTCCTCGGAGACGGGAATGAAGGCGCCGGACAGGCCACCCACGGACGACGACGCCATGACGCCGCCCTTTTTCACGGCGTCGTTCAGCATGGCAAGGGCCGCCGTGGTGCCGGGGCCGCCGCACTGGCCCACGCCGATGGCCTCCAGGATTTCGGCCACGGAATCGCCCTCGGCCGGGGTGGGGGCCAGCGACAGGTCCAGGATACCCTGCTGCACGCCGAGGCGCCGCGACGCCTCGCGGGCCATGAGCTCGCCGGCGCGGGTGATCTTGAAGGCGGTGGCCTTGATGGCCTCGGCCACGGTGGTGATGTCGGCCTCCTTCGGCAGGTCGGCGAGCACCGCGTGTACCACACCGGGGCCCGACACGCCCACATTCACTACTTCGTCGGCCTCGCCGGAGCCATGGAAGGCGCCGGCCATGAAGGGGTTGTCCTCCACGGCGTTGCAGAACACGACGAGTTTGCCGGCACCGATGCACTGGCGGTCGGCCGTCAGCTCGGCGGCGCGCTTGATGACGCCGGCCATCTTGAAGGCGGCGTCCATGTTGATGCCGGCCCGTGTGCTGCCCACGTTCACCGAGGCGCAGACGCGGTCGGTGGCGGCGAGCGCCGTGGGGATGGAGTCCATGAGCTTGTGGTCGGCCCGGGTGGCGCCTTTGTGCACGAGCGCCGAGAAGCCGCCGACGAAATCGACGCCCACCTCCTTGCCGGCGCGGTCCATGGCCACGGCCACGGGTGTGAGGTCGTCGGCGATCACCGCGGCGCAGATCTCCGCGATGGGGGTGACCGAGATGCGCTTGTTCACGATGGGGATGCCGAACTCGCGCTCGAGCTGCTCGGCGGTGGGCACGAGCTTCTCGGCAGCCGAGGTCATGCGGTCGTAAACCTTCGAGGCCAGCTTGTCCACGTCGGCGTCCACGCAGCCGCGCAGGTTGATGCCCAACGTGATAGTGCGGATGTCCAAGTTCTGCTTGGACACCATGGCTAGGGTCTCGGCAACTTCGGCAGGGGTGATCTGCATAGCGGCTCCTCGCTCGCGACGGTCGGCAGGGCGCGGGTTCGCGCTCCGGTAATTGTTCTGGCTCAGTCTACCAAATCGCACTCGCTCTCGCTGCCGTACAGGCGCGGACGGCCCTAATCGCTGCTTGCTGAGGAAAGGGATGCCGGTGTTTTTAGGATGAGCTAGAGATGATTATCTCGATCGCGATAATCAGATGGAAAACCCGATAAATTATCGCGATCGCAATAATCGCGAGAGATAGTCGTGATATTATCGCGATCGCGATAATACAAAGAGCAAGGACGGCTATGGCTATTCGGAACGCGAAGGACTTTGGAACAGCGATTCGCGAGCGACGCAAGCGGCTCGGATACACCCAGGGAGAGCTTGCCGAGATGTGCGACGTGGGAACAATGTTCGTCTCTCAATTGGAGAACGGAAAGCCGACGGCCCAGCTGGACAAGGCGATTCGCGTGGCGAATATGGTCGGTCTCGATATTGCGCTTCAAGAAAGGCGGTAGCCCATGCGTATGAAGGTGTGGGGCGAGATATCGGGCGAACGCCATCTCGTCGGGACGCTGGAGACGATTCCCGGGCGCGAGGAGCAGTTCGTCTATGCCTATGGCCATGCGCATCGGGTCGACCAACAAGATCGATGAGGTTGACCGGGACGATTTTCTCGCTTTGGCGAAGGAGCTAGATGTTTCGCCGCGCATGGTGAGGCGGCTCATCGGGGAAGTCTGCGAAGGCGTCGGCGGGGCGGCGAGTGCCGTGGCGAGCGACATGGAGGACGCCTTGGGCGCGCCACTTCCGAAATTACGGGAGATTGAAGCATTCGCGCGGGTGCAGATTGGTCGGGTTTGGGTTTCCGCGCTTGGGGCGGCACTCCCTGCAACTTCGGGAACGGGGGCGTGAGAATGATGCTCATTGTCGAGTTATGCGCATAAAAAACTAGAGGGTTTCCCTTTCGAGAAACCCTCGTACAAAACGATCGCTCGTTTTTCGATGTCGGCTCATCATAGCAGAAACGCGATGAGGTGTTGCGAGGGTTTAGAATGAGGCCATCGAAAGGGTGGCGCAGCGAGATAGGAGATGGCATGAGCGAAGACAAAACTACGATGCTGGTTGGCGCCGACTACACCGCTGACGATTACGACGGGGACGCCCATGTGCCGGCGGGCGAGGCGCTGCAGCGCCTCCGGGAAGGCAACCGCATCTACGTGGAGGCGCTCGACCATGAGCGCGACTTGTCGCCCGAGCGCATCGCCGACTTGTTCGAGAACGGCCAGCGTCCCTTCGCCTGCGTCATCACGTGCGCCGATTCGCGGGTGGTGCCCGAGCACATCTTCATGACCGGGCTGGGCGAGCTGTTCGTCATCCGCGTGGCGGGCAACGTCGTGGGGCCCATCGAGCTGGCGAGCGCGGTGTACGCCTGCGAGCACTTGCACACGCGGCTTCTGCTGGTGCTGGGGCACACTCACTGCGGCGCCATCAAGGCGGCTCTCGATGGGGAGGCGGGGCCGGTGGCCGCTATCACCGAGCGCATCGCTGCGGCCCTCGGCGACGTGCGCGACCCCTACGAGGCTAGCGTGGCGAACGCCCGCGCCGCCGCGGCCGAACTGGCCGCCTCACCGGAGCTGACGCTCCTCGTCGCCGAGCATGACTTGGACATCCGAGTCGCCATCTACCACACCCACTGCGGCGTCGTGGACTTTCTGTAGAGCGAAAGTGCATAATCACGTTCACGACATCGCTGGTGGTCGGGGTGTCGGTCGAAAGAGCCAGGCATTTTGGCGGGCGCGTCCCGCTCTTGCAATGATTATCGTAATAACTTGCGATAAAGTGATTGAGAAGCTACACTTGCGCAAGATGATTCGCAGAATGTGGGGGCGGCGTCGGAAGGCGGGGGAGAAGATTGTTCAGCGAACTTGCCGTAGCCTACTTGTTTTTCGGGGGAGCCGGGGCGGGCTCTTGCGTCGTTTTGGGCATTTTGGAATGCGCCAACATAGGGCGCTACGGCGCGAGTACGGGTTCTTGGCTTGCAGGGAAGAGGCGCCCTCGTCCGGTTTTGCGGCTGAGGAAGCGCTTGCGAGTGCCCCACGAGCTTTTGTCTCGCGGTTGGACGCTTTGCCTGGTATTGCTGGTAACGGGTTCGCTTTGCCTCGTGGCCGACGCCGGCCGCCCCGAACGCGTGATTTCTCTGTGGCTGTCTCCTCGCTTCACGGTCATGACGGTGGGCGCATGGGCTCTTCTGGCTTCGAGCGTGTTGGCGGCTTTCTTCTCTTTTGTGTCGAATGGTGCTGGTGCGCGATTGCCGCTTTTCGTGGTGCTGGCCGCCGCTATCGCCGCGGTGATAGCCGGAGTTGCCACGACGATTTACACTGGGGTGCTTCTCACGCTGCTTCCCTCGGTTATCGCTTTTGGGACATGGCTTGTTCCGGCACTCTTCTGTCTTTCGTCGTTGTCGTGCGGGGTGGCCGTAGCCTTCGGCACCGCATCTTTTGTTGATTCCCGCGTGCCGTTCAACGCGGCGCTGCGATGCCTGAGTCGCGTAGATCGCGCAATAATCGTCGCAGAAATGGTGGCTCTGGCTCTCTTCGTGGCGTCCTTGCTGACCGACGCTCGAACGGAGGCAGGGGGCCGCGTTCTTCTGGTGGGCGATGAGGCGATTATGTTTTGGGTGGTGCTTGTGCTGGTCGGTTTGGTCGCGCCTTTTATCCTGGAGTGTCGTTATCTTGGAGGGGATCGGCGCACGAAGGGCCTTTGGATTGCCTGCTGCCTGCTCCTTGGCGGTGTGGCCCTGAGAATCTGCGTGACGGGGCTCGCGTCCTTCGATGTTTCCCAGAGTCCCGAGATTGCAATACGTATGGCATTCGCGGCAACAGGGAGCTGAGCCGCGTTCTCACAGCGGAAGCGCCAGAATACGATCAACGGCAAGGCGATTTGCCGAGCAGGACGAAAGGAAGGATCGACTGATGACGAAAAGCGCAAGAAGTCGCAAGGTGCGCCGTGCCGAATGGGAAGCGGCGCCGGGGCCGTGGAGCGACAGCGAAGCGGAAATGCTGGCGGCAACCTCCTACGTGCCCAAGAAGTCGTCGCGCAACGGCGCTCTCGTGTTCAGCGTTGCCGTGTTCGTGGCTGCGGCTGCCGCCGTGCTCGCATGCGACCTTCTCGTTGAGGGGCGCATCTCGCTTGTGGGTATTCTTGCGGCTCTGGTGGCGGCGCTCGCGGCCTCTTCATCGTTGCATATCGCTTTGGGGTGGGAAAAGGTGGTCGTGCTGCGGCTTGGCAAGCTGAACCGCGTGGTGGGGCCCGGCTTCTACGCCACCATTCCCATTTTGGAGCACGGAACTATCCGTGTGGATCAGCGCATTATCGCCACTCCCTTCCGTGCCGAGCGCACGCTGACGGCTGATCTCGTGCCGGTGAACATCGACGCGGTGCTGTTCTGGGTGGTTTGGGATGCGGAAAAGGCCTGCGTGGAGGTGGAAGATTACTACGCGGCCATATCGTATCTCGCGCAGACATCGCTGCGT
>ENA-OZGV01001339-OZGV01001339.1-human-gut-metagenome-genome-assembly--contig:-NODE-1339-length-11098-cov-5.242597_pt1 | contig 11098 bp, 9 predicted proteins | sample MGYA00245120_ERZ653665 | MGnify/ENA primary metagenome ERZ653665 (study PRJEB26926, sample SAMN06165250) | human gut metagenome | biome: ENVO:00009003; feature: ENVO:2100002; material: ENVO:00002003... | reverse complement strand
GCTGTCTTTGTCTGGCTCGTAAGGAGCGCAAGCATTTCGGCAGATGCTTCTGCGTTTACCAGAGAACTGTTGTAAATATCAGAGAGCAGTCGGCAGCAGTCGGAAGCACTTGTGTAATTGTCATCGGTTGGATCAGAAGCCAGGAACTCGCGGCCAAGATGCGTGGAGGTGTAGTTCCGCTCCTGACAGAACTCATTGACAATAGCAGCTCCTGTCTGAAAATCGCCTCCACCGAGCTTGCGGACCAGTTCGTTGGCAGAGTCATTGTCACTGACTGTGATCATACTGGTGAGGAGAGGTTTCAGAGTACTTTCATAATCGGATGAAACCGTAGTTCCTTCATCTGGATATATCAGTTTGTCATAAACAGCGGCCATGATAAATGCTTTGATAACACTGGCAGACTGCATGGACTGTTCGGCATTGACTGTGCTGTAGGCCTGCGTCTTCAGATCCATAGCTGCGATTGCCCAGAGTTCTCCCTGTTGTTCAAGCGGATCAGTATAGTTCTTTTCCAGCTGTGAGGTGAGATCGGCGAGGTGTTCTCCGACAGTAGTAATAGCCGGTTCGACAGTATTGAAATATGCATCGATTCCATCGGCAATTCCCCTTGCCATAGTTTCGTGATTTGCGGAATTGGTAATGTAAAGATCATCATTCTGGTTACTCATAAATCCCATTTCGAGGATGGCAACCGGAACTGTACTCCAGTTGGTACCAGTCATATTGTCGGCAGAGATGACGCCTTTGTTTGCAAGTCCGGTGGCATTGCAGTAACTGTCGATGATACAGGATGCAAGCGTATTACTTTTTTCGATGAGTTCCTTGTCCAGATACTGATTGGAACTGGTTGGGGCCATGGTAAGAGCACCGGCAGCAGAAGCACTGTTGTCACTGTTTGCATGAATGCGGACCGTGATATCGGCGCCGGATTCTGTGGCGAATTCTGCACGTTCTTTGTTGCTGATGGCCTTGTCGTTATCCTCGCGGGTCATGACAACCTTGTACCCACGAGAAGTCAGTTCTTTTTCAAGGACAAGAGAAACTTCAAGGTTGACTTCATATTCCGGAACCTTGGAGTAGTTACCGGCAGTACCGGTCGTAGCTTTATTTTTGGTCTGAGATGAACCTGGAGCCATAGGTTCCTGTGCACTCATGTCTACCCAGCTTCCCTGATGTCCCGGATCAATACAGACGGTAAACTGTCTGGAAGCGGAAGACGGAGTTGAAGCCGTGTTTGCGGCAGACCAGTCCATGCCTGAGGAAGAACCGGAAGGACTCAAAGTACCTTCGGAGTCATCTGAAGAATCGACATCGGCTTCAGTATTGGCAGAAGCATTTGGAGAAGCCGAAGATGGAGCCTTGATCATGGCCTGTCCCTGTTCGCTTTCATAGGTGGTTTCCGCAGAAGCCCAGATCGTGGCAGGAAGCAGTAAAAGCAGACATCCGGCAAGAAAAACAGATAATAGTTTGCGCATGAATATATATCCTCCCGAGAAATTTTATTTTACAAAAAGTTGTTTCCTATATGATAAACTATAATAAAAAATTTGACAAGAACGGTTCGGTGTCGTATTTACTCGAAGACTTGTCACGGGGAGCAAAAACTAAATACAAAGGAGGGCAACATTATGAAGAAGAGATTTTCCACAATGCAGAGGTCAGGAGTCCTGAAACGTATTTTCACATGTGTGATCGCACTTGCACTTGCTATGCCGATGACGGTGCAGACAGGATGGGCGGCCACCACTTCCTACACAGTTACAGTAGCGGATGGCTATCTGGCACTTCGTAATGCAAAGGCTTATGATGACAAGAATGAAATCGGTAAGCTTTATACAGGTGACACCGTTGATGTGACAGATTCCAGTGGAAGCACCTACTGGTATGTATATGCATCACGACTCAAGAAATCCGGATATGTAAATCGCAGATATCTGGCGAATTCTTCAAGTGAACGTTATGTAAGTGTCAAGAGTGGATATCTGGCGCTTCGTAATGCCAAGGCGTTTAAATCGTCCAATGAAGTTGCAGAACTTTATACAGGAGATAAGGTACAGATTGCGGATGCCAGTGACAGTACCTACTGGCTGGTATATGTACCGGGACTTGGAAAGGGCGGATATGTAAATAAAGATTATCTGGTAAAAAATAAAGACAATACAGCATCTGCGGTTGTTACAAAGACAGTGAAAGTCAAGAGTGGCTATCTAGCACTTCGTAATGCAAAAGCGTATGATGATGCAAATGAGATCGGACAGTTGAATAACGGCGATACCGTTCAGGTCCAGGATTCCAGTGGAAGTACTTACTGGTATGTATATTCTTCCAGACTTGGAAAGAGCGGCTATGTAAATAAAAATTACCTGCAGTGATGCAGGTAATTTTTACGTAATACAGGATCAGTACTTCTGATGCTGTATTATTTTTTCTTATGTTTTGGGTCTGTATCCGTGGAAGCACGGAGTTCGTCGATCATCTGTTCGATCAGCATTTTTTTTACGTAAACATCAAAGCTGAGGAGACAGATGAAAGAAAATAATTTCAGGAAATCCCTGTCTTCTTCCGGTGCATTCTCAAAAGTTCCCTGAGCAATTTCATAGCGTTCCAGAAGCTCCTTCTGAAGAGATTCGATCTGTCCTTTTTCCATACTGAATACTTCGTTGTAGATAGCAGTGAGATCCATATCATCCATAGATTTGAAATATTTATCGGTCAGTGGTCCGAGCAGAGTCTGGATATCGCTGATCGATAAAATATTTTTGAAATAGTAGATAAAGATCAGAACCAGCAGGTGTTCTTTTGAATAGCGCTTCTTCTCAGGAGAAGGAAGCAGATTATTCTTGGCATAATTATTGATCATGGTCTTTGTAAGAATCTTGTCATCTTCATAGCGTTTGGAATGAGCAAGCTGTGCTTCCATAAAAGTAGTGACCTGATCCATATAAAGATCTATATTGGGAATATCCTCTGGTTTTACATAACCGATTCTGGAAACACGATCCAGAATATTACGGATCATGGAGTCTGTATTAACTGACATAAATTCATCTCCTTTGCCTGAAATAAAGGCAGAATGGTATTTCTAATACCTGCACGCTCTATTATATAGTTTTAAATACTACTTGTAAATGGTTTTTGCAAATGATTTTAAAATTCCTTTACCCCATACCAGGTTTCATGTATAATTAAAAAGATAGCAAGAAAACATCAGTTCGAAATATGTAACCACAAAGAAACAGGAGATAATTGATGAATACAATTTATGATACATTGAATGACCGACAGAAAGAAGCTGTTCTGCATACAGATGGACCACTTCTGATTCTTGCAGGAGCCGGCTCAGGAAAGACCAGAGTACTGACACACAGGATTGCTTATCTGATCGCAGAAAAGGGTGTGAATCCGTGGAATATTCTGGCAATCACATTTACCAACAAAGCGGCCCACGAGATGAGAGAACGTGTGGACAAGATCGCAGGAAGCGAAGGGGGAAGTGTATGGGTATCAACTTTTCACTCGACATGTGTGCGGATCTTACGACGCCATATAGACCGTCTCGGTTATGATAATAATTTTACGATTTACGATGCGGACGACCAGAAGACACTGATCAAAGAAATCTGCCGCAAAATGAATATCGACACCAAGAAAGTGAAGGAACGTGCACTACTGGCTCAGATCTCACATGCAAAAGATGAGCTGCTGACTCCGGATGAAATGGAAATGAATGCAGGCGCTGATTTTAACCAGAAAAGAGCGGCGCAGGTTTATCGTGAATATCAGGCAGCACTGCGTCGGAATAATGCACTGGATTTTGATGACCTCATATGCAAGACAGTGGAATTGTTCCAGAATTGTGGCGATGTTCTGCAGAGTTATCAGGAACGTTTCCGCTATATTATGGTAGATGAATATCAGGATACCAATACGGCACAGTTTAAGTTTGTAAGTCTTCTGGCATCCAGGTATGAGAATCTGTGTGTAGTCGGTGATGATGACCAGTCCATTTACAGATTCCGTGGAGCCAATATTGGAAATATCCTGGGATTTGAGAGGGTATTCCCGGATGCTAAAGTTATTCGTCTGGAGCAGAATTATCGTTCTACGCAGAATATCTTAAATGCAGCGAATGGTGTGATCGCAAATAATACAGAGCGTAAAGAAAAAACACTCTGGACAGAGAACCCGGAGGGTGAGAAAATCCATTTCCGACAGTTTATGAATGGATATGAGGAAGCCGAATTTGTTGTAGGAGACATTGCCCGACGACACAGAGAAGGAACGGCAGAGTATCATAATTGTGCAGTACTTTATCGAACAAATGCGCAGTCCCGTCTTTTTGAAGAGAAGTGTCTGCTTGCAAACATTCCTTACAAGATCGTAGGGGGAGTGAACTTCTATGCACGTAAAGAAATCAAAGATCTGCTCTGCTATCTGAAAACGGTAGACAATGCAGCGGATGATCTTGCGGTACGTAGAATCCTGAATGTACCAAAGCGTGGAATCGGAGCAACAACGGTCGGCAGAATCCAGGATTATGCCGACATGATGAATATCAGTTTTTATGATGCACTCCGTGTGGCAGAGGAAGTGCCGTCGATCGGACGCAGTCTTTCAAAAGTGGATGGATTTGTTACATTTATCCAGTCACTTAAGAGCAAAGCACAGGCATATTCTGTATCGGAGCTTCTGGAGGAAATCATAGATCTGACCGGTTATGTGGATGAATTGAAAGCAGAAGATACAGAAGAATCCAGAGCCAGAGTGGAGAATATCGATGAGCTGATATCCAAAACGGTTTCTTATGAAGAGACAATGAAGGCTGAGAACAGAGAAGCAACATTATCCGGATTCCTGGAAGAAATTGCGCTGATCGCGGATATTGATTCTGTAGATGAGAATCAGGATTATGTAGTATTGATGACTTTGCACAGTGCAAAGGGACTGGAATTTCCATATGTATACCTTGCCGGAATGGAAGATGGCATGTTCCCGAGCAGTATGTGCATCTTTTCCGGTGACCAGTCGGAGCTGGAAGAGGAGCGCAGACTTTGTTATGTGGGAATCACCAGAGCCATGAAAGAACTGACTATGACCAGTGCGCAGCAGCGTATGGTGCGTGGGGAAACGCAGTATAATCGCGTTTCCAGATTTGTGAGAGAGATTCCACGGGAACTGGTGGATCTTGGACATACTGTTCAGGAACACAAACCAAAGATCCCGGAGACAAAATCTCCGCTCAACAGCTATCTGCAGATGAAGAAAAGCTTCCATACGAAGGCATTTCAGCCGCAGAATTTTAAGGTAACGAAAGCGGATTCCCTGGATTACGGTGTTGGGGATACGGTCCGTCACATTAAATTTGGTGTTGGCATCGTTAAGGATATCGTAGAAGGCGGCAGAGATTATGAGGTTACTGTAGATTTTGACAAAGTCGGAGTTAAAAAAATGTTCGCTGCCTTTGCAAAACTTAAGAAAATATAACTTTTTATAATTTTCTTAAGAAATCTTAAAGTTTCTGTACTTTAGTTGTTTTACCTTTTAATGAATGATATACTGGATACATGAAAATTCGAAGGGAGTACAGAATGAAAAAAATTTTAAAGGGCCTCACGAGGATACTCCCTGCATATGGAATTTTCCCGGTTATTTTTTCGTTTGTATTTAATTGTCTTGTTTATTCAGGTTCCAGAATGATCGCAGGTGGATGGTACCACCACAATATAGAAACTGCTGTGGACAGGAGCCTTCCTTTTGTTCCGCAGTTTCTGATCATCTATTTTGGATGCTATCTTTTCTGGGCCGTCAATTACATTCTGATTGCCAGGCAGGATCGACACAGTGTGTACCAGTTTTTTACAGGAGATTTTATATCAAGATGTATCTGCCTTGGTTTCTTTCTTTTGTATCCCACAACGAATACTAGACCAGTGATAACAGATGGAGGATTATGGAATCAGCTTGCTTTGTGGCTGTACTCTATTGATGCAGCAGATAATCTGTTTCCGTCTATTCATTGTCTGGTCAGCTGGTTCTGCTATCTGGGTATCCGCGGAAGAAAAGAAATTCCGGTATGGTACCAGAGAGTGTCGGCAGTGCTGGCAATTCTTGTGTTTGTCTCTACATTGCTGACGAAACAGCATGTCCTGGTGGATGTGGCAGGAGGAATCCTTCTTGCAGAACTGTGTTTCTGTATTGGCAGAAACACAAATCTATACAAAATTTACGAAAGATTTGGCAGCAGGATTGAGAAAAAGATTCTGAAATCTACAGAAGGGTGAGCTGCTTATGAAAAAAAATAAAAGAGTGATCTTTAATGGAGCTTTCCTGCTCATTGTCTTTGTGCTCACAATTTATGGAGTGTTTCATGGAGAAGACCTCGGGGCTATGATGGATGCCATTCGGAGTGCGGATAAACGATGGCTCGTGCCCGGACTTGCACTGGTGGCATTCTTTATCTGGGGTGAGTCGATCATCATATGGTATATGATGCGGTCCTATGGAATAAAACTAAAAAAAAGAACCTGTTTTCTCTTTTCATCAGTAGGATTCTTTTTCAGCTGTATTACACCATCTGCGAGTGGTGGACAGCCAATGCAGGCATATTATATGAAAAAGAAAAACATATCTATTCCAGTTTCTGCGGTTATTCTGATGATCATTACGATCACCTATAAGCTGGTGCTGGTGGTGGTCGGTATCGGAGTGGCTGTATTTGGAAGAGGATTCCTGCATCAGTATCTGGAAGGAATTCTTCCTGTTTTCTATCTGGGATTGGGACTGAATATTTTCTGTGTGACTTTTATGACGATTCTGGTATTTCATCCACTGCTTGCCAGATCATTTCTTGTATGGGGACTTTCGATTCTTGAGAAATTCCGTATTCTTCGTCACAAAGAAGGAAGGCTGAAAAAACTGGAAGATTCCATGGATACTTACAGAGATACAGCTGCTTATCTGAAGACACATCCGAGAGTGATCGTGAATATCATTGCGATCACATTTCTACAGAGAATGGCAATGTTTGCAGTAACATGGTTTGTATATAAAGCATTTTCACTGTCAGGAACAGGATTCTGGACGGTGCTGTTTCTTCAGGCAGTGATCTCGGTTTCCGTAGATATGCTTCCGCTTCCGGGAGGTATGGGAATCAGTGAGACGTTGTTCCTGACAATATTTACCCCGGTATTTGGCACATTACTTCTGCCGGGGATGGTTCTCAGCAGAGGACTTGGTTATTATGGGGAGCTTTTGATCAGTGCACTTTTTACGATTGTGGCACAGCTTACGATCGGGCAGGGGCATGGCAAAGATAATAAGGAGAGTTACGAATGATAGGATTTTATGATTATACAGTAGTTGTTACATATATCAGTCTCGTTTCATCCATACTGGGTATGTTTTGTGCGATTGATGGGAGGCTTACGCTGGCAGTATCCTGTCTGGCTTTTTCCGGACTGTGTGATATGTTTGATGGAAAGATAGCCCGGACAAAGAAGAACCGGACCGATGATGAGAAATCCTTTGGCATTCAGATCGATTCTCTCTGTGACATTGTCTGTTTTGGGATTTTTCCAATCATTCTGGGCTACAAACTTGGAATGTGTAAAGCATACAGCATTGCAATCCTTGCATTTTACGGGATGGCAGGAGTGATCCGTCTTGCATACTTTAATGTGATGGAGGCAAAACGCCAGAGCGAGACATCTGAGAACCGCAAGTACTATCAGGGACTTCCAATCACATCTATGGCTGTGATCATGCCACTTCTGTTTGTGGCATCGGTATTTTTCCCGGGATTTCGTTATTTTGTGGGATTGCTTCATGCAGCGATGCTGATCGTAGGATTCTTGTTTATTTTTAATTTCCGTTTCCGTAAGCCGACCAATCAGGAACTGGTGGTATTGGTTGCAGTTGTGGCAGTGGCGGTATTGTTTATTCTTTTTTACAAAGAAGGATGGTGGGCTCATTATCATATGGTCAGGAAGTTGAAAGGAGCAGCAGCATGACAACATATACGGCAGACCGAAAAGGTCATGTAATTGAAAATGATTCGTTTCAGGACAGATTCCTGGAAAAAATGTATGGCTCTGCGATTGGCAGGGCTTTACTTAAACCTCTTGTAAATCCTGTACTTTCAGAGATTGGGGGCAGAATTCTGGACTCCAGAGTATCTGCATTGGCGGTTCCGGCATTTATAAGACATGCAGGAATTGATATGAGAGATTATGAACCGAAAAAGTATTGGTCGTACAATGATTTTTTTACCAGACAGATTCGAGAGGGTGCCAGAGAAATTGATATGGTACCGGAAGCTTTTGTCAGTCCCTGCGACAGCAGGGTGAGTGTTTATCCGATCAGTGAGAACTGTCATGTAAAAATCAAACATACATCCTATACAGTTGCTGAACTTCTGAAGAATCCGGTTCTGGCGAAACGATACGAAGGCGGACTTCTCTGGGTGTTCCGTTTATGTGTGGACGATTATCACAGATATATCTATATAGATGATGGATTTGAATCCCGGAGAGTGCATATTCCGGGTGAACTGCATACGGTCAATCCGGTCGCCAATGATGTGTATCCAATCTACAAAGAAAATACAAGAGAATATGCGTTGTTGAAGACTGTGAATTTTGGAACTGTTCTGATGATGGAAGTCGGAGCGTTGATGGTCGGCAGGATTGAGAATGTACCACTTCGTGGCCGTGTAAAACGGGGAAAAGAAAAAGGAAATTTCGCATTTGGTGGTTCGACGGTTATACTGATGACACAGAAGGAACGGGTACTGCCTGATCCAGACATCTTTATGAATTCCGAAAAGGGAATTGAGACAAGAGTAAAACTTGGGGAGCGGATTGGTGTATCAGAAGTTCTGGATGGATAAGGTGCAGAAACATAATCGAAAATTTTCGAGAAAATATGGTAAAATGGATGGATTAGTGGTATACTATGACCTATAAATGAGTGAGAGGAAGGTGCCCGTCATGAATCTGAATAATTTAAACCTGAACGAGAAAATTGAGGATTTACTTGCTGCTTTAAAGAAAAAAGAAGACGAAAAAGAAAAAAATACAGTCCTCTGGGTACTGGCTATCATAGGCGCAGTTGCAGCAGTTGCAGGAATCGCATTTGCAGTATATCGCTTCTTTGCTCCGGATTATCTGGAAGATTTTGAAGAAGATTTCGATGATGATTTTGATGATTACTTCGAGGATGAAGAAGAGTAAGATGACTGCTTGCAGAGAGAATGGCAACAGAGTAAGCGTAGCATGAAGTTCAAACAGCTCCGGCAGATAACCGGGGCTGTTTTACTGCTCTGTCAAAGACAAAAGAGTGAGGGTTACAAAGAGACAGCTGGATGCAAGTGTTTCAAATATATAAATGAGGAATAGAAAGCATGAAAAAAGGTGAAATTTACGAAGGTGTAATAGAGAAGGTGGACTTCCCGAATAAGGGATATGTTTTTGTGGAGGATCAGAAGGTTCTGATCAAGAACGGAATTCCGGGACAGAAGGTACGCTTTATGATTCAGAAGAAACGTTCCGGAAGGGCACAGGGACGTATCCTGGAGGTAATAGAAAAATCACCATTGGAGACAAGAGAACCGGTATGCAGCAATTTTCCGGCATGTGGTGGCTGCATGTATCAGACAATGTCATATGAAGACCAGCTTCATATGAAAGAGACACAGATACGAGAGCTTCTGGAAGAGGCATTGATCCAGGGTGGTCAGATAGATGAGAATGGAAATGCAGCTTTTGAATGGGAGGGTATTCACGGAAGCCCGATCGAATTCGGATACCGCAATAAGATGGAGTTTTCTTTTGGAGATGAGGTCAAAGACGGACCACTGTCCCTTGGCCTGCATAAGAAAGGAAGTACATATGATATCCTGAATACTGACGACTGTAAGCTGGTGCATAAGGATATGACGGATATCCTGACTTGTGTAAGAGAATTTTTCAGAGAAAAAGGAGCTTCTTATTACAGGAAACTGCAGCACACCGGTTATCTGCGGCACCTGATGTTGAGAAGAGGTGTTACTTCCGGTGAGATTCTGGTGCATCTTGTAACGACCACTCAGGAAGAGTATGATCTGGAACCGCTGAAAGATCAGCTTCTGGCTCTTCCACTGGAGGGCAGGATTGTTGGAATTATGCATATTCTCAATGATTCACTTTCAGATGTAGTTCAGAGCGATGAGACAAGGATACTTTATGGACAGGACTATTTCTATGAGACACTGCTCGGACTGAAATTCCGTATCAGCACGTTTTCTTTCTTCCAGCCGAATTCACTGGCTGCGGAAGTACTGTACAATATTGTGCGTGATTATATCCAGAATACGAGTGGAATGGAAGTGTTTGATCTTTACAGTGGAACCGGAACGATCGCGCAGCTGCTTGCTCCGGTAGCAAAAGAAGTGATCGGTGTGGAAATCGTGGAAGATGCAGTTGCAGCAGCAAGAGAGAATGCGAAGCTGAACGGACTGGATAACTGTAAATTCATTGCCGGTGACGTCCTGAAGATTCTGGATGATCTGACTGAGAAGCCGGATGTGATCGTCCTGGATCCACCTCGCGATGGAATCCATCCGAAAGCACTGCCGAAGATCCTTTCCTATGGGGTAAACCGTATTGTGTATGTCTCCTGTAAAGCAACCAGTCTTGCACGTGATCTGGAGGCATTTTTGCAGGCGGGATATCGACTTGAAAAAGCCTGTTGTGTAGACCAGTTCTGCGAGACCGTGTGGACAGAAGCAGTGGCACTGCTGGTGAAGGAATAAAAGAGAGAAAATCCTTTCAGTATATTTTTACAATACTGAGAGGATTTTTTTGTGCATAAATCGTCTGAAAAGTTCTTTAAAATATATTGACATATATGAGGGTAGTGTTATAATACAATCAAACATATGAATGAATGTTCATATGAAAACGTGAATAAAATATATATGAGAAGGAGAATACTACTATGAAGAAATCTTACAAAATTGAAGTTGACTGTGCAAACTGTGCAAATAAAATGGAAGAAGCAGCTAAAAACACCTGTCTCTTATACACATCTCCGAGCCCACGAGACGGACTCCTATCTC
>ENA-OZGV01001331-OZGV01001331.1-human-gut-metagenome-genome-assembly--contig:-NODE-1331-length-11132-cov-10.768078_pt1 | contig 11132 bp, 14 predicted proteins | sample MGYA00245120_ERZ653665 | MGnify/ENA primary metagenome ERZ653665 (study PRJEB26926, sample SAMN06165250) | human gut metagenome | biome: ENVO:00009003; feature: ENVO:2100002; material: ENVO:00002003... | reverse complement strand
CCTTTGGCGGCGCTCTTTGGCTCCCCTTTTCCCCCTTCCCGCCCGCAGGCGTTCCCCGCCGCAGCGGACTTTTCTTTTTTGCTTCTTTTTTCTTTTGGAGGTGCTTATATGAAACAACCGAGGAAACGGGGAATAAAACCAGAAAACAGTAAAACGGTCAATCAATGGGGGGTGCGGGGGCGGATTCCGGTTGATCCGTTGAAGCCGCAGTATATTTGGGATAATTACTATGATGTGCCGCAGACAATTTACTATCTTGAAGAAAACACCAGAGAAATGACCGAAGAGGAAAAGAGTAACTTTCTGGCAGACCGAAAAGCCTTTAGCCAGAGATATGTGAGGCTGATTGCGGATGAACGGGAGCGGCTGAGAAAGAAAGCGAGGGAGACTGAATGACGGATCAGCAGACCGCTCTGGAACGGCAGCGGGCGCTTTATCGAGAGAAGAACGCCCATTTGGATCAGTTTTTAGAGCCGGTGGAGCCGTATGAGTTTTATCGGGAGATCTTCCCAAAAGGTTCTTTTGAACGAAAAGGTCATTATGAAGATGCCAAAGGCAACGCTATTGCACTGACAGTACCGAAGAAACAGGATATCCAGGAAAATGGTGTTGCGCTGGAGATTGAGGGAGACGGTAAGACCAGAAGGCATTTGATTACAGATGAGCTGGAGGAATTGGGTGAGATCCAGAACACGGATTTTACGATCATGTCTCCCATTTCGTATTTTGGCAGGCAGCGGAGTGGTAAGAATGCCCGCTATCTCTATGCTTTGGTTTTCGATCTGGACGGTGTTGGTATGCCGCAGCTCCGTGACACGCTGCACCAGATGAACAAAGATATTATTCCCAAGGCAACCTTCATAGTAAACAGTGGAACAGGTTTGCACCTGTATTATGTGCTGACGGAGCCGGTTCCTATGTATCCGCACAATCAGAAGATTTTGAAAGAACTGAAATACTCTCTTACCCGGCAGATATGGAACAGGTTCACCTCGTCCATTAAGGAGCCGCAAATGCAGGGTGTTTTGCAGGGATTTCGTGTAGTTGGTTCCGGTTCCAAGTTAGGACGGGACTATCCTGTGGTGGCGTATCGTTTTGGTAGTGCGGTAGAGCTGGAGAAACTGCTGGACTATATTCCTGCCAGCAATGGTGAACGGCAGCACCTGCAGGCGCTTATGAAAAAGAGCCGGTTATCTTTGACTGAGGCCAGAGAGAAGTATCCAGACTGGTATGAGCGCAGGATTGTGAAGAAGGAGCGCCGGGGTCGTTGGACGGTGAAGCGAGATCTTTACGATTGGTGGCTGAGGCGGATCTCTGACGAAATTAAGGTGGGGCATCGTTTTTATGGCATTATGACTCTGGCAATCTATGCGAAGAAATGTGATATAGACGAGGAAGAACTGCGGGAGGATGCTTTTGGACTACTCCAGCGATACGATGATATGAGTGTGGAGGACATCAACCGTTTTACGAAAGACGACATTGTGTGCGCTCTGGAGATGTTCAATGAAGATTATGTGACCTTTCCCAGAGATGATATTGCCAAAATTTCTGGAATGCCTATGCCGGTTAATAAGAGAAATTGGCGTAAGCAAAAAGATCACTTGAGACGGTGTCGGATTATCCAGAACGCAAATGATATGGTTGATGGGACAAATTGGAGAGAGGGTAATGGTCGGAAGGGAAAAAGAAGTGAAATTGAAGCATATATGCAATCTCATCCGGAGGTAAAAAAGAAAACAGAAATAGCCAGGGCGCTGCAGATCGACCGAGGAACGGTGGCGAAGTATTACGATGAAATTTTGGCAGAACGCTCTTTATCGGCTGAAAGAAATTAGTTTATATAAAGTTTGATGGAAAGAAACACCACCTCTGTGCAGAGGTGGTGTTATCATTAGACGATTCGAAAGTGGTGGGATGATATTTCCGTCATGTGAGATAGAAAAACTTGAAATGAATTGATAAACATGGTACAATAAAAAGGACAAGAAATGGTACATAATATAGACTGGAGGTGTCTTTTATGATTGCTATTAACTTTACGACTGCCCGTGGTCGCCTGAAGGATTTTTGTGATAGGGTGACAGACAGAGGAGAGACGGTAATTGTAACCAGAAAAGCTGAAAAGAACGTTGTAATCATTAGCGAGGAACGCTTTAACGAGTTGGAGAAGGCAGAGCGGAATGCTGCCTATCTTGGGAAGCTGGAGAGAGGCCTGGAGCAGGTTCATGCTGGCCTCGGGATTGTGAAGACTATGGAGGAGTTGGAGGCGATGGCGGGCGATGGCGCATAGCATTACCTTTTCGCCTGACGCTTGGGCGGATTATCTGTACTGGCAGTCAGAGGATAAGAAAACGTTGAAGCGGATCAATAAGCTGCTCCAGGAGCTGCAGCGTGATGGGGCAGTGCAGGGCATAGGAAAAGCGGAGTTACTGCGGAAGATCAAAGGCATGAGTAAACGTATTGATGATACGAACCGGCTTGTTTATACCGTTGAAAATGACAATATCATTGTTTTATCCTGCCGGGGACATTATGAAGACTGATTGGAGGATAGACGATGTCTCGAAAAGTGTTGCAGATCGGCTACGAGCCGGAGCGTGATCGCCTGACCTGGGATGGCTGGGATATTCATTGTGGCTATGGTATGGATGTGTTGCTCCCAGATCGGCTCGATGGAGGCACATGGCGGGCTGTATCCTTCGAGTACAATGATGAGGGATGGTATATGCCTGGGCATCCTGATGTGTCTCCAGTTGGATTGTGGGCAAGGGAGCGGAATGAGTAAAAAAGCGGCGAGGTCATGACCTCGCCGCTTTTTTACTTGAAATAACGTAAATACATGATATAATTGATATAAGTTAAATAACTGAAATAAGATATATAAATTAAATAACAAAAGGAGAGAAAACCGTGAAGGTAATTGCAATCGCAAACCAAAAAGGCGGTGTCGCAAAGACGACCACCACACATAATCTTGCTGTTGCTCTGGCAGATGCAGGGAAAAAGGTGCTGATGATTGATCTGGACAGTCAGGCCAGTTTGACGATTAGCGTTGGCTTGGAGCCGCTGGAGATACAACGAACCATTGTAGATGTGCTGAAAAAGGATGGAGCACCGATCAGCGAGTGCATCCAGCAGCTCCGTGAGAATCTGCATATCGTTACTTCAATTATCGACTTGGCACCTATGGAGATGGAGATGCTCTCCAGAGCCAGCCGAGAGAAGATTCTGGATCGGGCACTAAAGCCTGTAAAGGACAGTTACGATTTTATTTTGATTGACTGCCCTCCGCAGCTTTCCATTCTAACAATCAATGCGCTCTCCTGCGCTGACGGAGTGCTAATCCCCGTCAAGACGGACTACCTGGCCTATCGTGGTCTGACGCAACTGCAGGACAGCATCCGGGAGATCCAGGAGCTTATCAATCCTGACCTTCAGGTGATGGGTGTGATTGCCACGTTGTACGATACACGAGTAACGGATGATCGGGAGATCCTCGGTCTATTGAAAGAGGAATATAATCTGCTGGGCGTTGTGAAGCGGCTGGCTGTGGCAAAGAAGGGAATTTATGATGGCCTGGCCGTGGTGGAGCAGGCACCGAACAGCGAGATTGCCGCAGAGTACAAAGCAGTTGCGGAAATGATTATTTCAGGAAATATGAAGAGGGAGGAGCAGTGCCATGGGTAAGCTGCAGGATCGGGAGAATAAGAGAAAGAGTATCATTGGCGGGATGATTGATGCACCTGCAGCACCGGCGGCCAGCACCGGGAACCGGGGCCGCCCGAAGGAGGATCGGGAACTGAAGAAACGGATCAGCCTGTCGGTGCTGCCGAGTTTGTACGACGATATTCAGAAAATTGCATATGTGCAGAGGCGGAGTGTGAGCGAGCTGCTGTCTGCTATGATGGAGGAGTACAGAGTGAGCCATGGTGCAGAACTGGCTGAATATGAAAAAGTAAAAAAGTAAGAGAAGCAACGGTAAAAAGGAAAGAGTCTCAAGGAGGAATTCTATGAGGCTCTTTCCTTTTACAAAATTTATGAAAATATATAAAATTTAATGGATTATTGACATTGTGGATTGTGATATATACTATATAAAGGCGCCACCATGAAAAATAGTCAGATGAAAGGAGCAAAATTATGAAAAGAATTATTGCGGGAATCCTCTTTGTAATTTTTGTGGTGCCGTTGTGTACTACAGGCCTTGCTGCAGAACCTAATCGTGTTGAAACCGTATTAGGAGAGGCAGAGAGACTGGCTGCTGTAGCTGATGAAAGTGGAGATTATACGGCATTAATTCCGGTAGTAGAGACGTTTTATAGCGATGTGATGCCGGCTCTTACGGAAGACCAAATTGTAGATATCATTAAAGATGATGCTCAGGGAGCAGCATATAAACATTTTGTAATTGATATGTATTCCTTAGCTGTTGAAGAAGGAAAGCGGGCAGTAGAACGAGATATTTCAAGTGTCGATGAGGCGCTGGTATCCTTGATTGTGCCAGGTGGTGAGCTTTCGGTTATGGCAATGGCTTCTCTCTCGGATCCGATGGCAATTTCCGTCAGTCAGTTAAAAGAAATGATTGAGGAAGGAAGTGCTGATGAAAAGGTTTCTTCATTGAAGTTGCTTTGTAATCGGAGTGCGGCAGACGCAATTCTTGAAATTGAGAAGATAATGGAAACCAAGGAAGCGGACAAGCGGTTATTTGACGCTGCGATAAATTTCTTGCCAAGGCTTATTGGAGAAGAGAATGGTTTCTCTGAAGCAAATGTAATATCTAAAATTAAAAGTATTTTAGAGGAAACCGATGATGAGTATATTCAGATTACTTGTGTGCAGGCACTCATGGAAGTCGGTTCAGAGGAAGCATTAGGTGTTATATACGATTTACAGGAGAAATTGCCGACAGAATTAGTAAGTTATTGCGCAAGAAAAACAGGAACCCAGGATATGCTACAAAATACTGCTGTATCCGCAACGCTTTCGAGCGCTACAGGAGCGAGAGGAGCAAGAAACCGTTTAGGAAACGCATTGTATCGAGACGGGGTTGGTTCTCTTGGAGTAGAGATTGATTGGCATGCTGGATTGGTTGGTCATGCAAGTGGTCCGTTTTATCAAAGTGGCGAGTGGGTAATTCACCATCCTGGTGGAAGTGCTGTTGTGCAGTATGATACATTCACAACATTTTTGACTGATAAGAATGGGGAAGTCCATAAAGATAAGGGAGAATTTTATCTATCAACGGTAAGTCAGAGTACTGCGTATGATATTTTTTACACGGCTCATGACTTGACAAATGAGTCTATTGCGTATACATTCTCTCCCATGTTGCGGACGTCTAAATCTTCTGGAACAATCGAGCCTTCGGATATTACGAAAATCAGATGTGATGGTGTAGTCGAATATTGTTATGAGTATAATGGTGTGAGACTGCAGGGTCTTAGTTCTGATAACCTATGGAATATTTCTACGGTTCAAGGAGCAGAAAATCATCCTGCTTCGTATAGACCGAGTGCGCAATCGCAGTGCTTTGACGGAAAGGTTGCGCATTAAATGAAAAGCCGAAAAAAGCAGATATGTCAAGGCATTGGAATAATTCTGGCGCTGTGTTTGATAACCGTCAATGCGGAAAGAATTCCGGTGGTGGGTAATTTAATTGCAGCGAGAAGAATTACAGAGTATGTAAGCACGGTTTATGAAATACCTATACTTGACAGATATGCGAAGTACAATCCCGTTTCTTCGAGTTTTTACATAGAATATGAAAAAGACGGAGAAACAGCTATAATCAGTTGCGATATAACAGGCAATATTTATGATCCAGAAAGAACCAAAGCGCTGATTGAACAACTTGAAAGTTCGGCTTTAATTGCAAAGCAAAACGAAAAAGATGAGAGACAGCATGGAACGATAACGTGTTATTATGAAAAAAAAGACTATGAACCAACAATAACGCTAAGTGTAGGGATCCGCGAGTCAAAAGAGCCGTTTCCTGCGAGTCAGACAGACTTAATAAACAAGATGTGGGAGAGGTTCGATCTATATTATTCCTTGATCTCAGAGAAGGAAAAGGACGCTATTGATCAGGTATATGTCTCTTATCAACATTATTCAGAAATAAAAGCAGAGAATCAAGCACAAGATGAGAAAGTATATTTTATATAGATTGAAGCAAAGCAAGGTGAAAATCTGACAAAAGACGCATTTTGTGCTGTAGCGATTGAGGAGGAATAGATTAGGTAATTATTGAGTGGCGGTAAAGAGGGAGCAGGCTATTATTGGTTGCTCCCTCTTTGTTGTATAACGGTTTACCCGTTTGCGCTATGCGTGAACGGGCACCCGAATAATGGCAGAGAAAGCGAAGTTTGACCGGGAGGCTGCGTTTAAGTCTATCATCGGAGCTGGCCGGGAGCCAGAGGCAGAAAGCCAAGAGCTGCCTGTGGTGAAAGCGAAGAATAAGGATAGGGTGCAGCGGTCGTATTTTCTGGATAGAGATATTGATAGAGCATTGCGAAGGATGGCACTCGATAAAGAAAAGAATCTTACAGAAACAGTTAATGATATTTTGCGTAGTGGGTTAGCGGAATATTTGAACTAAATTTAGTTTATCAAGAGGTTTCTTCAAAAGAACACAGTAACTTTACTCAGATAGGGAGGAAAAAGCTATGTTGAAAAAAGTATTTGGAATTATGGTGTTATTTGGTATAGTTATGATTGGTGGTGGAGGCGCGATTAGTATGGCGATAAAAGCAATGGTAGGAGGAGGAGTATCGGAAAGTTATATCTATCCGATTTATGGAGGTATTATTTTGCTGGCAGGCCTGATTGTTGGATGTACATGTATAATAGTCGATGAAATAAAGAAAATAAACAAATAAGAGAATGAGTGGCGGTATCGTGATAGTACCGCCACTCATTCTCTTATTTGTTATGTATTTCCAACAATGTCTCGATCAAAATCTGCAGAAACACGACCAATAGTAAAGTTGATTGTCACACCATCAATGGAGAAGGAGAGTTCAGCGGTTCCTTGTTGGTGTCCAAGTGCCCCGCCTGCCTCGAGATGTTGACGGCTTTGGCACCTGAGAACAAAAATACTGTAGCCGCTTCTTGAATAATACTGGTTGTCTTGCTTGGCTGCATTGAACTTATAGCCACTTCCGTTTGATTCAAGGTTGTTATCAGGGAGGAAATAGGTAGGTGCCTCCCAAAAAGTATCGTTTGTACCATTAATATTAGCATATTCGATATTTGCGCTCTTGCCAGTAATATACCAGTTATTCCAAGAGGTTGCGAGGATATCAATCATCTTAAATGCTGGTTGGGTGGTCCAAACAAATTCGGTTGTTACACGCCCTGTGGTACCAGTATAATTATCAATGGTTACTGTAACATCACAATTACCGCCAAGAAGAGATCGCTCAGCGGCAGTTGCAGTTTCAGGGTTATAGGTTCTAATGAGGTCAATTTGTTCCTCAGAATAACCCAAGGTGGCAAGATTGGCGTCTGGCAAAGTGTTCAGCCGCTCAATTTCATTATCCAAAACGGAGTCTGCGTTACGAATGATTTCAATATTTTCAGACGTATATCCGAGATCTGCGAGTTCTTGGTCTGAGAGAGCATCCATAGATGCGATATAGTCATATTCGCTAATAGTGTATTCAGAAGAAGAGTAGGTTTGACTTGCCAGATTAGGTTCTAAGGACACGGCGTTGGCAGGAAGCGTAAAGGAAAAAATTGCAGAAAGAGATAAAAATAATGCAACAAGCTTTTTCATATAAACCTCCTTTGTGTGGCCAAGAAACTCAAAACTCAATTCAAATTTTTCAGCCCATGGGAAACACCACCTCTATTTTGATTTATTATAATTATACCATATAATTCTTTGATTTGAAAGCATTATTTGTGAAAATTGTTCAACTTGAAAAATGGATTATAACGGTTTACCCGTTACGGTATACGTGAACGGGTAAACCGTTATACGGTTAATTTTGTGATTATGTTGACAACCTCCGCAACGTATGGTAAGATGTTCTTGGATAGGAAAGGCTGCGGTAGACGCTGGATCGAAGCCTTGAAAGAAAGGGGGTATGGATGGCGGCTGCGAGTGGTGTGTGATTGGCAGCAGAAGTGAAGAACGAAGCTCGTCTGGGCGAGGGTAAATAGTAATTAGGCCCAGAGCGTCTTGGCTGGCAGATCTGCCGGTCGGGGGTTTAGCAATTTGCTAATCAGAAGCCACTTCAGGTACGATACACCTGTGTGATGCGTGGGCTTGCCGTAGTAACCTTTGTGAACTGGAAAGCGCATCATGGACCCGGTATTAGTAATCCTTTTGAACGTGCCGGTAAATAAAACGTATCTGTTCCTATCCACTTTCTGATAGTAGCCGGAATACTGTAGATCTTCCGGAGAGCTGCTTCCTCTACAAAGAAGCCGACAGAATCTGAACTGCCGTAGATCTCAATAAATCAGAGCTGCACACATAAGCAGATCAAAAAAGTGTAGGGAGCAATCCCAAACCCGTCATACATAAGACGTTAAAAAGTGTATTTTGCCGATTGTCGAGTCTCCGAATGGAGCTGGCATGAGGCGGCTTAGCTTGAACGAAAAATATAGAAGTCTATAAAACTAAGAAAATAGTTATGTAGTTTTATAGAAATATAGATTTATATAAAAATAGATGCACGAAAGGAAGTCGGAATGGGACGTAGAAATAAAGCGTACTTCAAGGATCTGCACCAGCAAGCCTATGACCGGCTTACCGGGATGCAGGCCTTTGGCGAGAGCAAAAAAGAAGCGGTAGCCAATGGCACAGAGAAAGATAAAATATTTGCGTTCAACACCTATAAGAGCTACTGGAAACATACCAAATATTTTATCAAGTACATCAAGGAGAAGCATCCAGAGTGTACCACGCTGAAGAGTGCAAAGAAGTATGCCAATGAGTGGCTTCAGACCAGAGTGGATCAGGGGCTTTCAGCGTGGACGGTGCAGCTTGAAGCGAAAGCGCTGGGAAAGCTATACGGGATTTCCCCGGATGACGAGAATTACTTTAATCCGCCCAAGCGAAAACGTGAGGAGATTAAACGGAGCCGGGGGGACCGGGTGCGGGACAAGCATTTCTCCAAGACGAACAATGATGAACTGATAAAGTTTTGCCGGGGAACCGGCCTGCGGCGAAAGGAGTTGCAGGAGCTGCGGGGGAAGGATCTGGTGCCCAGGGAGCAAATTGAGGCGGAGATCTCCGAACTGCAGAAAATCCCGGAGGAGCAGCGAGCACCGAGTGTCACAAAGCGCCTTGAAATGCTCCAGGACGCACGTTTGTTCCCGGAGGAGTGGTTTATCCATGTCCGCAACGGAAAGGGCGGACGAGAGCGTTTAAGCCCGATTATAGGCAAAAATGCAGGGGAGATCATTGAACGGATAACTGATACACCGTCAGAGGAAAAGGTGTGGCAGCACGTTCATAATTGCGCCGACATCCACGGTTATCGTGCGGAGTATGCCACGGCGATCTACAAGGCTCATGCCAGGGCAATCGAAGAGATTCCCTATGACCGGGTAAACCGTGGCACCGGGCGGCGTTATCAAAGCGAGGTTTATACTTGCCGAAAAGATGAAGCGGGGAAGAAGCTGGACAAGGCTGCTATGCTGATCTGCAGCAAGGCGCTGGGGCATAACCGTATTAGCGTTGTAGCGGATAACTACATTCGGGGCCTGTAAGGAGGTGTGCCGCCGTGAGCGAGTTTGTAAAGAAAACGATAGTGGGTTATAAAGATGTTCCTGGCGGCAGCTCGGACCCAGATTGTACCCACGTGATTCTGACGCTGAACGAGTATAAAAAGATTGTCCGGGAGAGGGACGAGGCAATCCGAACGGTCGGCATTGAACGTCAGAATGCTGACCGTCAAATGAACGAAGAAAAAAAGAATGCTGCATACCAAATCAGGCAAGTGAGAGATCAGGCGGTCAAGGAAATCGCAGAAATGCAGGGAGCATTGGCGCAGGCCCAGAAGGATGCAGCATATCAACGGCACCTAAATGAAAACCTGCTGCGGATCTCTCGGGAAAGAGCTAATGCGGATCGAGGACTAAAACCGAAAAAAGAGCATACCGGATATGTTGTGATGAATATGCAGGAAAAGAAATTGCAGAGAAAGAACAGTCGGGGTTATTACACAATCACATTATGGGAAACGGTGCTGCAGAGTCCCTATTCTGTAGATTTCACTGAAGAACAGGCCAGATATCAGATTCATGAAGATCTAATGCAGCATGAAGATGGAAAAGAGTGGGCGTTAAGCAGAATTGGAATTTGTGAGAAGCCAGATCCGAAGTTCTGTGACCCATTTGAATATAATGAAATAATGGAAAATGAAAATGTTCTTGTTCGGTATCAGCTGCGTGCAAACTATCAGGCACGGCGAGGGGAGAAGACCGGCTTTTGGGACATCATATTGGTGCATCAGAAGCCGATACCACAGGTTCCGAAAGATATGAGGCCATGAGAAAAGCCGCTGTTTGATACAGCGGCTTTTCAAATTCGACAGAGTGTGCTAAAATGCCAATGTTGCCCAACTCCGGCCCAGTAATGGGAAGGAGGTGAATGCTATGCTGGAGTCATTTTGCAATCTCTTAATCGGCATCGGAGCAAGTGTAATTGGCACTTACATTTGTAAATGGCTTGATGACCGAAACAAGGGCAACTAAGCATGAAAGAAAGCCGGGAAGGTGGCACCCTTCCCGGCTTTCGCTATGCTGGAATTTTGCTAATCTCTTAGGCTATGGTCATTATACCACGCCTATCGTAGTTTATGCAAGCGGTGAGTAGAATATTATTTGTAAAAATAGCCTGTCTGAAGGACTTGAAAATTTCTTTCGTACAGGCTATACTTACAATGAAAAATGCGGAAAAAATGTATTGATAATATATGCCCCCCTTAAGGGTTACGTTCCCAAAAATAAAAACGAAATTTCTCTCTCAAAAAGGGAGAAAGTCGGAGGGAAAAAGGGGGTATGCGGAGGGGTGTGGGAATGTGGTAAACCCATTGGGTTTTCCATATTTCCATGCCCCGGAGCGCTGTCTCTTATACACATCTCCGAGCCCACGAGACGGACTCCTATCTCGT
>ENA-OZGV01001298-OZGV01001298.1-human-gut-metagenome-genome-assembly--contig:-NODE-1298-length-11334-cov-7.103733_pt1 | contig 11334 bp, 7 predicted proteins | sample MGYA00245120_ERZ653665 | MGnify/ENA primary metagenome ERZ653665 (study PRJEB26926, sample SAMN06165250) | human gut metagenome | biome: ENVO:00009003; feature: ENVO:2100002; material: ENVO:00002003... | reverse complement strand
GCCAATCTTAATGATTAAAAGATTGCGAAAAAATAGTAAATGTCTCATTTCGCGTTTTCTGATCTTTGGATTATCAGAGACGTTGTCGTAAACAAATATGTCTACCCATACGCCTTGATGCATATTTATGTGCTCCGAATAATATTCTGGAAGTCGAGTGCCGTTTTTTCGTACTTTTGCAAATATAAAGGCACAGTTTTCTTCAGTTTCAAAACATTGAAGAAAGAAAGATTTATTTAATTCTGTTTTGCAGATTTCAACAAACCTTTCATAGTCACTTCTAGGCATTGCCAAATCTATATCATCATCCCACGGAATAAAGCCTTTATGTCTAATTGCACCTATAGCACTGCCGCCCACCAAGGAACATCGAAGGTTATGTTTTGAGCATAGCCTGAATACTTCAGTGGCAATATCTAGTTCAATTGCTTGAATTTGTCTAAGTGTTTCGTCTTTCATTTTGCTTCCAAGATTATAAGTTGCAGTTTGGAAATAGTGGTTAATATTGGTGTATTTTTATCTAATGATGGAATCACCATCGTTTTCTGTATTCTAGTTTTGAGTAAATTTGCTTATACATTATTAAAGCAGGTTTTAATAGGTTTAATTTCCAAACAAGAGATGCAATAAAAGGCATTTTCATTGCACTTAGATTCTTGTAAACATATTTTAACTTTAAAAAGCGATTATTAATATAGCTTGGGAAATAGTATTTAAGAGTTTTTTTGCATTTTGCAAGGTAGGTTTGAAACAAAATATAATCGTTGTTATTAACCATAATTAGTGGAAGCGATAACCCTAAATGTATAAAAGCGGCAAAATCCAGAATATCTATATATAAAGGATTGCTTTCCAGCATTCTTTTTCTAGTTTCTCTCCAGCACAAAAAAATAGTTTCACAATCAGCTAGAGTGATTGATTTCATTGCATTACCCAAACTAGCATGATAATTATATAGGGGTTCACTTAAAAAAGAAATGGTTTTTATATTAGGATATATGGATAATAAGAATAATGCATCTTCAGTAATTCGTGGTTGATCGAATAATTTAACATGCTTTCTGGCAATAGTTGTTCGCAATATTTTGTTCCATAATGAAGTATTTATTGTGGCGAGCCAACCGCTTTGATTCGATACGCTAAAGACTGAGTTGCCAAAAGTTGACATTTCAGTCGACGGCTCCGTGTGTATATTTTCAAACCTGTTAAAAGCGCAAATTGCCATATCTGCATTATTTTGCTTTGCGGAATTATAAAGCTTTTCAAACATACTATGATTAACGGTGTCGTCGGCATCGCAAAACCCAACATACGTGCCTTTGGCATTATTTATTCCGACCTCTCTTGCTTTAAATACACCTTGATTTTGTTGTTTAAAAAGCCTGACAGGAATTTCGCTCTGCCCAATTAATTGCTCAACAAGTTTTACTGAATTATCGGTACTTCCATCGTCAATACATAGTATTTCAATATTTTTTTTAGTTTGAGATATTAAGGAACTAAGTGTTGTTTGAATAGTCTTTTCAGCATTATAAAAGGGTAATATTATACTTATGTCACATATAATGTTTTGGGGTAACTGTTTGCTCATATACTGCACCTTTGTAAAATATTGAAAGCGAATACTCGGGATCAAATATTGAAAGCTTTATTAATCATACCAGCTTACAACGAAGAAGAATCATTGAAATCTACTGTAGATAGAGTGAGATCTGAACTACCTGAAATTGACTTTCTTATAGTCAATGATGGCTCTAAAGATAGAACTGTTCAAGTTTGCCGTGAAAATCATTATCCGTTTTTAGATCTTTCAACAAATCTTGGGTTGGCGGGAGCTTTACAGGCTGGTATGAAGTATGCCTACCGTCATGATTATGATTGTGCAATTCAGTTTGATGCTGATGGCCAGCATTTACCTGAGTATGTCATGTCCTTGGTTGAGGCAATTAAAACAAATGATATTGCAATTGGTTCAAGGTTCATCGACCAAAAGAAACCTCATTCTTTACGTATGTTTGGAAATAATTTAATTTCTTTTGCCATTAAAGTTACTACTGGCAAAACAATTAAAGATCCCACATCGGGAATGCGAGCTTTTAATAAGAGGATGATTAAACATCTTGCCCTTGGACTAAATTATGGACCAGAACCGGATACGGTTTCTTTTCTTATCAAAAGAGCTAATGCAAAGGTTGTAGAAGTGCCTGTAAGAATGGCTGAGCGTGTTGCTGGCGAAAGCTATTTAAAACCATGGAATGCTGCGATGTATATGCTCCACATGACTATTTCAATTTTCTTTATTCAATTTATCCGTAAGCGAATTGATGGGGGCAAGTAATTATGACTGTTGCTTTGCGCATTGCTCTTGTACTTGTTTCATTTATTACACTTATTTTTATAGCGCGTAAAATTCGAAGCTCAAAAGTGAAGCTTGAAGATTCTATGTTTTGGATTTGCTTTGCTGCTCTGATCTTTGTATTTAGTCTGTTCCCGCAGATTTTTTATGCGCTTTCAGATCTAATAGGTACGTACTCTCCTGCGAATTTTGTTTTCCTCTTCTTTATTTTTGTTTTACTTATACAAAGTTTTCAGCTCAGTATGCGGATCTCTCAAGCAGATACAAAGATAAAAGAATTGACACAACAATTAGCTATTGAAAAATTTGAACGATATCAGAATGATATGTCCAAGGTTCAAAATGAAGATGAGCTATAGAAGCATTTCGCAAAGAGTTATAAGCATCATTATTAGAGCTTTCGGTTTTAGTACTAACCCAATGCCTTTTCTGCACTAATATGAAAGAAACCAAAAACCAAAACCATTCAAAACAAGTAGAATTTGATTAGAAATTGTAGCGTGGATACTGTTTAAGAAAGAATAATAGATATAGGACGAAACTGTATGTGGCTTGAGTTTGCTGTCGCTTTGTGCGTAGGAATTGCGATTCTATTTGCTCCGGGATTCATCATTTTATGTTCTGCGGGAGTAAGGAAGTTAGAAGCCGTTTTTATTTCCCCTTTAATCAGCATTATTGTCTACGTCGTTACTGGCACTGGATTGTCAGTGGCTGGCTTAAAAGGATCGCTAGAATTTTTTCTTACTGTTGCATTTGTTCTTTTAGTAGCGTCTGGTTTAATATTGCTTGTTCGACGTAGGGGTTTTGCTGTACCAGGGAAAGCTCAGCGAAATAATTCCTTTTCTGCCCGTACTATTTGTATTGCGAGTTTGTATGTGGCAGCAAACATGCTAATCATGGCATATTTATTTTTGATACCATTAGACGGCGCAAATGGGTTTCTCCAGATTGGTGACAATGCATTTCATTCAGCGGTAATAAAAGGAATGATCGAAAGTGGCGATTATTCTACGCTTAATGTTTCTGCCTATATGGGCGTTTTGACGGAAAACGAGATTCCATTTAACGTATCGACGTATTATCCTGCTGCGTGGCATATAATCACGGCTGTTATAGGCACTCTATTTCCGAATTATTCGGTGATGCTATTAGAAAATGCAGTAAATTATATGTTCGTTGCCATTGTTTTTCCTCTAGGCGCATATGCATTTTTGCAGGTTTTATATACCGATAATAAATGGCCAGTTATTTTTGGAGCTTTTTTAGTTTCAGCGTGTGTTGCTTTTCCTGCTCGTACTTTAGTTGTTCACCAAATATATCCAAATATTGCTGCGTTTTCATGCATTCCGATATTACTGTTCTGTATGTTGAAGGCGTTTCCTGCTAATTGTTGTAAATATATAAAAAGTAGCTGGCTTTTTATTCTGCTTATATCGATTGTGGCAGTTGCTTTTTTGCATCCAAATGCAATTTTTGCGTTCGCTATATTCTTTGTTGCTTATTTTGCGGCATATGTTATCCCATCCTTCATACGTAAAACTAAAATATCGTTTTTTAAAACCAAAATGGGAGCATCTATAAGCATTATAGGATTTCTGATATTAATGGCTCTAGTTTGGTTTACATTGTTGAACTCTAGCTTTTTAAGTTCGACTACCAACTTTTTATGGGATTGGACTATTGGCTACGGAGCGGCGTTGGCATCGGTTCTGGATCTGGGCCTGCGACTAGAAATTCCGCAGTATTTCTTAGCATTTCTTATGATTTTGGGAATATTTTACTGTGTGAATCGGAAAAAGTATTTTTGGGTTGTTGTAGCGTTTCTTTTGATCGCTGCCGTTTATATTTTTTCAGCTGCAGGTAATCCAGAGCTAAAACGCTTATTTTCAGGTTTTTGGTATACAGATCCAGAACGAGCGTCTGCTATGGTAGCAATCGCAATTATTCCTCTGACATCAGCGGGTATGTATGTTGTATATAATTCAATAAAGAAACTAGTTTTATTTAGTGATTCTGCGAAACAAGCTTCTTCTAAATTTGTTTCTTGTTGCTTGAGTTTTATGTTAGTGGGACTATTCTGCTTTATAAATTATCGTGGAGAGAGATTTATTCCTGTTTCAACGGAGATGACGGGTTTTTGGGTATCGTCGCAAGAGCTTAATTCTGGAACTACTTTGGACTCTAGCATTGTTTACTCGCAAGATGAATTTGACTTTGTTGAGCAGGTAAAATCGGTAGTGCCCGAGGATGCTTTAATATTAAATATGCCTAATGATGGTAGTATGTTTGCTTATGCAGCCAATAATCTGAATGTCTACTATAAGACTAGCTACAAGAATGCGGAAACTTCCCAAAGCGAAAGCATTCGTTTACATCTATCTGATTTGGCTACAAATTCGGAAGTCCAAAATGCGGTTAGCGTCACGAATGCTCAGTACGTTTTAAAACTGTCGCAATCTGAAGGTAGTAATTATGACAGCAATCATTGGGATGAGGAAAAATGGATAGGGCTTAACAATTTAAATGATTCTACACCCGGGTTCGAAGTAGTTTTAGCTCAGGGTGATATGAGGCTGTATAAAATCTGTTTTTAACTATTGAGTTTTATTTGTGGCATGCGAGGAAATTGTGAACAATTATCTGAGATCTATTCAAAAATACTGCACTGGTTGTACGGCATGTTGTTCAGTGTGTCCATGCGATTCAATAGACATGCTTCCTGATGAGGATGGCAACATTGTTGCGGTAATCGATAAAAATACATGCATAGATTGCGGTAAATGTCGTGAAATATGCCCTTTATTGAATAAGGTTGTAAATAAAGAGGCTTTTCAATATGAAAATGAGCTTTATGCGGTGTGGGCAAATGGTAAAGTTCGTCTAAATAGTTCTTCAGGGGGAATGTTTACTGTAATCGCGAATTCTATATTTAATGAAAACGGAATAATTTATGCAGTGGTGTATGATGAAAATTTTCATGCGATTTTTAAGAGAATTATATCAGGTGAAGAGCTCAAAGACGCTCGTGGGTCAAAATATATACAAAGTGAGCTAAAAGATACTTTTAATTCTGTTGAAAAAGATTTGCAAATAGGAGCTAAGGTTTGTTTTGTTGGACTACCTTGTCAGATTGCGGGCCTAAGAGCTTTTTTAGGTAAAGAATATGGCAATTTGCTTTTAGTTGATATGTTATGTAATTTTGCTCCCCCGTATTCAATTTTTAAAAAATATTTAAATGAAGATTTTGCAACTAAACAAATAAAAAATATCAAATTTAGAACGAAAGAGTTTGGCTGGGTTGCTGATGTTTTTCGTGTAACGTATGAAGATAAAACAATTTCTTTTCAAAGAGAGGGAAATGATTGGTTTCAGAGGGGATATCATCAAAGGCTTTTTATGCCGAAAAAATGTGAAAACTGTCATTTTTCCTCTTATCCGCGCTTAAGCGATATAACAATAGGCGATTTTTGGCATATTGAAGATTATGATCCGAATCTTAATGATGGTGCGGGTACTAGTGTTTGTCTTATTAATTCGAAAAGAGGAAAAGAAGCTTTTGAATCATTTTCGAATGATTTAGAGAAGTGTATAAATGTCCCCTTTGAACTATTAAATAATAATAGAAGGGAGAAAGAGCTTCCACACGTTGCTCGCGATCGTTTCTATAGGTTAGTAAAGAAATATTCGTTTGATAAAGCAGTAGATTACGCTTTAAACGCTAAATATGATGTTGCGGTTCTTGGTGTTTGGAGCGAGGATAACTATGGATCGGAACTAACCTATTTTGCCCTTTATTCGTTTTTGAAATCTCATGAGCTCGAAGTGCTTATGGTTGAACGGCCGAAGCGGGCTCCTTGGTATCCGAATGAAACACCTGTTTTATTTGATAAGTGCCCTTACGAACAAGGCGACATTAGTCCTTTGTTTGATTCTGCTGCGGATATGCATAAACTGAATTCGCAGTGCAACTCATTTGTGCTGGGTTCAGATCAGATGTGGCATAGCGATCTCTTTGAGCCTTTTGGTGAATTTACCTTTTTAGATTTTATTCATGAAGACAAAAACAAGATATCTTACGCTACTTCGTTCGGGAAGGAAACATGGGATGGCTCAGAATCTCAGCGTGCATTAATCGCGTATTATTTGGATAGATTGAATTATGTTTCAGTTAGAGAAAAATCAGGAATTAATATATGCAAACAGCAATTTAATATTGAAGCTGAATGGATGCTTGATCCAGTTTTCCTGTGTGAAAAGAAGCAATTTGAAAATCATTCTACTAAGCCTAGTATTCCTGATAATTATATTGCGGTATATGTTCTTGATCCAACAGAAGAAAAGCAGAAAGCTTTGAGATGGCTTTCAGATGAATATGATATGCCACTTAATATTATTACCGACGCTCGCAATCCTCGTAAGGCTTTATGGAATCTTCCTGTTCGGTTCGATGCGAAAGTGGAAGACTGGTTAGGATCTATTATCAACGCAAAATATGTCGTAACGGATTCTTTTCATGGGATGTGTTTTGCTTGCTTGTTTCATAAGCCATTTATCGCTTTTATAAACGAAACAAGAGGTGCAGTTAGATTTAAAGAATATCTGGAATTATTCGAATTTGAACAATTGGCTGTTTGGGATCCAGAAGAGGTTATAAAAAACAAACTTCGTTTCGAAAACGTAGATTGGAATAAGTTCGAAAAGATTCTCGAACCCCTTCGCCAAAAATGTGGAAAATGGCTTTTGGATGCAGTTTCAAACGAGAGGAATGAGAGCCTTTCGACTTTTGATGTTCTTGGCGACAGAATAGCAGGGCTGCAAAAATATGAGCCGCAAATTATGGATAATTCTGGCATGATCCAGCATCACGAAAACGTATTTAGGGATGCTTTTAATCAGATTAATCAATTACGTTCAGAAGTAGAATCTCTTAAGCTTCAAATTGGTCCTTTTGGTAGAGTAATAAGGAAGCTTAGAAATATTAAATCAAAGAATAGAAATTAAAGATTTATAGGATGTCGATAATGGCCGATGTAAAAATATTCGTTACTCATTCCCCAAACAGTTCAAATTATTTAATTGACCGCCCCTTTGTATATAACGTTATTGCTGGCTCAGATTATCATACTGGGGCAATCCCAGCTGGAATGGTTGCAGATAATACAGGGGACAACATTTCAAAAAAGAATAAAAGCTTTTGCGAATTGACAACTTTGTATTGGGCTTGGAAAAACATTGATGCGGATTATTATGGATTTTGCCACTATCGTAGATTGCTTTCATTTTCCAACAAGAGCCTTTCTTCTGTTAGCAGACGTGAATGGGGGGTCTATCCTTTCGAGTGCTTAACTGAGTCAAAACTAGATCTTTTAGGTTGGGATGAAGGTCATATTGCTGCAGCTATTGAAGACTTTGATTTCGCTATTGCTGAACATATTGATACCAAAGACTTAGGTTCGAAATCGGTTGCAGACAACTGGCGTGATGCAGATGCTTTGAACGAAGAAGATTTAGATCTTTTTATGCAGGTGATTGATGATGTATGTCCTGAATTGAAAACATATACCAAAACCTATATGAAAGAACGCGTTTTTTATCCGTGCAATATGTTTGTAATGAAGAAAGAGCTTCTTAATAATTATTGCGAAAAGCTTTTTTCTACATTATTTGAATTTGAGAAACGTGCTGACTTTTCAAATTATTCTGTTGAAATGCTTCGTGTTACAGGCCATCTTGCTGAACGTTTTACGGGGATCTTTTATGAGTACATAAAAGATAGCGGGAAGTATTCATGTAAAGAATTAGAAGCTACTTGGTTTGCTAAAACCTGTATAAAGAAAAAACTTGCGCCGTCGAAAGAAGGTGCAAGGGGAATTGTACTTGCGGCTAATGACAATTATGCACCATATCTTGCCGTTTGCTTAAATTCATTGTGCGAGCGTTTAGATTCTGAAAATGTCTACGATATCGCAATTTTTAATACGGATTTTTCTGCTGAAAATAAAAATAAAATAGTAAGTCTAATTCAGTGCTTCTCACAGGTAAATGTCAATTTTGTTGATGTGACACCCTGGGTTGATGAATATAATCCGAAAAACGAAGGCATTGTAGATCATATTTCGGTAGAGACTTTTTATCGTTTCCTAATACTTGAAATAATGGCGGATTATGACCGTGTTTTATATTTAGATAGCGACATGGTCATTAATGCGGATGTTTCACCGCTTTTTGAATTCGACTTTGAGGATAATCTTGTAGCTGCAGTGATCGACGCTGATTATTTAGCTAATGTGAATTTGAAAGATGATATGACTTCTCGTCCTAAGAGATCATCAAGGCTAGAATACTCGACAGAAGTACTTCATTTAGAAGATCCTTATTCGTATTTTCAAGCTGGTTTAATAGTCTTTAATGTGACTGCATTGCGCAAGAAGACTAGCACTGCTGAACTTATGGAAATGGCTTCCTCGCCAAAGTATATTTATATGGATCAAGATATCTTAAATGAAGTTTGTCATGGAAAAATACTGTTTTTGGACATGCGCTGGAATGTAATGATGGACCATTCTTTAGGGCTGGGAAGAGCTAATTTAATAAAACGATTTGCTCCGTTGGAAATTAAAGAACAGTATTTCGATTCACGAAAAAATCCATTTATTATTCATTATGCTGGTCCTGAAAAGCCTTGGAAAGAACCTTCTTGCGATTACGCATTAGAGTTTTGGGAAGAAGCAAAAAAGACCCCATATTATGAAATCATCATAGGCAGGATGTGTAATGGAGATAAAAAACCTGAGAAACTCTCTTTATTGCATAGGTTAGTTAGAAAAATTCTTCCTCATTCAGTTAGACGGCGCTTGATTGTTTTTCTGCATCGTTAAAGCTTGTAGCTAGTAGCTGTTTGTCTATTTGAGAAAATGCTCCAGAGCCACCAACTAGAATAATATTTTGGATTGACTCTGGACGTTCTTTTATGAAATTAAGTATTGAAACGGTGCTGTCCAAATCTTTTGAATCTTCAACTAGATATAGCGCATTTACGCGAGCTGAATATACGCCTGCTCCAATTGCTTCTTCGAAGTTGCTAGTGCTGGATAGAACTATTTTATTTGCAGTACCAGACTCGCTTTGATTTTCCTCACATATAAAGTTAGCTAGGGCAATGCTTGCTTCATGTATGGTTAGACCAAAAACTCGTTCTACCTTAATTTCATTGACAATGGAAGCTAGAGATTCATCTGGAATTGCATCGTGATTTGCTGCAACAATAAGTCTGCTAAAACGATTTTTAATTGTGTCTAGGATTCTTTCGTTAATAATGCCGCTCTCATCAATAATAAAAATTGGAATGCTATTCTTATAGAGGTAAGGTGTTATACCAAGCAAGTGCGCCATAGAATGGCATACGGTTATCACGGCAGTGTTGCTCCAAGAATTGTTAAATGAATCTCCAAATTCAAATACGTCTAAGCTTAACTGGCTGAATGTCGATTCTTTCAAAGCGGTTATTTTGCATGGCTGAAGTTCAGCTGGAATGACAGAAGCTAAAATATCTGCTCCTGTTCCAAGGGTTATTATGTTTTTGGGCGCATGTTTAAGCAACTCATTTAATACTGGGAATGGTATTTCATTATTTCTGACAGCAAAAATGTTAGCGTTTGTTAGTCCTGCCAAGCTGCAAGCAAATGCATTATTGGGCACAGAGTTACTTGGGGTTAGAATCGCGGTGTCATATTCGGGGTTTACTTCGCCAAGCTTAATAGGCGTGTTAAACATGTTTTCCTGAGCTATTGATTGTATTTTTTTAAGATTAGAATTATTGGGTTCTTTGTCTAAAAGAGATAAGATTTCTTGTTCCGATTCGCTCGACCCTGATCTTCCTCCTAGGGCACGATATGCCCTACATACTTCAGAAGCAGATCCAATTAGGCGTGTATGACCCTTTTCAATCCAAATTGCTTTATTGCAAAGCCGCTCAATTTGATCATTGCTGTGAGAAACAATTAATACAGTAGTGTTGTATTCCTCTATCAGTTTTGAAATTCTGTTCTCGCATTTTTGTTGAAACATGAAATCGCCAACTGATAATACTTCGTCAACTATGAGAATGTCAGGAATAATTACGGTAGCAATAGCAAATGCAATACGCGCCACCATGCCAGATGAGTAATTTTTTAAAGGCATGTCAAGAAAATCTTCAACTTCAGCGAAGCTTACTATTTCTTCAAAATGATCATTTATAAACTCTTTTGAATAGCCTAAAAGTGCACCATTGAGATAAATGTTTTCACGGGCAGTTAGCTCCATGTCAAAACCTGCACCTAATTCAATGAGAGGTGCAATATTGCCATGAACTTTGCATTCTCCTGAGCTAGGTTCTAGAACGCCTGCGATAACTTTTAAAAGGGTAGATTTACCAGATCCGTTAGTGCCAAGAATGCCGAAGACATCACCTTTTCTAACGGTAAAGCTTACATTATCAAGTGCTCGAAATTCTTTAAACCTAAGCTCATGCCTTGCAAGAGCAATGGCGTATTCCTTTAAATTATTTAGAGTTTCGCTTGCCATGTTGAAAACCATGGAAACGTTTTTAATCTCCACCATGGGTGGTTCATTGTTATCTTGGAGGTTTGAGTGGTCACCTAGAAAGGAATAGTTTGATGAAGAATTCATTTTGCTCACCTATACGTAAAGAATGAATTTCTTTTCGAGTTTCTTAAAAACGGTGTAGCCAATGGCTAAAACTACTAATCCCATGCACAAGCAGATTAGATTTTCTTGGATGGTGGGAGTTTGGCCCCATAGGGCAATTTCGCGTAAGTAAGTTACGTAATGGTACATAGGGTTAAAATTCATGAGGCTCTGCATCCATTCTGGAAGCATTGTTATTGGGTAGAATAAAGGAGTGGCATATGTCCATGCTGTGATAACCTGTCTCTTATACACATCTGACGCTGCCGACGATCTTACGCGTGTAGATC
>ENA-OZGV01001281-OZGV01001281.1-human-gut-metagenome-genome-assembly--contig:-NODE-1281-length-11469-cov-6.115209_pt1 | contig 11469 bp, 7 predicted proteins | sample MGYA00245120_ERZ653665 | MGnify/ENA primary metagenome ERZ653665 (study PRJEB26926, sample SAMN06165250) | human gut metagenome | biome: ENVO:00009003; feature: ENVO:2100002; material: ENVO:00002003... | reverse complement strand
CGAGATAGGAGTCCGTCTCGTGGGCTCGGAGATGTGTATAAGAGACAGCAACAGCACAGGCTATTACTTCTACTACGAGCCGCAGCGCGTGACAGTACTGGATTATGCGTTTCTCTCCACCATTACGGAAAAAGCTGATGGGACGGTGATCTACGCCGACCGCTGCTCTATCAGCGAGGATAAGCTGGCAAAAATGGGCATCACATTTAAGAAAATTCCGCGCGATATTAGCAGACTGTAAGGGGGTGTTCGCTGTATGGAACTGAAATCATATCAGAAAAAGGTGATAACGGACTTAACCCGCTATCTGGAACTGTTGAACGAAACAAAGAATGACGCAGCGGCGTTTCGCCTGTTCTGGCAGGAGAAATCAGCCCCGGCTTTAGGGCTATACCAAAACGTGATACCCGGTGTTCCGAACCTCTGCTTCAAGGTGCCGACAGGCGGCGGCAAGACCTTTATTGCCTGCAACGCCGTTCGCCCTATCTTTGACGCACTCCCCACTACCAAGACAAAGGCGGTCGTGTGGCTTGTTCCGTCGGACGCGATTCTGACGCAGACGGCAAAAGCCCTGAAAGACACGTCCCACCCCTACCGTCAGAAAATCGACGTGGATTTCGGCGGGCGTGTGGAGGTCTACACCAAGCAGGAGCTTTTGAACGGTCAGAACTTCAACCCCACCGCCGTAACGGAGCAGTTGTCGGTTATGGTGCTGTCCTACGATTCGTTCCGTGGGCGCGGCAAGGAGGTCTTGAAAGCCTATCAGGAGAACAGCAACCTTGCCGAGTTTGCAAAGGTGCTGGGTAAGCCCGACAGCCCCATTGAAAAAGCGGATGAAACCGCACTGTTCCAGATCATCAACCAGCTTAACCCGCTTGTCATCGTGGACGAGAGCCACCATGCCCGGTCGGAATTGAGCCTTGAAATGCTGGAAAACTTCAATCCCTGCTTTGTGCTGGATTTGACCGCCACGCCGAAAAAGGAGAGCAATATCATCTCCTATGTGGACGCGGTGCAGCTGAAAAACGAACACATGGTAAAGCTGCCCGTGATCGTCTATAACCGGGACAGCCAATCCGAGGTACTGATTGACGCGATCGACCTGCGGAACAAACTGGAAGAAATCGCAAGCGCGGAGTACGCCAAGACGGGGAAATATATCCGCCCTATCGCGCTGTTTCAGGCACAGCCGAAAGGCAAGGAGGACGCGACCACCTTTGAAAAACTGCGGGACAAACTGGTGGACGCCGGGATTCCCGCCGAGCAAATTGCCATTCGTACCGCTGATGTGAACGAACTGAAAAATGTGGAGTTGATGTCCCTAAGCTGTCCGATTCGATACATTATCACGGTCAATGCGCTGAAAGAGGGCTGGGATTGCCCCTTTGCCTATATCCTTGCGTCTCTTGCCAATAAGACAAGTCAGGTTGACGTGGAGCAGATTTTAGGACGGATTCTCCGTCTGCCCCATACGAGCCAGCACACACAGAGCGCACTCAATATGTCCTATGTGCTGACTTCTTCCAACGACTTCAACAATACTGTGGCGCATATAGTCAAGGGCTTGAACAGCGCAGGATTCAGCGATAAGGACTATCGGATCGGTGAGTCCGCAAAACCGCAGGTTCCCGAACAGCCAGCAGAACAAATCACGCTGCCTGATCAACAAGGGTGTCCTGAAATGGAACCCCCTTTGGAAACCGCCGAGGACGATTTTTCGGGGCTGGATGGGAAATCTATCGGGGCAGAGTTGGAGCGGCGCAGAGAACAGGCACAAACGCCTGAAACTGCCCCGAAAGCCGACACCATGCTGGACGCTGCCGCAGAGGTCGAAAAGGCATATACAGACGCTATCCAACAGACAGACAATGACCCGATGATGGACAATCTTCCGTGGGAGGTGCGGGATAAAGTGAAATCATTCCAAGTAAACCCGCAGTTCCGGGAGGATATTGAAACGCTGCAAATCCCGCAGTTTTTCCTGAAAGTTGAGCAATCTTTGTTTACGGACGGTTCTTTTGAACTGCTGGACAAGGAAATGCTGGCAGAGGGCTTTACCCTCAAGGGCAAGGCATACGACATTGATTTTGCCGCCGCAGACGATGAAATCCGCGAAATCGACGTGCGGGAGCAGGACGGCGGTTTGCCAAAGGTGTTCAAGATGGAGAGTGCCGAACAGCGGTACTTCAAAGAGTGGTTCAACAATCTGCCGCCGGAAAGCCGGGTACGTCAATGCAAGGAAATGATGTTCAATCAGCTTAACAAGCTGAACATGGTGGACGCCGCCGAACTGAAAGCCTACATAGACCGCATTGTGAGCGATATGGATAAGGCGCAGCTTGCCGCTATGGAGAAAGCCCCGCTGGGCTATGCGGCAAAGATCCGCGCCAAAATTGAAACGCTACTGGAATCCCATTATCGAGAAAACTTTGAAAGGTGGCTGGAAACGGAGCGCATCGTCTGCAAGCCCTATTTCCGTCTGCGCCCCTCTATCCATCCTGCCACATATACCGACATATATGCCCGTTCTCTGTATGCAGCAGAGGACGGTGACATGAACAAACTGGAACAGAAGTTGATTGTAGAGTTGACCGCCCTGCCGAATGTCCGCTGGTGGCACAGAAATATTGCACGTCAAGGCTTTGCAATTAACGGCTTTATCAAGCACTACCCCGATATTCTGATTATGACCCAGAGCGGCAAGCTCATCTGTGCGGAAACTAAGGGCGAACATCTGAAAAATGATGACAGCCGGGAGAAAATCGCACTCGGTCAAGCGTGGCGCACAGCAGCGGGCAAGAATTTCCGCTATTACATGGTGTTTGAGAATGAGGAAAACCTCTTGCCGGGTGCGGTGAGCATGAGCCAGTTTATCGACACGGTTAAGGCATTGTAAATCAAATAACCATATATCCGTCACTTGCAGGGGGCGATAAAATCTACCCCCGATAAGAAGCAGTGCCGATTCGGGCAGCAGGAGCAATTCTGCTGCTCGTTTTCTTTTGTGTGACCCCCTGGCTCATGCGCCGCAGGGTAGTCATAAATAACAATCAGCAAGGAGGTTAATTGTCCAATGAAAAACAGTAAGCGAGGAGGTGCGCCGCCTATGAACCACATCGGGAATATCCGTATATCTGCAAGGGAGGGCTTATATGGCAAAGAAACTTGACCCTCAAGAGATAGAGCAGTCCCGCCGAAAAAAGACTCGCGCCGATAATCGGGAGGAACGCAAGGAGCGCATACATGACGGAATCCGCAAGAATCGGGAAAGCGGCGGTGTAATTATAATACCGCCACCCCCAGCCGTACAAGCGCAAGGGCAGACTCCCCGAAAAATGCGTGTTGCAGCTTATGTCCGTGTCAGCACACAGGAAGAACAGCAAGTAGGCAGTTTTGAGATGCAAATTGTCTATTTCAAATCCAAAATTGAGAGCAATCCCGATTGGGAGTTAGTAAAAATCTATCAAGATTACGGCGTAAGCGGCACTTCCACGAACAAGCGGCAGGGATTTAAGGACATGATTGATGACGCAAAAGCAGGCAAGATTGACCTAATTTTGACAAAGGGCATAAATCGCTTTGGTAGAAATACGGTTGATATTTTGAACAATTTGCGTACTCTGAACGCCTTGACTCCACCTGTCCCGGTGCGATTTGAAAGCGAAGGGCTGTCCTCTATCGGGGATGGCAGCAACAATCTACTGATAGCGGTCTTGTCAGCACTTGCAGAATTGGAATCACAGCAAAAGAGCGAAGCCATCAAAAACGGTATTCGCTGGCGCATGGCAGAGGGTATCTACCAATTCTCGGTGATAAACACGCTTGGCTACTATTGGGACCACTTCGGACGATTGCTGATCGAGCCAACAGAAGCAAAGATTGTTGAGTACATCTACGAAAGCTGTTTGGAAGGTGCAACCCCCGCAGAAATTGCCGCCGCGCTGACCGAGCAAGGCATCAAATCGCCTAAAGGGAAAGATTTTTGGCGGGCTGCTACTATTCGCGGTATTCTCCGGAACGAGAAATATTGCGGGGACGCACTCATGCAGAAAACTTGTACGATTGATTTTCGGGAGCATAAGTCAGTGAAAAACACTATGCTCAACAAGTATTTCAAAGAGGAACACCACACAGCAATCATAAAAAAATCCGATTGGCAGAAGGTGCAACAGATTTTAGATGAAAAGCCACTACCCGGCAAATCGGCAAGGCTACACGCTATGCCAAAGCGGTTCACGGTCACACGTTCTAAAGACAAGTATTTCAGAGGGTATATCATTTTAGACCCGCGCTGGACAGCTTCGGAACGCCGCGAACTGCTGAAAGAGCTGAAAAATCTCTAATACCGAAAGGAAAATCCATTATGAAATTTGATTTTAACGCACTGAACTTTGAGATCCTTGATGCGAACACCAACGCATACCCCGACATTTTCATTAACCAGAACGGTGTCACCTTTACGAAAAAGGTACTTGATGACCTGAACTATCCTGCTTTTGTCCTGTGCCAGCTTGACGCAAAAAACAAGGTTTTTGCGGTTCGTATGTGTAAGAGTAGTGAGCAGAGGGGCTACAAGTTCTCCAAGCCGAAGGGTGAGCAGAAGGCCACGGTCAGCATCACCAACAAGAATCTGGTTGACCCCATTCGTGCCGCTATGGAGGGCGTTTGGCAAAGCGATAAACGCTATCGTGTGCGTGGCTTTTGGGTCGCAGACGCAAAAACGATGTGTTTTGACCTCTCCGAGGGTGTGCAGGAGGATTATAGAAATGCCGCCAGCGATAATGAAAGCGAGGAATAAATCGGTGAACGGATTGTTCACCGTCTGAACTTCCGAATGACAGTGGGGCAAGCTCATTATGGGCTTGCCCCTTGCTTAAATAAAGGCGGGTATTTGCAGATTGTAACGCACAAGGGGCAGATAAGTGAAATGTAGGGTGGTAATATGGCAGAGAAAAATAAACGGCGCACAAGCGATAATATCCCCGATATTTGCCCCGAAGGACAACAAAAAAACAGGCGTGGGAGTTGTTAGCGTCCCACACCTGTTGGAAAACTGATTTGTAGCAGCGGCGTACCTATATCCCTCGTGTAAGTTTTCTCTACGCCATTTTTACGCCATTTTCGTATAGAGTAGCATAGGAAAACATGAAGTTATATATGGTTGGTTTGTTCCAAAATCCGCTTCAAATCAAGTAATATTCGTATTTATTGAGGATTATTGAGATATAAAATCAGGTAGCGGTCCTCCGATACCTAATTTCATAAAGCAAATTCTCCTTTTGCTGTTGTTTGGCGTTTTCTAATAGCACATTTTATCATCCTATTGGGAAAAGCGCAAGTAGGGCGGGGGGAAAAGACTGCTGCTGATGACGTTGAAACGGCAGCTATATCATCGGGGACAGCCAACCGGTAAGGCTTTGCAGCGCTGCGTTGGAACGCGCCGCCTACGGCTGCCGGTCTTATGGAACATGACCGGCGAAACAGTCTGGTTGGCGTAAAGCTCAATAAAGGTGCAAAGGGCATGACAAAACCCTGTAACCGTTGAGATTACAGGGTTTTGTGTGGCAAGTGGCTTCAATTCGGATATTTTGTCTCAGCCGTTTCCGCCATCAATCGGTCGAAGTCACTCTGATAATTTTTGTCCTGAATGATATTGATAGGTTTTTCCGTTGTCAGCAACTTGTGTAAATTTTGCACGAGTTTCTTTTTCTGCCAGCTCCCCATCCTGAAAGAAGTTCTTGAGATGCTTGGTCACTACGCTTCGGTCTACATCAAAAAGCTGTGCGATCCCATCCTGAGTCAGCCAGACCTCGCCATCTTGCACACGGACTTCAATACTGTCGTCACCGGCATCCTTAGTGAAAACGAGGAAATCGACTGTACTGTTACGAATGGCTTTTCTGTTTTTTTCGTGTTCATTCCCTCGTATGATGATGGCCGGTTATTTCACGCAGCAACCCCTGACATCCCGCCAGCACATCCTGCCACGTCGCCTCGAAATCGCCGGTATACCACGGGTCGGCAACATCGTGGGGGTGGTCGGTGTAGTCCATCAGGAGGTGCAGCTTGCCGGCAAAGTCGCCGCCGCAGATGCGGTGCATATTCCGCAGATTCGCGCTGTCCATGCCAATCAGGAGATCGTATTTTTCGTAGTCGGCATTGGTGAACTGCCGAGCCGCGTGGCCGTCGCAGGAGATCCCATGCTCCGCCAGCTTGCGCCGCGCCGGAGAATAGACCGGGTTGCCGATCTCCTCCCGGCTGGTGGCCGCCGACTCGATATGGAACTGCGACGCCAGCCCCACTTTCTTCACCAAGTCCTTCATCACGAACTCGGCCATGGGGCTGCGGCAGATATTTCCATGACACACAAAGAGTATCTTCTTCATCGCTCTCGCTCTCCCGCGTTACTTCATTTTCACCAGTATAGCAGAAAACCGCCTGTTCGTCGAGAGAAGAATGCAGCCACGCCTGAGATTCTATGGCGTCCAGCAATTTTGCTTTCTTCCATCCAAAACGCAGCACGGCTCGGATGTACCACGCCCGTTCCTCGTTGCTGCCGCACCTCTCTAAAATCGCCACATTCTGCGTCCAGCCGAGGTTCATTGCCAGCCGTATGATTTCAGGGGATTCCTCGTAGGCTGCGTAAAACGCCCGCATCCGGCGCAGATTGCGGGGAGAGAAGCCCTCGGCTGCGGGATAGGCCGCTTGCAGGTATTCCGACGCCGCGACAGCCGCGCCTTTCTCCACTCTGCCGCTGACCAGCCGACCAATTTCACAGTACATTTCCATCTGCGGGAGCTGCGCCGCCATAAGCGTGTCCAGTGTGGTGAACATGGTGACGTAATCTGTGGGTTTGCGAATGTTCATGGGCTTTCTCCTTTCCGGCGCGGTGCGCCTGATCAACGCTCAAAGCAGAGAAAAGCACGGCGGTGTCACCGTGTTTTCCTCTGCTTTGACCTGCTTCAGATGATCCGCACGATCTGCTCCCACAGCAGAATGTGCTTTTCATCAATGGCTTTGTTGTCATGATAATGGCCGAACAGCCAGTAGTGGTATTTTGCTCTTTCCTGCACCTCCTGCAAGAAATCCGTGAGCCGGTCCGCCTCGTTGTGACGGGTCCCCATGAGGGCGATGCTGGTGGGAGCGCAGTGGGTGATGATGTAGTCCACCTGCCAGCCGACCGCGTCAAGGCTTTGCCGCGCTTCATCATATTCCTCATCTGAGGGCAGTTCCTGCGCCCACCACGAGATATGGTTGATGCGGTACCTCGCTCTGGGCTTGCGCTGGAGCGTCATGAGCCTTCGCTCAAAATCCGGGGCATCCGGCTCCAGAATCCCATCCTCGATGTCGTGACTTTTTGCGCCGCCCATGGTGAAGAAGCGGTAGCCCTCCAGCTCGAAGATCTGACCGCGCGTCAGGTGCAGAACATGGGGACGAATACGGTGTACCTTGCCGCAGTGCCAATCGTCCACGGGGTATCGTTCCAGCGCATCATAGTTTTCATGGTTGCCGCAGACGAAGGCCAGCGTGAAGGGCAGGCGTTCCAGCCAGTCCAGCGTTTCATCGTCGCGGCTGTCGCCAAACCACACGCCGCCGCAGTCTCCGGTGATGATGACCGTGTCATCCTTCGTCATGTTAGCTTGCTCCGGGAAACAATCCGATTGGAAACGCCGGAAGTTTCCGTGGCAATCGCCAGTTACATAAATCATATGAATTTCCTCCTCTTAGGTTGGTCTACGGTCTGTTCGATTTCTACGCCGTTGCGGAAAGTGACCTTGATGCGGTTATCCGTCAGGACGGTGACCTTTTCCAGCATCTGATAGACCACGCCATCATCCCACTCTGTGATTCCCACAGTCGCCGCGGTCATTGCCGAGGCTGCCGCATGGATACGACGGCTGATCTGTTCCTGTTCCTGCCGGATACCGAGGATTGCCGCCTTGCGGCGCTTCAGTTCCTCCATCGTGGTGGAGATGGTGCGAAAGCGCTCGGCGTATTCGTCCGCGTCACCATTTGCCGCTTCTGCCAGAAGCGTATCGAATTGTTTGCCCAACTCTGTGACCGCTCGGTCGATATCTCCAAGGCTCATGCTCTCACCGGGAATCGGCGCCAATTCCTGCTCCATCGCATCTACAAGCTGATCTGCCAGAACCTTGCACCCTGACATGGATGCATTGATGGCTGCCAGCACCGCCTGCTGAAGCGGCGATTCGTCCAGCGTCGGAGATTCTTTGCAGTATTTCTTTCCATAGTCCAAGCGGCTGCTGCAGCGCCACACGGCTCGTTTCTCACCGTGCTGTGTCCACACCACTCTGCGGTACGCCGTACCGCACTCGCCGCAGAACAGCAGACCGCTGAGCGCGTATTTGCCGCTGTAACGGCTCATGCCGGTCGGAGCGCTCTTTTTCGTGCTGTTTGTCAATGTTTTGCGCCGTGCCAATTCCACCTGCACGGCATCGAATCGGTCCCGTGGGATAATGGCTTCATGGTGGTTCTGAATCAGATACATGGGAAGCTGTCCGGTATTTTTGATAACCTTTTTACTGATACAATCCTGAATGAATGTTTTCTGGAGCAGGACGTCACCGCAGTATTTTTCATCAGAGAGGATCGTCCGCAGATTAGAAGTTGTCCATTCCATTGTTCCTGCCGAATTCTTGAAGCCGCCGGATTCCAAGGCTTCCTTGATGCTGCGCAGCGTCTGGCCGGATAAGTACATCTCATAAATCCTTCGGACCGTTTCCGCCTGCTCCGCATTCACCACCATCTCACCGTCAGGGTTCTTTTCATAGCCCAGCAGGGTCTTATACTGGATATTCGCCTTTCCCGTCCGCATCGCCTGATGCTTGCCCCACTTAACACGGGAGGAGATGCCCTCACTTTCGGACTGTGCGAAGGCACCGTGGATAGTGATCAGGAACTCGCTTTCCGGGTAGATGGAGTTGATATTCTGCTCCTCAAAGATGACCGGGATGCCCATGCCGCGCAGTTCGCGGGTATAGTTCAGCGTGTCCACGGTATTACGGGCGAAGCGGGAGACGGATTTGGCAAGGATCATGTCGATTTTGCCCTGCCTGCACTGGCGGATCATGCGAAGAAAATCCTTGCGCTTGCAGGCGGAAGTGCCTGTGATGCCTTCATCCGCGAAAATATCCGCCATCGTCCAGTCGGGGTTTGCCATGATTTTTTCCGTGTAGTATGCTTTCTGGTTTTCGTAGCTGTTGAGCTGCTCGTCCTTTTTCGTGGACACGCGGCAGTATGCGGCTACCCGGAGATTTTTCTTCTTTTCCTGATCCTGCGGCGATTCCTCCTTTGCGGGAATCACGATGACCTTCGGTTCAGGGCGGGACTGCGTCATGTATCATCACACTCCTCTAAGACTTGATTGTTTTTCAGCAGGACTTTGACTGTCTTACTGTCATAGGTGATTTTTCGGATGCTCTGCCGCAGGAGGTTTGCGTCCAGCTCCCACTGCTTTGCCTGCGAACCAAAGATGCGGCGGAGCCGATGTGATTCATATTCCTCCGTTTTGACACTCGCCAGCTTTAGGGATGCGACCTCCAAGGCTTTTTGCCGCGCGGTGTCCGCATCTACAGGTGGTGTCTGTAGCAGCGTGTTCAGTTCCTGCTGGAGCCGCCGGATATCTTCTGTGGTGGGAACACCGGATGTTTCTATCTTGATGATCTGCGGATCGTCGACCATCTGATTCAGTATCTTGAGGACTTTTCGTGCAACGCTGTCGGGTACGGTGCCGCCGCACAGCTTGCGTAACTCCTTTTGCGCAGGTGTCTGCTTATACTCGGGGCACATCTCTTTCCTGCGTTCCTGGGCGGCGTGGAATTGCTCCGTTGGGATGAGCGCCGGGAATTTTTTCTCACCGATATACCGGTCATCCTCCAGAATTCGCGCCACCATATTTTTGTTCCAGGACTTGTCCTCATCGTAGGGAACATCCTCTGTCTGAAGCTGTTCGGCAAGCTGCTTGAAGGAGGCACCAGCAAGGTATTGCAGGTAGATGCTCCGCACCGCTTCCGCCTCCTGCGGCTGCGGCACGATCTCGCCGAGCTTCATTTTATAGCCGAAGGGCTGCTTTCGTTTTCCCATTATCTCCGTGTCCTTTCTATTTTTTCTGTGACCTCCAGTCCATTGAGAAGGCGGAAGCGCAGTGTTTCATTGTCCACGACCACGATTTTCTCGACCATATCGCTGAATAGCTGCTCATCGAAGTCATCCAGCCAGTCCGGTCCGCTTTCGAGGACATCCAGCAGATCCTGTGTCTGCTGAATGGTGTGATCCTCCTCAGACCGTAGGATGCGCTCCTTTTGGAGTTTCAGTTCCCGGAGGCGCTCTGCAAGCTGATTGCTGCGGGATATAAAAATGTCAGGATCGACGCTGCCCTGCTGCTTGAGCTGGGCCAGAAGTCGTTCCTGACTGGCAATATCTGATATTTGTTTGTTGATCTCCACGATGTTTTCGCTCCAGAGGAGACTGCCGGTTCTGGCGGCGTAGAGGTCAGAGATGAGTTGGGTGAGAATGCTCGTTCCATAATGTTTAAGATTGTAATATACATGGAGGAATGCGTTTTTCATCTGTTCCTCTGGAACCTGCGTATTGGGGCAGGCGGTGATAGACTTGTCGTGTCTGCGACACGCCCAATTTACAGAGCCACCACAATTTTTCCTTTTGCAGAGTGTGCCGCAGTGACCGCACACGACTTTACGCGCAAAAGCGTGGGGGACATCTGACCGTGGATGAATCGCGGCACTTCTCTGTGTCAGAAGTTCCTGCACCTTTTGAAAAATCTCTCTACTGATGATTGCGGGATGAGAATCTATCACAAGATACTGTTTTCGTTCGCCGTGGTTGATTTTTTGCTGCCGAGGAAAGCTGCGTGTGGTATATTTCTTTTGAGACAGAGAATCTCCGGCGTATTTTTCGTTTTGCAGTATGTACTGGATGGAGGTTAACTGCCAATATTGAGTGCCGTCCCGCGTTGGACAGCCCAGCGCCGTGATTTCCTTTGCAATATTCTCCATACTGACACCTGCAAGGTAACGGTCGAAGATATGTCGGATGATTGACGCTTCATCCTCTTGAATCTCCAAATGATCTTTAACGAGCCGATAGCCATAGGGTGCTTTGCAGGTGGAAAATCTCCCTTTGCTCATTCGGACTCTGTAGCTCCACCGCACCCGTTCGGAGATAGCCTCGCTCTCCCGCTGGGCCAGTGCCGCGAACATGGCGATAAGAACTTCGCCGGATACCTGCGCGGTGTCGATGTTCTGTTCCTCGAAGTAGACGCTGACGCCCAGCGCAGCTAATTCCCGCACCGCCTCCAGACTCTCTTTGGTGTTGCGGGCAAAGCGTGAGGATGACTTCACAAGGATGCGGTCGATTTTTCCACCGCGGCAATCCTCCATCATCCGTTGGAAGTCCTCCCGCTTGTCTATGGACGTGCCGGTGATGCCC
>ENA-OZGV01001273-OZGV01001273.1-human-gut-metagenome-genome-assembly--contig:-NODE-1273-length-11532-cov-9.487584_pt1 | contig 11532 bp, 11 predicted proteins | sample MGYA00245120_ERZ653665 | MGnify/ENA primary metagenome ERZ653665 (study PRJEB26926, sample SAMN06165250) | human gut metagenome | biome: ENVO:00009003; feature: ENVO:2100002; material: ENVO:00002003... | reverse complement strand
CATATAGCAGGCTCTCCGTCAAGGTCGTCTTTCCAGCGTCTACATGGGCAAGAATTCCAATATTGATTATTTTCATGTGATTGTCCTCCCTTTACTGCCCCGAAGGGCATAAAAATCCCCAGCAGTAAAATACTTTTACCACTGGGGATGATAATTTGCGGACATACACATATACAGCATACACCTGTTTGTGAGTGCTGTTTTTGGGGATATGTCAAAATTGATAAGGCAAAAGTATTCTTAAATTGGGTACAAAAAACTAAGCCCCTACAAAAGGGACTATCATAATCCTTTGTTCCCACTATTTGATTATAGTTTTATTTAAGAATACCTTGCCGCATATTTTTTACTCCTTTTCTGGAATTGAATTATTATATCACATCAGTTTTAGGAAAACAAGTATCTAAAAGAAATTTTTCTTCCCCTTATATGTAACAATCATACCGGCTTCCTAACGTTCAGAATGGTTTCTACTGTCTGCTGCGGTGTTTGGTTGGAATTGTCCAGCCAAAAGCCGATCCGTGGTGTTGTCTGCATTTTACTAAATACAAATTCAATGTATACAGAAAGATATAAGGAGTGGGAGGGATTCCGCCGTAGTTGGCATTGTAGGAAAATCCAAAAGTTTAGATTTTCCCACAATGCTTATCTTTTGGTCTTTGGTTCGGAATAGTGTAGTGCTGGCGGTCTATCTCTTGTTTTCGGTTGCTTGCTTCCTTACCGTACATGAGCATTTGCCGCAGGGTTATCCGACCCGTAACCTTCCAGAAGGTTGATGACGCCCCATACCGCCAGACCAGCGCCAAGAGCCATGACCAGAATTTTAAGAATGTCGATTGCCTGATTGAAAAATTCCATATACGTTCCTCCATTTTGTTTGTTTGATGGTTTTGGGTACAAAAAAAGCCGCCCACATCGGCGGCGCTTCGGGTCATCATGGCCCGAAGTTACACAAACTCGTCGCTGTCCAGATCATCGAAATTCAACAGGTCAGCTTCTTCGTCCGTGTCGGAGCCGTCCACTTCGTACACCGTGTATTCGTCCTCCGGCTTTAGTCTCAATGGCCGGTGGCGGAACAGGCTTTCCAAGCGGAAGGCGTTTTTCTTTTTATCAAATTCGGCTGTGTACTTGTAATTCGGGTGCTTTTTCAAGTCATACTTCGGGGACAGGAAAGGCGGGAGCCCCCGAAGCTGCAAGATACATTTATCTCCGGGCATGGTGGTGATCTCGCTGGTGGTCATCAGCTCCCGGCCAAGCCGCTGCATATTCTGGCTGTAACTTTCAGACTGTCCACGGCTGCGACCCTCGGTCTGCATGGAAATGGTGGCCTTGCCCAGCCAGTTTTCCGAAATATCCTTTAGGGTGGAAGCCTCCCGGCCTCCGAGGAACACGATACTGTCCATGTTTCCCATGATGGTTTCGGAATGGTCTTTGTACAATGCCTTGCACTGGCTCATAGCCTGATAAAAGAGCGTCAGGCTGATCTCCCGGGAACGAATGACGGCCACGATCTTTTCCAGCCCCGGCACCTGCCCGGTGTTGGCAGCCTCGTCCCACAGCACCCGCACATGGTAGGGCAGACGCCCGCCATAGGTGTTGTCAGCCCGTTCACACAGAAGGTTGAACATCTGCGAAAAAGCGAGGGCAACCAAAAAGTTGTAGGTGGTGTCCGTGTCGCTGATAAGAAAGAACAGCGCTGATTTTTCATCCCCCAGCTTATCCAGCTCCAGTTCGTCATAAGATATGATCTCCCGAAGCTGGGGAATATCAAAGGGAGCCAGTCTTGCACCGCAGGAAATCAAGATGCTTTTGGCTGTCTTGCCGCTGGCGAGCTTGTATTTCTTATACTGCCTCACGGCGAAGTGCTGGGGGCTGCGGCGTTCCAGCCCGTCAAACATATAGTCCACCGCATTTTTGAAGGTTTCGTCATCCTCCCGGACTTCCATGCTGTTTATCATTTCCACCAGCGTATTCATGTTGCGTTCTTCCTCCGGCCCCTCAAAGACGATGTAGGCCACAAGGGCGCAGTACAAGAGGGTTTCAGCTTTAGTCCAGAACTCGTCGCCCTCCTTGCCGTCGCCTTTGGTGTTGGCGATCAGAGCAGTAACGAATTTCAAAACATCGCTTTCCGTCTTGATATAGGCCAGCGGATTGTAGTGCATGGATTTTGAAAAGTCGATACTGTTGAACACCCGCACCCTGTATTTCTCCCGTTGCAGAAACCGCCCGCACTGGTCGAGGGTGCCGCCCTTCGGGTCTACCACCACATACGAGGAATGGGCTTGAAGGAGCTGCGGGGTCAGCCAGAACCTTGTCTTTCCCGAGCCGGACGAGCCGATGACACAGGCGTTTAGGTTCCGGGCATTGGCGGGTATCTTCGGACGGGTGTTCATGGTAAGGAACTCCGTCCCGGTCAGAATGACATTGTTCTGAAATTTAGGGTCTACAAACGGCTTTATATCCTCCTTTGTTCCAAAGCGGGCGGTGCCGTACTCTGCATCCCGCCGGAATTTTTTCGCCTGCCTGATCTTTGACTGTATCAGCAGATACACCCCAGCCGCACCGGCAAGGCCCACCAGCAGGTCAATACCTCCCAGCCCCGGCCAGTAGGTTTCAAAGGCTTTGGGGAAGGTATCAAGCATCCCCATGAGCTTTGTCCCGAAGTCTGTGTCGGGGGCGATCCGGTAGGCCGTCCCGATTTTGGAGAAAAACCAGAACACAAAGAGGTACGGCAGGTTTGGGAGCACATATTTTCTGATCTTGTCACTCAACGTCCGTCCTTCACCGCCTCTCTGGTCCGCTGCTTTTCCTTTGCCTGCGTCCTGATCTGCTCCGTGAATTTCCGAAGCTGGCCGAGGATGGAAGCCTTGTCCTGCTCTTTGTTCAGCACCTTTGCGCTGTACTTCTGGAAGGCCGCCGTGATAGCGTCCGCCTGATTGGCTTTGAAAAACAGCAGGTAATGACCGGGGCTCACTTTATGGAAAGCGTAGTCCACATGGAACTCCTTCGCGATCCGGTCAAAATCCTTTGGAGCTCCCACATAGGGCATGGCACTTTTGCCGCCATAGTGGTTCATCAGCTTTTTCACGCTCTGGCGTCCCTGCGGGGTCAGCGCCTTCCGGTGGTGCTTTTGCAGCGCCCGAACCACCTTGCCAAGAGCGGCAGCCAGCACTTTTCCTGTGAGCTTCGTTGTCCTGATCGAAAGGGCAACCGTTTTTTGGTTTACTTCTTCCTGCATAAAACCTCCTTTCCGTCGGGGTTCCCGCTATCCGGGAGGCCCCCGTACAATCTCGGGGAACAGAAAACCTCGGGCCAATGTGGCCCGAGGCTTACCGCTCGGCATCCCTGCCGGACGGAGCTTTCTTTTCCGGCTCCGTCTGGACTTTTTCGCCCTGTTCCCGCATGGTCTGCAAGATAGAGGGCTTCTTTTGAAGCTGGGAGGGCTTTTCGCCGGACAGCGGCTTGATACATTCCAGACGGTCAGCCGCCCGGATGGCGTTGTCCGTGAGCTGCCTCTGCCATGCGCCCACGCTGGGAGCCCAACGAAAGCCGCTGCTTTTCAGCTCGGCCCGGGTGTCCGCGTCAGGCTTTCCGTCAAAGAACACCTGCAAGCGGTTGTCCTCCCGGTTCATCTCCACACGGCCCCCGTCGAACTCCCAGCCGGAAAACTCCCGCTGCGCCTGTTTGGAAAGCTGTTCGATACGGGCCTTTACCCGGCGGATCTCCGCATTGTTGTTGGTAAGCTGGTAGCTTTCAAAGGGCCTCGGATCGCTCCGCCAGCTTGACGCCATGCTTGCTTTCAGCTTTTCGATCTGATCCGGCGACAGCAGCGCACAGCCGTCCAGCTTGCCATGCTTGCGGTAATAGGCGTTGACCTCCTTCATAATGAGCTGGGAGCGTTCCAGCCCGTCCAGCTTCTTCTGGAGCTTTTCAATCGCTGCCGGGTCATCGGCGCTGATCCCGCCCATGCCGGTACTGCGTATCTTATCCAGCAGCCCTTGAATATACCGCCATTCCTCCATGTTGCTGTCCCGGGCCCGGTTCTGTTTTTCCTTCTTTCCCACCGGGAAATTGGCAGGTCCGGCGATCATCACAGAGGGAACCCTTGCGTCAATGGCAAAGCCCTGGTTCATGTTTTCGGCCAGCTTGCGGGCGTAGGTGTCTAACAGATGGTCGATCTTCTCATGGTACATGGGGTCCACCCGGGATTTCTGCTGTTCCGCTATGGCGGCGGCCTTGTCCACCATTGCCCGGTATTCCGCCGTTGCGCTCCCTTCCTTGTAGTCGGAAAAGCTGTTCATTTCCTTTGCCCGGCGGGCGGCTCCTTCATTGATAGGGTAATAGTTGATGGTATGCACCTCCTTCATGCTTCGGGCCATGCTGGCCCGAAGTCTTACCGTTCTTCATGGGAAGGCCCCGCCTTGTCCTTTTTCGGAGCGGGCGGGGCTTCTTGAAACCGTTTGAGTGCAGCGAGAATGGAGTGGACAGGCTCGGCCTTTTCAGGATAGGCAAATATCCGGTGTTCCGGCGGAATGTCCTGCGGCCCGTGGTAATACTCCTTGAAGCCCTCCGGGACTGCCGACACATACCCACCGGGAGCGAATACGCCGCCCTCGTTGATACGCACATCCCGCCCGTATGCTTCATAATCGAAGTAGTTCTGAATGTGCTCCGGTATGTCGATAGTCCCAAGCTCGTCGGCGTAAAGACGGCCCAGCCCTTCATCATCGGAAATATCCGGGTAAAAGCGGTAAAGGTCAAGGTTCTGCGTCAGGTTTATCAAATCCTTCACGCTCCGTGTGTGGTTTCCCAAGACAAGAGCGGCTTCAAAGGTTTCCAGTCCGCCCTTATCCCGTACTTCCAGCAGGGCGTGGCCCAGCTCGTTCAGCTCGTCGATGTTCTCACATTCGTAGAGATGATCGTAGAGCCCCAGCACATCACTGTCAAAGCTGGTAAAGAACACTTCGCTGTACCGTTTCCCGTCTATCCCGATTTTGGCAAGGGCGGCCTGCAACTCCTGTGTCGTCATGGGGAAATGTACCGTTGTCCCTACCTCAATCCCCATTAAGGGGTATAGGGCTGTATTGGTTATATAGGCTTCAAACATGGGCTCATTCCTCCTTTCCGGCCCGGTCAGCCAGCACCTCATAAATCCCGGCCATAATGTAATCGGCGCAAGGGAGGGCAATCGCATTTCCCAGCGCCTTGTAGCGTTGCAGAGGCCGGATCTCCACGCCGTCCGCCCCGTACTTTGTCCAGCCCTCTGGCAGCCCCATCAGCCGTTCGCTTTCTGTTTCCGTCAGAAAACGGATACAGCCGCCCTCCGGGTCGCCCTCATACCAGAAGGCAAAGGGCGTTACATCACTGGCTAAAAGAGTGGGAAAAGGGTCAGTTGGTAATCCGAAGCTGTTTCGGAAGGCCGTTTCTTCCTGCCTTTTTGCCGCTCCCCGCATACGGAAGCACTGAAAGGGGTGGATGACTGGTATCTGCCGCCCTGTTTCAAAAGAAGCTGTTCGATCTCCTTCGGCGGCGGTCCGCCCGCCCTCTCCGCAAGGCGGAGGAAGTGGGAGCATTGGACGGGGCTTAAATAGTATGTCTGCGGCACGTCTGCCTCCAAAATCCGCCACGACGAAAATCCGCTGCCTTCGTGCCAGCCTTCGGGAGCCTGCCCAATACTGGGCGTCCATGAGCCGCCAGCACACATCAGGCGTTCCCCCTCGCACCATTCCGGCGTTTCCCCATCTTCCCGAAGGAGGCATTGGAACTTCGGTGTCCGAGAAGGCGGATAGGACGGCTCTAAAGTCCATCCGGTCATTTGTAGAAAACGCTCCCATGACGTTTTCCCAAACAGCGATAGCTGGATATAGGTTATCAGTAGCATCCCTCATTTCCTGTATGATACGAAACGCCTGATAGAACAGGCTTGATTTTGCCCCGGCAAGGCCGGAGCGGTTGCCGATCAGAGAAAGGTTCTGACAGGGAGAGCCGAAGGTTATCACATGGACCGGCGGGATTTTCCCGCCGTCCACCTTCGTAATATCCCCCAAATGCACCATGTCGGGAAAGTGCCTTTTGGTTATGGAGATGGGCGCTTTTTCAATCTCGCTGGCCCATACCGGACGGATACCGCACCGGGAAGCAGCCAGAGGGAACACGCCGATCCCGTCAAAAAGGCTCCCCAGCTTAATGTCCGGCATAGCCCGGGGTGCCGTGTCCCTTCACGGCAAGCACCCCTTCCAGCGTTGTCGCCGCAATGCCCAGCCGCCCGGCAACCGCAATATCGTTTTTTACATCCTCGTCCACAACGCTGCCGCAGACGATCAGGGTGTGGGAGCGCCGCAGCATATCCCGGCGCATATCGATCCCGGCCTTATGTTCCTCGGGAACGCTGTCATTCAAAAACAGCGGCAGATACAAGAGCGGGCAGATCGGGGAAAAGCCCGCCTCATAAGCAAGGCGGCAGTAGTGGGCCGCCAGCTCCATATCAACATCCGGCTCGCCGCTCCATGCGGCGGTCAGGTATGCTAAAGGTCGTTTCATTGGTTGAACCTCCATTTCTGTTTTGGTTTAGGGAAAAGCAAGGTATCGCCCAACCCCTCCGCCCCTTCCCCCGGGAAGGGGAACGGCTCTGGAGAATTTATATCCCCGTCGCTTGATCGGGAAAAAGCATAACCGGGAGAAATCCGTCAAGGGTGCCTCTGGCACCGCCTGCGGCGGCGCTGCCCTTGACTGATTTTCCCGGCTATGCTACGGAATAACTGGCGACGGGGAATAATTTATATCTCCAGAGCTTCGGGGCGCGGGGCAGAGCCCCGCAATCCTCGGGCCACGTTGACCCGAAGTTTCGGCTTACTTTTCCTGTTCGTTTTTCTTCTCCGGCTTTTCGTGTTCCTTCTGCTGGCCCTTCCAGTCGTCCAGCAGCTTGATGATCTGGTCCTTCATTTCCCTCGGCGTAGTTTCCTTGCCGAAATACTTGCTCAGTTCCGCACCTGTCAAAATCACTTTGTCTACCTCCTTTTTGTCCTCCATCATAATGCCGTCGATCACATCCCCGTTGAGCAGCTTCTTTTCGTCCAGCTCACGCATACGCTTTGCCTGCGCCTGTGAAGGCGAGGACTGCTGGCTGTCAATGGCGACGGCGATATAGTTCTGGTTCTTCTTGCCGATATAGGAAAGCTCCACCGCCGTAGTAAAACCCAGCTTTTTTTCATCCATCAGCTTCATCAGGTCTGGAACCAGCTCATTGAGACGGATATACCGCTGCACCTGCTTGACCGCCATCTTATTGCGCTCGGCCACGATCTCGTTGGAGCGTTTGCCAGCGTCCTTCGGGTCAATCTGGCCCGAAGTGCGGGAGCCCTGGTGCTTGATGGCCTCAAGCTGCATTTTCAAGGCTTTGGCCCGCTCACTGGGGAGGATTTCTTCACGCTGGTTCAGATTGTCCTCGACCATCTGGGTGATGGCTTCATCGTCTGTCAGGTTTCGGACGATACAGGGCATATCCGCATATCCGGCAAGCTCACTGGCTTTCTGGCGGCGGTGGCCGGACACGATCTCATAGCCGCCATCCTCACGGGGACGGACGATAGCGGGCTGGGTCACGCCCTTGTCCTTGACGCTGGACACCATAGCCCGCATTTCTTCATCATCCCGGACTTCAAAGGGATGGTTCTTGAAGGCGTGGAGTTCGTTCAGCTTGATATAGACGATCTGCTCCTTGCCCCGGCGTGGTGCATCCTGCGGCTTTTCAGGTTTCTTCGGAGTGGGAGCGGTCTGCACCGTTGGAGCCGTTTTTTCTCCGGTTCCTTTTTGACCGCCTTTTCCGGTTTCTGTGCGGGAGCTTTGGACTTCGGGGCTGCGTCCTTGTCCTTATCTGCTTTCGGGGGACGGCCCCGGCGCTTCGGCTGTTCCGGCTCTTTGGGTTTTTCCTCCGCTTTCTTCGGAGCCTCCGGCTGCTTTTCCGGTTTCTCCGCTTTTGCCGGGTCAGGCTTTTCCACGCCGGGAGCTGCCGCCCGTTCCTCGACTTTCTTTTCCTTCATAATTTCAGCGAAGTTATAGACAGAAACCTGTGGGTTCTTTACCTCTGGTTCCGTCTTTTTTTCCGGCTTCGGGGAAACGGAAACCTTCCCCGGCTCTTTTGGGGGAGCGGGAGGCGTTTCCTTGCCCGGCCCGCTATCCGTTACCGGCTGTTCCGGCGTTTTTGTGGTTTTATCATCTGCCATAAGCATTTACCTCCTGTTTTTTGGCATGAAAAAAGGGGCTCAACTTTTCAGTCAAGCCCCCGTGGGAAGTTCCTCCTTTCTCCGCCATGATACAAAAATACCGCCCGTAGTCTCGTTTGGGCGGTACTTTGTGTAAGATTGGCAGTCCATTATTAAGTTTTTTATTATGTTCCCTTTGTACACCGTTGCAATGTTCGGGTTTTATCTTTGAGTGCCGGTGGACACTGTTTCAGATATCTTCCAAATTCGGTCATGATCTTTCCTCACACACAACACAAAAAGGCCCACGCCACATCTGGCGAAGACCTTTTGACGAATCAATGTGAAATCCCTTGAGTTTCCTGCATTACTTCCGATTTTGCCGCATCCTGAATGGAAATCAAGTCTTTCGCATCGGAATCGGGTACAACTACATTCTCAGCCTGTATTGCAACATTCCCCAAGGTATCGCGTTCCAGTGCGTTCAGTCTGGCTTGCAGTGACTTCCATTCAGCCTGCGCCTTATAAAGAGCGACCTCCGATGCTTTTAGACCAGCTTCAGCATCCAGCAGACGTTCCGTCAGTTTCTGAAGTTCCGTCCGGTTTCGCTTCATGTTGTTTTCGATATAGTTTCTCTTCTCGATGGCGGATCGATGGGTGCGCTCTGCCTTTTCTAATTGGGCTTTCAGCCGGATTTCTTCGCCGCACAGCCTAATTTTAGCAACTGAACCTTCAGAAAGATCCGTGCGAATAATGCCTGCAATGGAAACATCATCACCGCTGCCCCGTCTGGTGATTTTTGGCAAGTAGTCACGGACTTCATTGTTACCAACTTCTGTACTATGTTCTGCAAAGACAATGAAAATGTTTCGATACAGTTCATGCAATTCCATCTCAGAGGAATAGCTGTCATCAATGCCATCACTTCCGATAAAAATTGCAGCAGGGAAATCCTTTTGAATTACATAACGAAATTCTTCAATTGCATCGCTGTCACAAATACTGGTGGTAATATTCTGTTCACAAGCTTCATCCCATGGGATAGGCTCGCAAAGCGTTCCATTTTCCAGAAGTTCAACACATTTCCCATCTCCAATGTGGATGCCAAACCAACCCTCGCTGGTCATACAGACTGCAATCAGGGTCGTTCCATAAGCCTTGGCATTATATTGCCCGGAAGCGTACCGTTGCTTATATTTCTCTGATACTTTTGCCAGTTCTTCCGGCTGGAATGGTTCACAGGCAACATCATTTTCTACCTGCGTATACCACCGAGCAAGAATATTTTTGGAAACCTGAATCAATTCGGTTTCAGAATCAGGAACAGTGGACAGATGATTTTCCCGCGCTTCCTGTACAAAGGCCTTGATAGCTGTCAAAGCCGCAGAAACCGCAAATTTACTGCCACGGTCTGTGCGAATATAGTTATCGCTGCCGTGACCGTCTGCCACAGCAATAATGCTTACATCTTCAAAGTGGCACTCACCGGATGCATCCTGACAAACCTTGTTTGCTTTAATATGGTTATAGCCTTGTACAGAATGAGCGAACTGGTAATATTCAGCCATAATTTGACCTCCCACCGAGAATCAGCTTTTACCAGTTGCCCCAATCCTGATCCAGTGAAACATCAATGGCACCAGAGTCACCACCAGAAACAGGGCTGTTCTGAGAAGCATCCTGCTTAATCTCATTGACGGCATCCTGTGCAATTTTGGCACTATCATCCTCGGCACTGGAGGTCGTATCACCGGATTGCTTGCTGTGACTCTGGAACTCCGATGCGCGGACACTGACCTTGCGAATCAGAGCTTTCAGCGTGTGCTTATCATTGACCGTAATGACAGACTCAATCGTTCCGGTAAACTCGGCCAGAACCGTCTTATCTGCATCGTCACCGATGGCAATGGCAATTTTAATAGCGTGTTTGAACCAGTTGTTCAGCTTCAGCTGTTTTAATTCCTTTTCCCAGTTGTCCGTGGGGCCGCCATCACTGAACAGCAGAATGACCGGAGCATACGCTCCTGTCTGGCTGTTCAAATACTCATTGCGAGAGAGTTTTTTATCCAGTTCCTTACAGGCTGCGCCCAAATCGGTCACGCCGCCTGCATTCAGATCGTTCCAGATCACATCTCCAATAGCAATAGGACCACTCTGCGGAGTGATCCACGAACAACCACTGCTGAACTGCATGATGGCCACTTTGATTTCAGCATCATCGTTTGCTGCGCTGATCTCCGGCAAATCACTGGTAATGGCTTCCTCCATTGCGCTGTTGACGCTGCCGATTTTGCTTCCGCACATACTGCCGGAGGTATCGACCACATAAAACAGCGTCATGACTTTTCGAGGGGCAGGTGCTACGTTATCCAACAGAGACATTTTTCTTCACCTTTCTCTTTTACTTGATAATTCCAGAATCATTCGTTCCACCAAGGAAATGGATTTCAAATCCAGCGCGAACGGGCACAACTTGCTGTGGTGGCAGGGGACGCTGAGAACCATCTGGCAGATTTACGCTCCAAGTGCGCTGGCTGAGGTTTCGGAGGCCAAGTAGTCTCGGATCTTTCGGATTCTTCACTACTTCGGCTACCTGTGTGCGGATATCTTCCAGAGAGCTGTCCACTGTCCACAAACTGATTTTCAAGCCGGGGAAGATAGGCAGAATCTGATTTTTGATTTGCAGAGCATTTGTAATGGGAATCTTTTTGCCGCATTCCATGCAGGGAATATCGTGGCTGCCCTTGAATGTATAAAATGTTTCCTGACCGCAGTATGGGCAGCGGCCAATTTCCGTGCGCAGGCGGATAAAAATATCCATCCACTCTTTTTCCAGAATGCGTGGCTTTTGCTTCATCATCACATCATGACTGAATGCACGGATAAAAGCATCTTTTACATAGTCTGGATAAACGTTCCAGAACAGCTTCAGATTGTGGTCGGTTCCCGGAATCGGACGATTTTCCGAAGTGGTCGGGTCATAGACAAAAATTGGAGCACTGCCATAATATTTCTGCTCTAATTCTTTTGTCATACAAGGAGGTGTACTATAACGGCCTTCCAACGGGTGATTGATAAACAACAGCCGGAACAATACCACTGCCAGACTGAACCGGTCGCTGTTCTTGTCCGGGTCATTCTTACCCATAACAATTTCCGGAGCCATCCAGCGCTGCTTACCCATAATGCCAAGATTGGTTCCGAATGGACTGACATTATCATTATCGCAAATCAGCACATCGCCATTTTCCGGATTGATAAAGAAGTTGCCGTTGTTGATATCCTGTCTCTTATACACATCTCCGAGCCCACGAGACGGACTCCTATCTCG
>ENA-OZGV01001234-OZGV01001234.1-human-gut-metagenome-genome-assembly--contig:-NODE-1234-length-11732-cov-8.483172_pt1 | contig 11732 bp, 8 predicted proteins | sample MGYA00245120_ERZ653665 | MGnify/ENA primary metagenome ERZ653665 (study PRJEB26926, sample SAMN06165250) | human gut metagenome | biome: ENVO:00009003; feature: ENVO:2100002; material: ENVO:00002003... | reverse complement strand
CGCGTAAGATCGTCGGCAGCGTCAGATGTGTATAAGAGACAGTTGGATGATTGCAAATTCGTTTAAACCGGACGCTGCGATCACAGCAGATATGAATTCCGTCAGTGCATTTATTCCGCCCGCACCGGGAAAGGGATTTTTCGATAACTATAAGGAAATTTTGTTCAACACAAGATTCCTCCGGTTTATGGCAAATACACTGTTCTATGCAGCAATCATGATCGTAGCTGGTGTGATTGTCAACGGCCTGGCAGGCTATGCCTTGGCGAAGATCAAGTTCCCGTTTCGTGACAGATGGCTGGCGATCATCATGATGCTGATGATCATTCCGACAGAAACCATTATCACCATCAACTTTATGTTCGTTTCCAAAATGGGACTGCTGAATACCGTTTTTGGTTATGTGCTTCCGATGATCGTCAATCCGTTTAATATATTCCTGTTCCGTCAGGTTTTTGTCAGCCTGCCCGATGATGTCTGGGAGGCTGCACAGCTGGATCACTGCAATCCTGTGAAGTATTTCTTTACAATGGTGCTGCCGATGTCTAAAACAGTCGTTGCAACTGTCAGTGTTTTCACATTCCTGAATGTATGGAATGATTACCTCTGGCCGTCACTGGTGTTCACGTCCAGCGATCTTCTGACCGCTCAGATCGGTTTGAACTCTATCACATCCAACGATAATACAACCATGGGACAGACGCTTGCTGTCATCACCCTGATTACCATTCCGGTTATTATCATCTATGCCCTTTTCTCCAAGCAGATTGTAGAGGGTGTTGTTTCCACAGGTTCCAAGGAGGGTTAACTTATGAGCTTTATTGAAATGAAGAACATCTGTAAGAAATATGCAGGTGCAGATAAAAATTCCGTAACCGATTTCAGTCTTTCCGTTGAAGAAGGTGAATTCATTGCCTTTGTTGGCCCGTCCGGCTGCGGAAAATCGACCACACTTCGTATGATTGCCGGATTTGAGGAAATCACCAGCGGCGACTTCTACATTGACGGAAAGCGTATGAATGCAGTTTTGCCGAGAGATCGTGGCATCTCTATGGTATTTCAGAACTACGCCCTCTATCCGCACATGACAGTGGAAAAGAACATTTCCTATGGTTTGAAGAATATGAAGGTACCGGCAGCGGAAATCAAGAAGAAGGTGGACTGGGCAATCGATATTCTGGGACTTTCGGAATACCGTTATCGGAAACCGAAGAATCTTTCCGGCGGTCAGCGGCAGAGAGTTGCATTGGGACGTGCAATTGTCAAGGATCAGAAGCTGTTTCTCATGGATGAGCCGCTTTCCAATCTGGACGCTAAGCTGAGAGTCAGCATGAGAAGCGAGATCAGCAAGCTGCACCGGCAGCTGGGCAGTACCACCATTTATGTGACGCACGATCAGGTAGAGGCAATGACTATGGCAGACCGCATTGTCATTATGAAAGACGGTGTGATCCAGCAGGTGGGCAAGCCGATGGACTTGTATGAGCATCCGGCAAACAAGTTTGTGGCAGGATTTATCGGTTCGCCGCAGATGAATTTCTATGAAGTAAAGGTGGCAGGGAATACCATGACTTTCTCCGACGGCAGTAAGATGCAGCTGCCGGAATCTGTTGTGACAAGCCTAAACGGCAGACAGGGAACGCTGGTTCTCGGCATACGTGGCGAGGACATCAAGCTGGATCCGCAGAATCTGGATCTTTACAAGGATAATATCATGTCTGCAACGGTGGATAGTGTAGAAGTTATGGGAAATGAGAATAATCTGTATTTTGACTTCGGAGGAAGCGTAACGATTGCAAGAGTATCAAAATATGAAGTAAGCCAGGTGGGAGATGAGGTGGAATTTACCTTTATGCCACATAAGATGCATTTCTTTGATAAGGAAACAGAGCAGGTGATCGGAGCAGAATAATTTAGAATAAAAGAGGAAGAACGTATGCTTGAAAAAGCCAATGAATATATCAGACAGAATCACATAGATGAAAAAGAAAAACCATTATTCCATGTGACACCGGAAGCAGGATGGATGAATGACCCGAATGGTTTCTCTGTATACCAGGGAAAAGTACATTTGTTCTATCAGTTCTATCCATATAAAACAGAATGGGGACCGATGCACTGGGGGCATCAGGTGACCGAAGATCTGCTAAAATGGGAAGCATATCCGGTAGCTATGGCACCTGATCAGGATTATGATCACATAGGATGTTTCTCGGGAAGTGCAGTAGAAGCTGATGGAAAGCATGTGCTGCTTTATACAGGAGTAAGCCAGAAAGACGGAAAAGAAATCCAGAATCAGTGCATTGCTATTGGAGATGGGAAGACTTATGAAAAATGGCAGGATAATCCAGTTATAAAAGGAGATATCATGCCGGAGAAATTTGACAGAAAAGACTTCCGTGATCCGAAGATATGGAAAAAGGATGGCAGATATTATTGCGTTGTAGGCAATCGCTATGAGAAAAATTGTGGGCAAATAGTCTTATTTAGCAGTGCGGACTATAAAAACTGGCGGTATGAAAAAGTCCTTTTGAGAAATGACGGAAAGAATGGAGATATGTTAGAGTGTCCGGATTATCTGGAAGTAGACGGGTATCCTGTAATCATTTGTTCTCCGCAGAATATGCATGCTCAAAAGTACGAATTTCATAACGGTCATAATTCCATTTATATTATTGGAGATGCAGAAAAAGAAATATCGGATTTTGCATGGGAGAAAAAGAGAAGCCTAGATTATGGACTGGACTTTTATGCACCACAGACAACAGAGCTTCCGGATGGCAGGCGGATCATGGTCGCATGGATGAAGTCGTGGGATGCATGTGTCGTTCCTGATTCGCAGGATTGGCAGGGCATGATGACACTGCCTCGTGAGCTTGAAATAAAGGACGGCCGTATCTGGCAGAAGCCGGTTAAGGAAATAGAAAATTATCGTGCAAACAAGTGTCATTATACAGATAAAAAAATAGACTGCTACACGACCTTTGATGGCATAAAGGGCCGCACTCTCGACATGACAGTGGAGCTTTCAGGCGAGGAGTACCATGACTTCACTGTTGAAATGGCATGCGATGATGAGTATAGCACAGCGTTTACCTACAACAGAGTCGCAGGCGTGCTCGAGATTGATCGTACCTGCTGTGGCGTCACAAAGGATGTCGTCTGTGTCAGAAAAATTAAAATCGCAGATACAGACAGAAAGCTAAAGCTTCGTTTCATCATGGACAGACAGTCTATAGAGCTCTTTATCAATGACGGACAGCAGGTCGCAACCACAGCTATCTGTACACCTCTTCAGGCAGACGGAATCTGCTTTAATTGTGACGGAAGTGCTGTTGTGGATATTGAAAAATATGATATAATATGATATAATTTTATAATATGAAAGCATATCAGTAGAGCATACAAATAATAACCGGACAAATTATTAGTCCGGTTATTTGCAGAATGATATACAGGATATTTTGACAGGAAAGAAAGAGGTACAATATGGATGTAGTTGCATTAGGTGAATTACTTATAGATTTTACAGAAAACGGTACAAGTGCGCAGGACAATAAGCTTTTTGAGGCTAATCCGGGTGGAGCTCCATGTAACGTGCTTGCCATGCTTCAAAAGCTCGGTCATCAGACTGCTTTCATCGGAAAAGTGGGACAGGATGCGTTCGGAAGGCTGCTTGTTGATGCCGTAAAGGAGCAGGGCATCGACACAACAGGCGTGCGCTATGATGATAATGTCCATACCACTCTTGCATTTGTCCAGACCGCAGCAGACGGAGACAGAGATTTCTCATTTTACAGAAATCCGGGAGCAGATATGATGCTGACAGCGGATGAGGTGGATTTATCCCTTGTGAGAAACGCAAAAATTTTCCACTTCGGAAGTCTTTCAATGACAGATAAGATCTGTGAGAATGCGACAAAGCATGCAATAGCTGCCGCAAAAGAGGCAGGCGTACTGATTTCCTTTGACCCTAATCTGCGCAAACCGCTCTGGAAGAGCATGGACGATGCAAAAGAGAAGATAAGCTGGGGCCTGAGTCAGTGTGACATCTTAAAAATATCTGATGATGAGATTGAATTCATGACAGGCGAAAAGGACATAAAGACAGGTGTGAAGAAGCTCATAGATGAGTATCACATTCCGTTTATCTGTGCCACCATGGGCAAAAACGGAAGTATGGCATTTTTTGACGGACATATCGTGGAGGCAGCTCCGTTCCTGCGAGATGACACTGTCGAGACTACAGGTGCAGGAGATACCTTCTGTGCGTGCCTGCTTCACGATGTGCTGGAGCATGGTATCAATGACCGGAAGGATGACGATGTGAAAAAGATGCTCACATTCGCAAATGCAGCAGCTTCGCTTATTACCACGAGAAAGGGCGCACTTCGCGTGATGCCTGAGAAGGGTGAGGTTGAGGCTGTAATTAAGTAGTTATAATTTAATACGACAAAAGAGATTATACTCTTCTTAATCTATGTTTAAAAACGTGATTAAGAAGAGTATATTTGTTTCTTGCAGTGCATAATTGTATTGGCTATAATATCATATATAAAACAATGATTTGAGACTATACAGGGAGTCAGATATGGTAAAAACGATTGGTATTGGGAAACAGGATTTTGCTTCTGTTATAGAAGATAATTGCTTTTTTGTGGACAAAACGAGCTTTATAAAGGAATGGTGGGATTCAAAGGATGATGTGACTCTCATCACGCGTCCGAGGCGTTTTGGAAAAACACTTAATATGAGCATGCTTAACTGCTTTTTTTCAAATCAGTATAAGGACAGGAGCGATTTGTTTGATTCATTGTCTATATGGGAGGATGAGGACTATCGAAAAATTCAGGGTACTTATCCTGTGATTTTTATGAGCTTTGCTTCGGTTAAGGCCGACAATCTGGGAGATGCAAAAATCCAGATAAAAGCACAGATAGAGGCTGTTTACAAAAGGCACAGATATCTGCTTGAGGGGGATACTCTGACAGCAGACGAAATAGCTGATTTTGAAGGAACAAATACCAGGATGGGTGATGCTGAGAGTGGATTAAAATTAAATATTTTGTGTGAGTATTTTCATCGTTACTGGGGAAAGAAGACGATAATTATCCTTGATGAGTATGATACTCCTATACAGGAGGCATATCTTCATGGATATTGGAATGAGTTTACTGCATATATAAGAAGCCTGTTTAATGCAACGTTCAAGACAAATCCGTATATGGAGCGTGCTATTATGACAGGAATCACGCGTGTATCAAAGGAATCAATTTTTTCAGACCTCAATAATCTGAATGTAATAACCACGACCTCAAGCAGTTATGCAACGAGCTTTGGATTTACAGAGAATGAAGTTTTTGATGCAATGGAAGAGTATGGTCTGTCCGGTGAAAAAGATACTGTAAAAAAATGGTATGACGGTTTTAAATTTGGAAATCACAGTGATATTTATAATCCATGGTCTATAACGAATTTTCTAAAGGAAAAACAGATAAGTCCATACTGGGCATCTACCAGCTCAAACGGTCTGGTAAATCGTTTGATCAGAACAGCATCTGCAGAAATAAAATCTATGATGGAAACACTTCTGGAAGGCGATTCTGTGGAGGTTAGCATTGACGAACAACTGGTGTTTGAACAGCTCGATAACGATGAAAATGCCATTTGGAGTCTTTTGCTTGCCAGCGGTTATTTAAAGGTTGATTCCTTAGAAAAAAGAGGTCTTACGCTTGAACCGTGGTATCATCTGAGCATTACAAATCTTGAAACCGTAAGTATGTTTTCAAATATGTTCAGAGGATGGTTTAATGCCTCTGTTTCGAATTATAATGGATTCATAAGGGCATTGCTTAGAGGCAATGTAAAGGAAATGAACATATACATGAATGAGGTCGCTTTATCTACCTTCAGCAGCTTTGACAGCGGAAAGCATCCTTCGGGAAAATCTGAACCGGAGAGATTTTATCATGGTTTTGTCTTAGGCCTGCTGGTCGAGCTTAGAGATAAATATGAAGTGCAGTCAAACCGTGAAAGTGGCTATGGCAGATATGATGTGATGATCATTCCACGTGATAAAAATTCGCAGGCTGTAATAATAGAATTTAAGGTTATTGATTCGCAAGAGGAGACATCACTGGATATGACTGCGGATAGTGCTTTGAAGCAGATTGAAGAGAAAAATTATGATGCAAAGCTTTTGGAACGAGGATATAAAAGAGAAGCAATTCAACATTATGGTTTCGCATTTGAAGGAAAGAAAGTATTGATAAAGAAGGCACAAATCTAAATGAAACAAAAATTATCAGTTGCACCAACATTCAAAAACTACGACAAGAAAAATCTCCCAAAGGACATTCTTGCGGGAATCATCATCATGGCGGTTTCGATTCCTATATCGATGGGCTATGCGCAGATATCCGGGCTACCGGCGGTATATGGCTTGTATGGCTCGGTATTCCCAATCATATTGTTTGCTCTGTTTTCCACATCACCGCAGTTTATATTCGGTGTGGATGCTGCTCCGGCGGCGCTTGTCGGAGCAGCAGTGCTTGGCATGGGAATAGAGGCAGGAAGCAAAGAGGCCATGACGGTTGTACCGGTGTTTACATTTTTTGTGGCACTGTGGCTTTTGGCATTTTACTTCATGAATGCCGGAAAGCTGGTGAACTACATATCTGCGCCGGTTATGGGCGGATTTATCACAGGCATATGTACTACAATCATACTGATGCAGGCGCCAAAGCTCATGGGCTCTGCGGCAGGAACCGGAGAGCTTTTTGAACTGTCTGAGCATATATGGGAGGCCTTACACCACATAAATGCAGCCGCACTTGTCATGGGGATTGTAGCGCTTGCCATTTTGGTTGTGAGTAAGAGGCTTGTTCCAAAGTTTCCTATGGCGGTTGTGCTCATGGTAACAGGCGCGCTTTTTACATATTTTGGACCGGTAAAGGAGTGGGGAGTGCCGACTCTTTCAGCAGTTGAGCCCGGCATGCCGCGGTGGTATATACCGGATTTCGAGGCAGTTTTTTCAGTTCAAAAGGCCTCAGAGGTAATAGTTTTAAGTCTTTCGGTTGCTGTTGTCATCATGGCAGAGACACTTCTGGCAGAAAACAATTTCGCACAGAAAAACGGATACAGAATAGATGATAACACGGAGCTTTTGGCATTTTCCATAGGAAATATGGCTGCGGCTTTTACGGGCTGCTGTCCGATAAACGGTTCAGTGTCACGAACTGCGATGAGCGAGCAGTACGAGGGTAAGACACAGCTCACAGGGCTTGTTGCAGGCGTTTCCATGATAGCAGTGCTTCTTTTTTGCACAGGCTTTATAGGATATCTGCCGGTTCCGGTGCTCACGGCGATTGTCATATCAGCGCTCATGGGTGCCACGGAGTTTCATCTGGCAAAGAGACTGTGGAAGGTCAGCAGGACAGAATTTTTCATATTTGTTGGTGCTTTTTTCGGAGTACTTATTCTGGGTACGATAAACGGAGTTTTGATAGGAATCATTTTGTCTTTTGCCGAGATGATAATCAGAAGCGCAAAGCCGGCCACCTGCTTTCTCGGTGTGCAGCCGGGACACAGTCATTTCCGCGATATCAGGGAGAGCACAAACATCCACGAGATTGACGGTGTGATTATTTACAGATTTTCGAGCGGCCTGTTTTTTGCAAATGCAAAGGTACTTGTGCGTGATATTGAGGACCACCTAAAGCATGATACAAAAGCTGTCATAATCGATGCCGGAGCTATCGGAAGTATTGATATCACAGGAGCTGACAGCATAGAGTCACTTTACCGCTCACTGAAACAAAAAGGTGTAAAGCTATACATAACAGAGCACATTGCAGAGCTCAACGAGCAACTCAGGAAGCTGGGCTTAGGTTATTTAATTGAGCAGGGCTGTGTCAGAAGGACAATACATATTGCGCTAAAGGATATGGGAATAAACAGACCTTATCCGCTTGAGGGTGGCGTAGATAACGAGGAGCGCAGTGCCTCAAGAAAGCGTGCTGACAACAGAGTGCAGGAGTTTGTCTGGGCGTTTGGCGCCGAGAGTGAGGAGCAGATTGAAAAGCAGATAAAGCTTCAGATAGAACAGCTCAAAAAGACAAAGGATATAGAGGAAATCATGCATGGCCGCTGGGCGCATATGGATGAGTTTGACCAGGATGAGTGGCTGGAGCATCTGGAGGAGCATCTGAAAGAAATCGTCAACATATCAGGAAAGGATGTGCACACGCTTGCGGCAGATATCGAGATGCACCGTCGCGAGGTGCATGAGCGTATAGCAAGAGAGCATCCGGAGCTTGCAGAGCGGTTTGCACAGAGGAGACACCTGCTTGATAAGCATCTGAAGGAGAGAAGGCCTGAGGTCTACAGGATTATCGTGCAGCTAAGGGAGGGCAACAAGCATAAATGAACATAAACCAGACACTCAAACAATACTTTGGCTACGACAGTCTTAGAACAGGGCAGGAGGAGCTCATAAACGGCATACTTGCAGGGCACGATGTGCTCGGTATCATGCCGACAGGCGCAGGAAAATCGCTGTGCTACCAGCTTCCGGCGCTTATGCTTAAAGGAATTACGCTTGTCATTTCGCCACTTATCTCGCTTATGTCAGATCAGGTCAAGGCTTTAAACCAGGCAGGAGTGCATGCCGCCTATATCAACAGCTCACTGACCGAAAACCAGATAAGGATGGCACTTTCGTATGCCTCACAGGGGCGATACAAGATAATCTATGTCGCTCCGGAGCGCCTCAACACGCCGCGTTTTCTGGATTTTGCCTGCAACGCGGACATATCGATGCTGACAGTTGATGAGGCACACTGTATATCGCAGTGGGGGCAGGATTTCAGACCGAGCTATCTGGAAATTGCCGGATTTTTAACGAGACTTCCAAGACGACCGATAGTCAGTGCGTTTACAGCGACCGCCACGGAGCGCGTGAAAAATGATATAGTGGCTTCGCTTGGACTTAACAATCCGGTTACTATGGTGACTGGGTTTGACAGACCTAACCTGTTTTTCAGGGTTGTTACAAGAAAGGGAGGCAGCCAGAAGGACAACAGTATAATCAATTATGTGAAAAAGCATGAGGACGAAAGTGGAATAATATACTGCGCAACGAAAAAGAATGTGGATAAGCTGTATACTCTTTTAAATGAGCAGGGTATTTCGGCGGGCCGTTACCACGCAGGGCTTTCAAATGATGAACGTAAGCAGAATCAGGAGGATTTTACATATGACAGAATCCGTGTGATGGTTGCCACAAACGCATTTGGAATGGGAATCGACAAGTCAAATGTGAGATATGTGCTGCATTACAACATGCCACAGAGCCTCGAGTATTACTATCAGGAGGCCGGAAGAGCGGGACGAGACGGTGAGGAAGCGGAATGTGTGCTGTTTTTCTCAAAACAGGATATCATGATAAACAAGTTCCTTCTGCAGAATAAGGCTTCAGCAGGCGATGTGGCATCCGACATGCAAAAGACAGCCAATGACAGGAGGAAGCTGCAGCAGATGATAAATTACTGTGAGACGGACAAATGTCTGAGGGAGTTTATACTTTCATATTTCGGAGATACAACGCCATGCATCTGCAACAAATGCAGCAACTGTGTGGTTGTGGAGGATGAAGAGGAGGAGACATACGTTGAAACCGGCAAAAAGCGCAAAAAGGCAGCACAGCTTGCAGGGCTTAACGAGCTTGGTGCTGCGCTGTTTGAAAAGCTGCGCAGCGTGCGTACAGAGCTGGCTGCAGAAAAGTCGGTGCCTCCGTATATCATCTGCTCCGACAAGACCTTAAAGGATATGTGCGCAAAGCTGCCACGGGATAAGGAACAGCTTGCCGATGTGTACGGAATGGGTGAGCAGAAGATACAAAATTATGGTGAAGCGTTTGTGACGGCGGTAAATTCATTTGTTGCAGATAACCCAAATCCATCAGGCAGTACGACCGGTGAAAGACCACAGACTGTTTTAAGTGATGAGGAGGCTGTTGAAATCGGCAGCACGAGAAAAAAGAAGCTTCCGTTTTACATCGAGCCACAGAGGCTTGATGAGGTAGAGCTCACCGACAAATGCAGGCTTACAGAGCTTACGAACAAAATAAATGAGCTGTGTCCTGCGGATAAGGAGCACAAAAAGCTTGCAGCCTCGTTTATAAACGAGCTTCTTATTGCAGAGGGATATCTGGAGGAAGTTACAGAAGACGGGAACAAGATAAAGCGTGTCACCGAAAAGGGACGAAGCGTAGGAATAGATGAGGAAGAGCGCAAGGCAAAATTTGGTGGAAGCTATTACGCTATCACCCACTCGAAGCAGAGCCAGCAGGTGATAATAGAAATGCTGAAAAAACACTATGGCAGCATTAAACCACAGGAGTAAATGGACTTTAGATAAACTGGATATATAAATTTATATAAAATTGGATATATACTTGATGCCACATAAGAGTATTATATAGTTTAATTGTAATATTTAGGAGGCATTTTATGAGAAACGAAAAAGTTCAAAAACTCACACTTACAGCACTTATGGCAGCTTTATCATATGTCATATTCACATTTTTACAGATTAAGGTCACATTACCGGGTGGCAGCGCCACATCCTTTCACCTTGGAAACGCAGTCGTAGTACTTGCAGCTTTGCTCTTAGGCGGAGTATATGGAGGAATCGGTGGAGCAATCGGAATGACAATCGGTGATTTACTTGACCCGATATATATCACCGGAGCACCAAAGACATTTTTCCTCAAGCTTATGATTGGTGTTATCACCGGTCTTGTAGCACACAAGCTTGGAAAGATTACATATTCAACCGACAAGAAGCATGTATTTAAATGGACAGTCCTTGCAGCATGTGCAGGAATGCTCTTCAACTTTATTTTTGACCCGATTATAAGCTATTTCTACGATATGCTTATCCTCGGAAAGCCGATGGCACAGCTCAAAATCGCATGGAGCGTGACCACAACAGGAGTCAATGCAGTGATATCGGTGATTGCTGCAACAATCGTGTATGTGGCACTGAGACCGGTGCTCATCAAGGCAAATCTGTTTTTCAAGATTGGCAAAGAAAAATAATAGTTACATAATTTCATAAAAAAATCCACATACATCATGTGATGAAATCACGAAGAGATGTAGGTGGATTTTTTCTTTTAACAATGCCATATAACTCCTCTTATAAGTATGAACAAATAGAGATATTAATTATGCGATTCTACAGCGATGGCAAATGCACGTATCCTTTCCGGATTCTTACCCGCTCCGTTATCATTTTCCACACCTGATGATACATCGACTCCGTCAGGATGCACGGCTTCAATTGCCATGCGCACATTGTCTGGATTTAAGCCACCTGCGAGCAGCAGCAGCTTTTCATCGCGGGGGATATTGTCAACCAGCTTCCAGTCAAAGGTTTTTCCACTGCCGGGTTCGATGGCATCAAACACATAGCCTGCGATGCGTGAATCGTTGTGATACTTTTCATAGCTGTCCATATCAGAGACATTGAAGGCTTTAAGAATCGGGATAGCTTTTGCTGCCTCCGCCTCTGTCTCCGGAATTTCCCCATGTATCTGGACATAGTCAAAGCCTGCAGCCTCAATCTGTCTGACCTGCTCTATGGATGGCGAAACTACAACGGCAACCCTTTTGATGGAAGCATCAAGGGCTGCCATAATATCCTTTGCCCTGTCTCTTATACACATC
>ENA-OZGV01001214-OZGV01001214.1-human-gut-metagenome-genome-assembly--contig:-NODE-1214-length-11851-cov-5.374025_pt1 | contig 11851 bp, 6 predicted proteins | sample MGYA00245120_ERZ653665 | MGnify/ENA primary metagenome ERZ653665 (study PRJEB26926, sample SAMN06165250) | human gut metagenome | biome: ENVO:00009003; feature: ENVO:2100002; material: ENVO:00002003... | reverse complement strand
GTAACGGATCTTCTTGTACTTGCCGCAGTTACACTCCCAGTCCTTGGTGGGGCCAAAGATCTTTTCACAGAACAGGCCGTCCTTCTCGGGCTTCAGGGTGCGGTAGTTGATGGTCTCGGGGCGCTTGACCTCGCCGTAAGACCACTCGCGGATCTTCTCAGGGGAGGCGATGCCAATCTGAATGGCGTCAAACTCCGTATAACTCATCGTTCAATCTCCTCCCTTTTCTCTCAAAAATCCTCGTTGGAGAAGTCCTCTCCGTCCATGGAATCGTTCGTGCTCTCTCCCACTTCCAGGTCATCGTCGTCGCTCTCCCCCTTCAGGGTGTAGCCGGCGGCGGAGAAGTCGGAGTCCTCCGCGGAGAAATAGAAATCGTCGTCGTCATCGCGGCGGCCGGGCTGGTAGGCGTCCTCGTCGTCGTCCTTCAGCTCGATCTCGTTGCCCTGCGCATCCAGCACTTTCATGTCCAGGCACAGGGACTGGAGCTCCTTGATGAGCACCTTGAAGGATTCGGGCACGCCGGGCCGGGGCACGTTGTGGCCCTTGACGATGGCCTCGTAGGTCTTGACACGGCCGGTGACGTCGTCGGACTTGACGGTGAGGATCTCCTGCAGGGTGTAGGCAGCACCGTAAGCCTCCAGGGCCCACACCTCCATCTCGCCGAAGCGCTGGCCGCCGAACTGGGCCTTGCCGCCCAGAGGCTGCTGAGTGACCAGAGAATAGGGGCCGGTGGAGCGGGCGTGGATCTTGTCGTCCACCAGGTGGTGCAGCTTCAGGAAGTAGACGTAGCCCACAGTGACCGGGTTGTCGAACCGCTCGCCGGTGCGGCCGTCGTACAGCCAGTTCTTGCCGTCCACCAGACGCAGCTGGCCGGCCTTCTGCCACTCCCGGACCTGGACGTTGTCCGCCATCTCCTCCGGAGTGAGGGCCCGCAGCTCGCCGCCCTCCTCCTGGGGTGCCAGATAGAGCTGCTTGCCGATCAGGGGCTCATCATAGCCCACCTCCCGGGCCAGGCCGGCCATCTTCAGGCACTCCTGGATGTCCTGCTCGTTGGCGCCGTTGAAGATGGGGGTGGCCACCTTCCAGCCCAGGGCCTTGGCGGCGTAGCCCAGATGGACCTCCAGCACCTGGCCGATGTTCATACGGCTGGGCACGCCCAGGGGGTTCAGCACGATGTCCAGCGGCGTGCCGTCGGGCAGGAAGGGCATATCCTCCTGCGGCAGGACCCGGGACACGACGCCCTTGTTGCCGTGGCGGCCTGCCATCTTGTCGCCGACGGAGATCTTACGCTTCTGCGCGATGTAGACGCGCACGACCTCGTTGACGCCGGGAGACATCTCGTCGCCGTTCTCGCGGGTGAAGCGCTTGACATCGACCACGATGCCGGCCTCGCCGTGCGGGACTTTGAGGGAAGTGTCGCGGACCTCTCTCGCCTTTTCGCCGAAGATGGCGCGCAGCAGGCGCTCCTCGGCGGTCAGATCGGTCTCGCCCTTCGGCGTGACCTTGCCGACCAGAATATCACCGCTGCGCACCTCTGCGCCGACGCAGATGATGCCGCGGTCGTCGAGATACTTGAGCGCATCGTCGCCGACGCCGGGGATATCACGGGTGATCTCCTCGGGGCCGAGCTTCGTGTCGCGCGCGTCGCACTCGAACTCTTCAATATGAATGGAGGTGTAAACGTCCTCCATGACCAGACGCTCGTTGATGAGAACGGCGTCCTCGTAGTTGTAGCCTTCCCAGGTCATGAAGCCGACCAGCAGGTTCTTGCCAAGCGCGATCTCGCCCTGCGAGGTGGCCGGACCGTCAGCAATGACGTCGCCCTCGCTCAGGCGGTCGCCGACGGCGACGATCGGGCGCTGGTTGATGCACGTGCCCTGGTTGGAGCGGGCAAACTTGATGAGCTTGTAATCCTTGATCTCGCCGCTGTCGTAGCGCACCTTGACGCTGTCGGCCGAGACGGCCAGCACCACGCCGTCGTCCTCGGCGAGGATGACCACGCCGGAGTCCACGCACAGCTTGTGCTCGATGCCGGTGGCGACGATCGGTGCCTCCGTGACCATCAGCGGCACGGCCTGACGCTGCATGTTCGCGCCCATGAGGGCACGGTTCGCGTCGTCGTTTTCCAGGAACGGGATCATGGCCGTTGCGATGGAGACCATCATGCGCGGGGAAATGTCGATGTAGTCGACGCGGTCACGGTCGACCTCGACGATCTCGTCGCGGTGGCGGCAGGTGATACGCTCGTTGATGAGGCAGCCGTTTTCGTCGACCGGCTCGCTCGCCTGCGCGACGATGTAGCGGTCCTCAACGTCCGCCGTCATGTACTCGACGTCGTCGGTCACGCGGCAGGTGCCCTTCTCCACGCGGCGGAACGGCGTCACGAGGAAGCCGTACTCGTTCACGCGGGCATAGGACGCGAGGTAGCTGATCAGGCCGATGTTCGGGCCTTCAGGCGTCTCGATCGGGCACATACGGCCGTAGTGGCTGTAGTGCACGTCACGGACATCGAAGCTCGCGCGCTCACGCGACAGGCCGCCGGGGCCGAGGGCGGAGATACGGCGCTTGTGCGTCAGCTCTGCCAGCGGATTGGTCTGGTCCATGAACTGGGACAGCGGGCTGCTGCCGAAAAACTCCTTGATGGAGGCCGTCACGGGGCGGATATTGATAAGCGACTGCGGGGTCACGGCGTCGAGATCCTGCAGCGTCATGCGCTCGCGGATCACGCGCTCCATGCGGCTGAAGCCGATGCGGAACTGGTTTTGCAGCAGCTCGCCCACGCTGCGCACGCGGCGGTTGCCGAGATGGTCGATGTCGTCCGGCTCACCGATGCCGTGCGCCAGGCAGCACAGATAGTTGATGGACGCGAACATATCGTCCGCGATGATGTGCTTCGGGATGAGCAGGTCGAGGTTTTCCTCGATGGCTTCCTTGAGCGCGTCGCCCTCGTACTGCTCCATGAGCTGGCGCAGGATCACGCCGCGCACGAGCTCCTTGACGCCGAGCTCGGCGGGATCAAAGTCCACATAGTGCTTCATGTCGACCATGCCGTTGCCGAACACGCGGATGGACTTGCCGTCGACGTCCAGATAGACGTCGTTGACGCCGGCCTCGGCGATCTCCTCGGCGCGCTCGCGCGTGAGCACCTCGCCCGCCTCAGCAATGATCTCACCGGTCATCGGGTCGGCGACCGGTGCTGCCAGCGCAAAGCCGGCGATACGGCCGCGCAGGCCGAGCTTCTTGTTGAACTTATAGCGGCCGACGTTCGAAATGTCGTAGCGGCGGCGGTCGTAGAACAGGCCCTCAAGCAGGGACTCGGAGCTCTCCACCGTCGGGGGATCGCCCGGACGGAGCTTGCGGTAGATCTCGACGAGCGCCTCCTCGCGGGAGTTGCAGGTGTCCTTGTCGAGCGTGGCGACGATGCGCGCGTCGTTGTCGAACACTTCCTTGATCTGCTCGTTCGTGACGACGCCGGTCGTCATATCCGGGATACAAGACAGCCAGGTGTTCGGGTTGTCCGCCTTGTAGGCGCCCATGGCCTTGATGAACCAGGTCACGGGCAGCTTGCGGTTTTTATCAATGCGGCAGTTGAAAATGTCGTTGAGGTCGGTCTCGTACTCGAGCCAGGCGCCGTGGTACGGGATGACGGTTGTGCCGTAGGTGGAGTTGTAGGCCTTGTCGGTCTTCTTATCATAGTACACGCCGGGGGAACGCACGATCTGCGAGACGATGACGCGCTCCGCACCATTGATGACGAAGGTGCCGCTGGGCGTCATGATCGGGAAATCGCCCATGAAGATCTCCTGTTCCTTGATCTCCTCGGTCTCCTTGTTGCGCAGGCGGACGCTGACCTTCAGCGGGGCCGCATACGTGGCGTCGCGCGCTTTGCACTCCTCCTCGGTGTACTTCGGATTCTCGTCCATGGCGTAATCCACGAAGCGCAGCTCGAGGTTGCCGGAGTAGTCGGTGATGACGTCCACATCCTTGAACACATCACGCAGGCCCTCTTCGAGGAACCACTTGTACGAATTCTTCTGGATCTCCAGAAGATTCGGCATGCTCTGGATCTCCTCGTGACGGGCAAAGCTCATTCGTTCGGTTTTTCCATAGGTGACTGCCTTTGGCATGGCGAACACTCCTTCTTTTGAGATTGTGAACACCCGGTAGGGTTGTAAAATACTTTTTTGACTTGTTGCATTTTCACAGCGAATCCGGTAAAATGTGCTTGTAGGCTGCGGGAGTTGTTTCTTCCGCTCCCAAAGACACATAGCGTGATATTTTACCATTTCAACGCATAGGTTGTCAAGCACGAATTTGTGAATTTTCCGCCGGCAGGAGCGCGTCGCCCTGCCGCTTTTTTGTATCTTCGGAGGAATGACCATGGATATCCGAATCTGTCTGCTGCTGGCTGCCGAGGCTGGGCTCGCGCTGGTGCTGCTGTGGAGCGCCGGCGTGCTCCGGAAACCGGCGCACGTCCTGTGCGCGGCGCTGCTGCTGGCGGCGGCGTTCGTGCTGCGTGGGCTGTGCCTGAATTACGAGACGGACGACTATACGCAGTTTCTGACCGTGTGGGTCAACTTTTTCCGCACGCACGGCGAGCTCGCCGCGCTGCGGGAGTCCGTTGGCAATTATAATGTACCGTACCTGACGTTTCTGGCGCTCATCAGCGGCAGTTCCCTGCCCGATCTGTACCTTATAAAACTGTTCAGCATCTTTTTTGACGTCGTGCTCGCGTGGTCGGTCATGCAGCTCGTGGGGCTGTTCCGGCGTGAGGCGGTGTGGAAGCTTGCGGCGTTCTTCCTCGTGCTCTTCTGGCCGACGGTCATGCTCAACAGCGCGCTCTGGGGCCAGTGCGACAGTGTGTATGCCGCCCTCGCCGTGCTGAGCGTCTATCTCGTGCTGGCCGGGCATCCCGTGCTCGGCGTGGTGAGCATCGGCGCATCGTTCGCCTTCAAACTGCAGGCCGTGTTCGTCATGCCGGTGTTCCTGCTCTTCTGGCTCACGCGGCGCGTCAAGCTGCGGCACGCGCTGGCCTTCCCCGCTACGTGCGTGGTCATGGTGCTGCCGGCCGTCATCGCCGGACGCGGACTGTGGGATGCGCTGACCATCCCGTTTCAGCAGACGGGCAGCATCGGCACCGGGCTCAACTATAACTCCTCGTCCGTCTTTGCGCTCTTTACGGAGGTGCGCGACCCCGAGATCGCCGCAAAACTCGGCATCGGCGCAGCCGCACTCGTGATCGTGCTGCTGGCCGTCTGGTTCTGGCTGCACCGGGACGATTGCTCCGACCGGGCGCTCGTGCTGGCGGCGGCGCTGCTCGCGGTCGCGATCCCGTTTTTCCTGCCGCATATGCACGACCGGTATTTCTTCGCCGCCGATGCGCTCACGCTCGCGCTGGCGGCCGCGTGGCCGCAGCTGGTGCTGCCTGCAGTGCTGTGCGAGTTTGCCTCCCTGCTCGGCTATCACGCCTATCTGCGCATGCGCTATCTGCTGCCGATGGCCGACGGCGCGCTCGCACTCATCGCCGCGCTCGTGATCCTGACGGTCGTTCTCGCGCTGGAGCTGCGGCAGAGATCGCCGCTGAACGGGAAAATAAAAAAATCGACCTGAGTCGAAAATTTGTGGTTGACATTCCGCGCTTTTCTGTTATAATAACTCATGCGTTTGAAAAGTGCATATGCGGGAGTGCTGGAATCGGTAGACAGGCAGGCTTGAGGTGCCTGTGTCCAACCATAGACGTGTGGGTTCAAGTCCCATCTCCCGCACCAAAAATCGGCAAGCATCATATGATGCTTGCCGATTTTTACTTCTTCTGCTTCTTCACTGTTCACGCTTCCCTATTTCATAACACAGCGGCCGGCAGAGTATTCTGCCGGCCGCTGCTTTGTAAGAGAGACGCAAATTATCCAACGATGAAGTACAGGACCATGAGCGCGCACAGCAGGTACATGATCGGGTGGATCTCCTTGGCCTTGCCGCGCACGAGCTTGACGAGCACGTGCACGATGATGCCGGCGCCGAGGCCGTTGGTGATGTTGCCGGTGAAGGCCGTGAACATCATCATGACGCAGGGACCGATGGCCTCATCAAAGTCCGTGAAGTCGATCTCCGTGAAGCCCTTGAGCATCAGAAAGCCGACATAGATCAGCGCCGGGCCGGTCGCGGCATACGGGATGGCGACGAACAGCGGCGCGAGGAAGATGGTCAGCAGGAACATGATGCCGGTGACGAGCGCGGTCAGGCCGGTGCGGCCGCCGGCTTCCACGCCGGAGGTGGACTCGACAAAGGTCGTGATGGTGGTGTTGCCGGTCAGCGCGCCGATGCAGGTGCCGATAGCGTCGACGAGGAAGGGACGCTCGATACCGGGCAGGTTGCCGTTTTCATCGAGCATGTTGGCGCGGTTGGCGACGGCCAGCACCGTGCCGAGCGTGGAGAAGAAATCTCCGAAGAAACATACAAACACAAGGATGAGCCCGCTCGCGGTGAACACGCCCTTGAAATCGAGGTTGAACATGACGTTGCCCAGCTCGCCGAAATCCGGCACGGCGGCAACGCCGTTGAGCGTCGTCACACCGAGCGGGATGCCGATGAGCGTGGTGGCAATGATGCTGATGAGGATGGCGCCCTTGACGTTCAGGGCGTTGAGCACAATGATGAGCAGCAGGCCGCCGATGGCCAGCAGCACGGCGGGATCCGTGAGGTTGCCGAGGGCGATGCCGTTTTCAAACGAGCCGATGCCGCAGTTTTTGAAGCCGAGGTAGGCAATAAAGAAGCCGATGGACGCGGAAATGGCGATCTTAATGTTCTTGGGAATGACGCGCACGATCAGGTCGCGCAGGCCAAAGACCGTCAGCAGCACGAACACGATACCGGAAATGAGCGTGATCACCATGGCGGCGCCGAAGCTCAGCGCCTGGGACTGGATGAGCGCGCCGAGAATGAAGTTCGAGCCCATACCGGTCGAGAGTGCAAAGGGGAAGTTCGTGTAGAAGGCCATCAGCAGCGTGATGAGGCCGGACACGAGCGCACAGGTAATCATGATGGCGGACTTGGTGATGACAACGCCGTTGACATCCGTGATGTACGCCTCGCCGCCGCAGATCGCGGCCGGCTGGACGGCCAGCACATACGCCATGGTCATGAAGGTGGTCAGGCCCGCGATGATCTCGGTTTTCTTATCCGTACCGCGCAGGCCGAGTTTGAAGAATTTCTCCATCAAAAGCTCCTTATCCTTTCTCTGTCTCTGGTTGATTTATGCTTCCGCATCCGCAAACACGGGTACGAACGTCTGGTTGGCGCCGTTGACGAGGCCCATATCCGTAATGACCACGCTCGGCAGCACCGGCAGCGCCATGATGGCGGTCGCCAGCAGGGTAAGCTGTCCGTCGCTGATGACATCGAGTGCGGACTGCACGGCCGCGATCTCGCCGGCGACCTCGGCGCAGGGCTTCTGGCTCATAAGGCCGGCAGCCGGCAGGGCGATGTGCGTCTCCTGCTCGCCGTCGATCACGCAGATGCCGCCGCCGCACGCGCGCAGGATCTCGGCGGCGCGGAAGGCGTCCTTCGGATCGTGGTAGCTGACGGTGAAGTTGTGGCTGTCGTGCGAAATGGTGGACGCGAGCGCGCCGGCGCGCAGGCCGAAGTCGCGGTAGACGGCGATCGTCTTGCCGCCGCGGCCATAACGGTTGGCGCAGCAGACAAACACGAGCGTCGGATCGCCGCTGATGTCGACCGCGCCGTCACGCACCGGCAGTTCGACCGGCTCGACATGGCGCAGGATGCGGTTGCCGTCCTCGGACACCATGACGTTGACGCGGATCGTATCGCCGGTGTAGCCCTCGGGCACACGCAGCTCGAAGGACTCGGGGCCCGTGATCTGCGGCAGATCGACGGTGTTCGGCAGGTCGTAGTCCGCCGTCTTGCAGTCGCCGCCGAGGTACTTGCCGTCCTCCGCGACGAGCACACCCTCGGTGAACACGGCCTTCGGCCGGCTGCCGTCGAGCGCATCAACGAGCTGGATATCGGCGATGTAGCCCGGCGCGATCGCACCGAGATCGTCAAAGCCATACTCACGCGCGGCGTTGAACGTCGCCATCTTGACGACCTCGCGGCCGTCGAGGCCGGAGGCGACCGCCTTGCGCACGACGTTGTTGATGTGGCCGACGGTGAGCAGATCCTTGGCGTGGACATCATCCGTGCAGACGGACACGAAATCGCGCCACGGCTGATCCTTGCAGCCGTCGACAAGGAAGGAAAGGTTATCAATGAGGGAGCTGGCGCGAAGGTTGATGTGCATGCCGGCGCGGAGCTTGGCGCGCACCTCGTCGGCGTTCACGCTCTCGTGGTCGGACACGGGGCCGCCGATGCGGTAGGCCGCGAGCTCACGGCCGAAGCAGTACGGCGCGTGGCCCTGCAGGAACATGCCGCGGCGCAGGCCCTCGTCGATGATGGTGTGCATGCGCTCGCTGTCGTGAATAACGCCGACGTAGTCCATGATCTCGGCAATGCCGATGACGTCGTCCATGTCCAGCAGCTCGCCGACTTCCCTGGCGAAGAACTCCGCGCCGGCGTTTTCCATGCCGGGCAAGGACGGGACGCACGACGGAGCGAGCACGTACTGGCGGAGCTTGGACTTTTTCGCATTCTCAAGCATGAAGCGCACGCCGTCGAGGCCCATGACGTTGCCGATCTCGTGCGGGTCGGTGCAGATGGTCGTCGTGCCCCACGGCAGAATGGCGCGGGCGAGATTTTCGGGAATCATCATCGTGCTCTCGATGTGCATGTGCGTGTCGATGTAGCCGGGGATCAGGTAGCGGCCCTGACCGTCGTAGTACGATTTGGACGGCAGGACTGCCTCCTGCCCTTCCTCACGCACCAAAACAACAAATCCGTCCAGTATGTCGACACTGGCCGGATAGATTTCTCCCGTAATGACATTGAAAAACTGTACGTTGCCGATCGTCAGATCGCACGGGATCTGACCCATGGCCGCCTGAATGAGGCGCGAGCGATCCTTTGCCTTGCGTGTACGCATCAAAATCCCTCCCTGAAATCATAAGCTGCTATCAACCATAAAAAGCGTTTCCGCTCTCTATCCAAATAAAAAAACGGCGGAGCGTCTGCGATCTGCGACCCTCCACCGAAACGGAAAAGCTCACACAGCGGTTTGGCGCTGTGCGTGCTGCATTCCGGTAGTCGGGCAATTCAAGGGCCGCCCGGTAGAGACGCGGGGCCCATGTGACTTCCCCGCCTATACCTGAAAGTGTCTGTGTTCACTTGTTGGAACGCCTTGATTATAAATCCGGCGGCATCGAAAAGCAATTATTCAAGAACCTGAAATAATTCCGCCCTTTCGATTTTTCTCTATCCATTTCGCCGAATTTACTCCCAGAAAATGAAAGTGTCTCCGACTGGCGTATGTTCGTCCGGCAGAGACACATTCCTGCATTATGTCTTTTATGCGCTTACGCGCCGCGCAGCAGCGCCACGGCCGAGCGCGCGGCCGTGGCCGCGTCCGGGCAGTAGACGTCCGCGCCGATCTCGTCGCTGTAGCCGGGTGTGATGGGCGCACCGCCGACAAAGATCTTCACCCGGTCGCGGATGCCGCGGGCCTTCGCCAGCTCCACCACATCGCGCATTTCCGGCATCGTCGTCGTCAGCAGCGAGGAGCAGGCGATGATGTCGCAGTGCTGTTCGATCGCCGTGTCCACGAACTGCTCCGCCGTGACGTCCACGCCGAGGTCCACGACCTCCAGCCCGCTGCCCTCCATCATGATCTTGACGAGGTTCTTGCCGATGTCGTGCATATCACCGCGCACCGTGCCGAGGCAGACGCGGCCGATCGTCTCGCTGCTCTCCCCCGTCATGTACGGCTTGAGCAGCTCCGTCGCCGCCGCCATGCAGCGTGCTGCGATGAGCATCTCCGGCACGAAGGCGCGGTTGGCCGAAAAATCCTCGCCAAGGATGGTCATGCCGCGCACAAGGCCGTCCGTGAGGATCTCCTGCGCGCCGTGCCCGCTCTCGAGCGCCTCGGAGCACAGCTGCAGCACGCGCTTTTGCTGCCCGCGCACGAGCGCGGACGCGATGCGCGAGAGCACATCGCCCTGCGGCTGCCCGGCCTCAGGCGCGCTCTGCGCCGGCGCGGCCGCGGCGTGCACGCTCCGGCGCGGCACGGGCGGCAGGTGCGTCACCGGCACATGCAGCGCTGCGTTGTATTCATCGACCGCCTGGTTGAGGTATTTGTCCACGTGCGGGTAGACAGTGCCCGCCAGACCGTAGGTGATCGAGGGGATGTAGTGCCCGCCGGGGCAGTTGCGCTTGAGCACATCGCGGGCATAGGTGAGGATGTCCTCGGGCGTCGCGTCCTTGCGGTCGATGGCCGCGCCGAAGCCACCCATGAGCGTGAGCCGCCCGTTTAAGTGTGCCTGCAGGGCGGGAATGTCGTTTTCCGGCAGGACGCCCTGCCAGACCTGGATGCCGATCTCGGCCATGTCGTCCACGATCGGCACAAGATAGGAGTCCGCGTGGTGGATGGCAATGACGCCGCGCGAACGGATGTAGCCATAAAACCGGCGGTACGGCTCCTTGAAGAATTCCCGCCACATCTCAGGCTTCATGAACAGGGCGTTTTTCGTGCCCCAGTCGTCGTGCGAAAAGATGACATCCGGCTGCAGGTGGTCGATGAGCATGCGCACATACGTCAGGCGGTACTCCGTGATGTAGTCAATAAGCGCGTGCATCTCGTCCGGATGCGCGTAGAGATTCGTGAGCGTGTCCTCAAAGCCCATGAGGAAGTGGCACTGCTCGAAAATGCCCGTGCCCATGAACCCGGCCAGCAGGTGATCCGACCCGCAGGCGGCGCGCGCCTCGGCGCGGCAGGTGTCCCACCCTTCCGTGCAGGCGGCCTCCAGATCGGGCGCGTGCACCGTCTCGCGCCAGCGCGTGACGTCCGGGCAGACGGCAAGGCCCTCGCGCGTATCCGGCATCGGGCCGGGTGCATCCTCAGGAAACAGGATCGTCGTGCCCCAGCGGTCCACGCTCGTCGTGCCGCGCTTGCGGTTGCCGCGCAGGTAGGTGTTGCACGGGTCGGTGAGGCACATGTGCAGCGCCTCATACTGGCGCAGCTGGCGCTCCGGCTGGCCGTCGGGCCGGATGAGCTCGAGGAAGATCTCTTTCGGTGTGGACATGGTTTTCACTCCTTGTTGTATAAAACGCAGGATGTATACGTCATGGTACGCGGGCCGTAGTTGTAGGCAAGGCCCGAGCGCGCGCAGATATCGCTCACGAACAGACCATACGCCTCCATGGACGACAGGCGTTTGGTCGGGTAGCGGCACGGCCGGTCGGGATACGTGCAGCGGGCACAGAGCGTGCAGCTGCCGGCCGTCAGCGGCAGGCAGCCGGGACAGAGTCGGCGCATCTGGCGTGCAAAGTCGGCAAAGCGGCGCTTGTGCGCGCGCTCAGTGGCCGCAATGGATTCGTAATCGAAATCATCGCGCAGCGTCCCGGTCGTCTGTACAAGGATGCCGGCGTCAAAGCCTGCGATGCGTCGCGCAGCCGCCTCGATGCTGCCGCAGCCGGGCGGGCAGGCCCAGTTGTGCCCGTATCGGCCGCAGCGGCCGGACGCGCACATATCGCGTACCGCCTCGAGCGGCACCGCCGCCGCCATATTCAGCTGTGCCCAGTGGGAAAAGCCGTTTTGCGCGGCCAGCGTCTCGGGATCGTTCATATGCAAAGCCTCTTGACAAAGCAAAGTCTCACTGCTTAGAATGTGCCTATATCTTATAAGGGGGCGGCGGCCATGTCAAGCCTGTCTCTTATACACATCTGACGCTGCCGACGATCTTACGCG
>ENA-OZGV01001203-OZGV01001203.1-human-gut-metagenome-genome-assembly--contig:-NODE-1203-length-11943-cov-11.465007_pt1 | contig 11943 bp, 6 predicted proteins | sample MGYA00245120_ERZ653665 | MGnify/ENA primary metagenome ERZ653665 (study PRJEB26926, sample SAMN06165250) | human gut metagenome | biome: ENVO:00009003; feature: ENVO:2100002; material: ENVO:00002003... | reverse complement strand
ATCTACACGCGTAAGATCGTCGGCAGCGTCAGATGTGTATAAGAGACAGATTCACTATAGTTCATACAATGCTTTAAATTAGAACCTATTTCTAAGCATGTATGAATTGTAGTGAATATTTTTTATTTATCAGCCATTTCTTTTTTTTAGCAGGTATCTCTTGTCTTCCTATATTTTTTATCTGTATATTTGCTTACAGTAAAAATTAGAAAAACAAATAGAGATTTACCATGAAAAAAATTTTATTTATCCTACTGATGTGTTTGCCGATAATTAGTATGGCAAAAGATAAAAAAGATAATTCCAACCCGAAATATCTGACGGGAGCCGTTACAACAATCGATGGCAGAGTAGCTTTTACCAAAGAAATCAATGCTCCTGGATTATCAAAAACAGACATTTTCAATCAAATGCTAGACTGGGCAAAAGGTCGTTTCAAACCCGATGGTAAGTTGTATAGCCAGGTTTCATATTCAAATGAAGAAGAAGGAGTTATAGCTGCATCCGCAGAAGAATACATTATATTTTCTTCTTCAGCCTTATCACTTGACCGCACACGTATTTACTACCAGCTTTTAATTAATACAAAAGACGGTAAATGTGATTTGATGATGACCCGCATCCGCTATTGGTACGACGAAGCAAGAGACGGTGGAGAAAAATATTCAGCTGAAGAATGGATTACAGATGATATGGCTCTGAACAAAAAGAAGACCAAACTGGCCCCTATTTGTGGTAAGTTCAGACGAGAAACTATCGATCTAAAAGATGAATTATTCCAGTCAGCAGCTTCTGCATTAGGACAAAAATTCTTAGATACTACTCCAGAAGCAGCTCCACAAAGTGTTCCGATGCAGAAATTACAGCCTGCAATAAAAATAAACGCATCTGCCGAACTGAAAGAGGTTGGACTGGAACAGTTACCAAGCAATTTAAACGAAATAGCAGCGCAAGGACGTATCACTCTGACAGCTTCAAATGGTGAAGAAATTGAAATAAAAGCAGACAACTGGAGTGGTTTCGGAAAAATGTTCAATAAGAACGTATCTTACCTGCTGATAGATCAAAGTCGTATTGCTGCTACAGCATTGATGGAACAAAGTGACACCTATAAAATCTCATTCTATACAGATGATAACAGCAAGGCCAGCGTTGTAATAGAATGCAAAAAAGCAATGTCACAAAAGATGACTGCTGAAGAGCTGAAATCGCTGAACCAGAATGCAGATACATCAAAACAATATACGATGTACATCGGTGAAGTAACCAAAACACTGATGAGATAAAAAGAAACATTCAGACACAATAACACACGACACTATGAAACTACACAAACGCTTGAAACTGGCGATTACTTTATTAATCGCCATGCTTCCGTATATGGCATACGCCAATGATAGTATACGGATAGCAAAACGTGACTCAATTTTATCAGAAATTACAGGAGCCCCAATGCCTCAAAAGAGTTTGAAAATCCTTTCTTTTGGGGCAAAAGGCGATGGAAAGAAAGACTGCAAGCCAGCTTTCGATAAAGCAATGAAGCGTGCCTCTCAAATGGGAGGGGCACGCATTATTGTTCCAAGTGGTGAATACTTACTAAACGGACCAATCCATTTCGTTAGTAATGTTTGCCTTGAATTACAAGAAGGTGCAACTCTGAAATTCTCACCAGACCCTCATTACTACTTACCCGTCGTAAAAACAAGTTGGGAAGGTACTTTTCTGCAAAATTACAGTCCCTTCATTTACGGCTACCAGCTCAAGAATATCTCTATCACCGGTAAAGGCACAATAGACGGAAATGCCGGTACAACTTTTGCTACATGGAAAAGCCAACAGAAGAAAGGCCAGCAATTAAGTCGAGATATGAATCACAAGGAAGTTCCCATAGAAGAACGTAATTTTGGTGAAGGATTCTACCTCCGCCCGCAGCTAATACAGTTTTTCGACTGCAAAAATATCACGATAGAAGGAGTATTCATCACTAACGCACCTTTCTGGTGTATTCACTTGCTGAAATCAGAAAATATTATTTGCCGAAACATCCGTTATGACGCCAAACTTGTAAACAATGACGGTATAGATCCTGAGTATACACGTAATCTGCTGATAGAAAATATTGAATTCAACAATGGCGATGACAACGTAGCCATAAAATGTGGACGTGATAACGACGGATGGAGCACAAACAGACCTTCAGAAAATATCATTATACGTAACTGTAAGTTTAAAGGATTGCACGGCGTAGTATTAGGCAGTGAAATGTCATCCGGAGTGCAAAATATATTTATCGAAAATTGCACATATAGAGGTTACTGCAAACGCGGTATCTACATGAAAACCAATCGTGACCGTGGAGGCTTTCTACGTAACATTTATGTAAACAATTGCCAGTTTGGTGAAGTGGAAGATTTATTCTACGTTACTTCAATGTATGCAGGAGAAGGAATGGACAACAACCATTACTCTGAAGTATGCAATATCTACGTAAAAGATATCAGTTGTAAAAAAGCATCGGCGGCAGCTATTGTCTTGCAGGGTACCGTTGCCAAACCTATTCATCATGTAACATTCGAAAATGTAAATGTAGATAAAGCAGGAATAGGACTAAGTTTCTCGAATACAGAGACAATCAGCATTAAGAATTGTAACCTAGGCGGGTATGTAGGAATACCCTCAACTGCTAGTCAGAAAGATAACTTATTCAACAAAGACAAATAAAACACGCAATGAAAAGAAAATACTGGAGTCTGGGAGCATTATGGCTATATAGTACCATTTTACTTTCAGCACAAGAAGTACGAGTACACACCATTGGTGACTCAACAATGGCCGATTATGTAGAAAATACAACCCGTACACGCGGATGGGGAGAAATGTTTCAGGAATTTTTCTATCCAGAAGTAGAAGTAATCAATTACGCCCGGGGAGGACGCAGTTCACGTTCATTCTATCAGGAAGGAAGATGGGAGAAGGTAAAGAACAATCTTCGTAAAGGCGACTATGTCTTGATTCAGTTTGCACATAATGATGAAAAGGAAGGAGGAAAGGACGGTGCAGACGGAAGAGGTACTGCTCCATGGACTACCTATAAATCTTATTTGGAAAAATATGTGGATGAAACCCGTTCGTTGGGAGGTAAACCGATATTCGTAACTCCCATTGTAAGAAGATATTTCCAGAAAGACGGAACAATCAGCCCGAAAGGATGCCACGATCTGAGTATCGCTCCCGATGACTCTACATTAAATTATGTACGAGTAATGAAGTATGTAGCACAAGAACGGCACGTTCCAGTCGTAGACATGACAGCATCAACAAAAGCCTTTGTGGAACAATTAGGAGAAACAGCTACGGTAAAACAGATATATGTTCCCACTGACGGAACACATACACAAGCTACCGGAGCTGCATGCTACGCAGAACTTGCGGCAGAAGGTCTGAGAGAAAAAGATATCCTAAAAAAATATATACGTACCAATGTTCCTTTAATATTGAACCCTACCCTGATTAATTTTGATACGATATATGCAGGTGACAAAGCCACGAGATGCTTTGACCTGACTGGACTACATTTATCTCCCCAGCAGGGTACATTAAAAGTGAAAGCTCCAGAGGGTATGACGTTAACGGATTCTCCAGAATCAAAGGACGAAAAGAATGAACTCGTACTCACTTACACCGACGGAAAACTGTGGAACAAATGTTTTTACCTGCATTACACTCCTCGAAAAGCTAATACTGTCTCAGATTATGTGACAATCAGTTATGGGGACAATTGCCGGAAACTTCCGGTACAGGCTGTATGTAAAGAAGTAACAAACAGTCAAAATATCACAATACAGGGGAAAGTTACCGGAATGAAAGGAATTATTTTCAATGAGGGAAAATATACAATAACAGGAGCAAACTGGCCAGCAGATATTGATGAAGCTGCCAACCGGTATGTAGAAATCATAATAGAGAGCAAAGACAAGACTTTGCTTGTCAAACAAGTGTCTTTCATGTTAGATGGAGATATCTGTTATCGGGCAGCCTATGCAAGAGGAAAAGACTTTTATCCACGTACAGATATTGGAGAAGCCCAACGTCCGGTAGCAGGCAAACATAAAATAGTACTTCCGATACAAGCAACCCTCCAGCCGCATAAACAGCTGCATGTACGACTCTTTCCATGGAGTCTGAAAGCAACAGATAACTTGTATTTCAATATTCAGGAATGTATTTTTGAGACTACAGAAATTCAATAAAATTGCTGTCTGGCAAACATGCATTTGTTTATAATGAGCCGAAAAAATAATTGTTTATCTGTTATCTTACCCAGCAAGACTTGCAATAAACACCATCGGCACTCGGAATACCTAATATATTTATAGACAGGAACAAATAGCAAAGGGGAAATTTGAAAATGTTATCAGGTATTTTCAAATTTCCCCTTGCCTTTTACTTCAGTTAAAAGATCGCTCTACTTTATTTATCTATAAGAATGATAAACAGGAGTCATGATAAAGCTAAATTCATAATCACCATAAGGCAGCAGATATTGTGGCTCTGGAATTGCTCCCCAACTATCTACACAACCCAGTCCCATCTGAGCTTTATCTATCAATACATTGGTTAAATCAGCCTTTTCTACTTCATTAGAGTGTTCCTGCTTCTTCTCCCATCCAGAATCAAGAGATTCAATAGTATAGTGTAAAGCAGATGCTGAGAATGGAGCTTCAGCAACAAACATCAGTCCGTTTCCTGCAACATTCAGTTGTTTCCACCAGCGTATATCCGATTTCGTTCCATTTTCTTGCGGACGAATATAAGCATAGAACTGTTCGTCTACCGACTGATTATATATACCAAGATCAGTAGAAGTCTTACGGTCTGCATAATTTTCAACCGGACCACGTCCATAATACGAAATCTTTTCAAAAGAAGCAGGCATTACCATCTGCATACCAAAACGGAACATGTTAGCCACTTTCGCGCTCTTATCTGCGGTCATTTTCTGAGTCACCTTAACAGCACCTTTATTGTTGATAGCATACGTTAAAGCCAACTTAGCCGAAACCTGTTTCATTTCATATTCAGCAGAAACAACAGCTATACCATCGACCATTTCAGCCTTTAAAGACACTAATTTGATTCCAGGGTTTTTCCATGCTGCATACTTCTGCTGCAAACCTGCTCCAAAATCATTATCGGTCGGAGCACGCCAGAAGTTCGGAGTCATAGCTTCTCCTTCTTTTATCATCTCCAAGCCATTTACTTCATATTTATCCATATATCCGCTCTGCTTATTGAACTGGATATTGAAGTTTTCTCCCTTTACAACTATACGGTTTACATTTTCATCTTTTATCTGCGGAACTACTACAGCTACGTTCTTCTCCTCTACATTGGCAAGATCCATTGCAGGAGCCTTATAAGGATTCAGGGTCAACTGTGCCTTGGCAACTACATGACCAGCCGGAAGCAGTCCTTCGCGATTTTTCTGAACGTATTTTACATTCAGCAACCATTCTGCACACTTACAAGTTTTGCCCAGATCAAGTTTAACATTAGCAGACTGACGTGGAGCTACTGACAAATTTTCAACGCGTCCACTACGAACCGCCTTACCATTTTTCAATACCTCCCATTCCAATGCATAAGCAGATAAATCACGGAAGAAGTTTTCATTATAAACTTTAATCTCACCTTTTGATAAATCACCAGCACTGGTCCAGATGTTCTGATAGAAATAGCCTACTTCATACATATGTGGATTAGGCTTACGATCAGGACTGATCAGACCATTATCACAGAAATTGTTATCACTGGCATCGAAACGGTTGAAGTCACCACCATAAGCATAAATCATCTTACCGTCTTTTCCGGTCCAGCGGCATGACTGGTCAACAAAATCCCAAATAAAACCTCCCTGATACTTCGGATATTTGCGAATCAAATCCCAATACTCCTTAAAACCACCTTCAGAATTACCCATCGCATGAGCATACTCGCACTGAATCAACGGTTTTGGACTATCAGGATTCTTTGCATATTCCTCACAGTCTTTATATCTGTAATACATCGGACAATAAATATCCGTTTTTCCGTTAAGGCCTGCTCTTTCATACTGTACAGCACGACTGGGATCTTCAGCCTTTACCCATTCGTAAGCAGCTTCAAAGTTTGGTCCGTAACCAGCTTCGTTACCCAAAGACCAGAAGATAATGCTTGGATGATTGAAACCACGCTGAACATTGCGCTGGTTACGTTCTAAATGTGCTTTCTTGTATGAAGAAACTTTTGCCAGTGTTTTTTCTTCATACCCCATACCATGAGATTCCAGATTAGCCTCAGCTACTACATAAATACCATATTTATCACATAATTCATACCAGAAATTATCGTCCGGATAGTGACAAGTACGTACGGCATTGATATTAAACTGTTTCATGATCTGGATGTCCTGAATCATGCGTTCACGAGATACATAATATCCTCCGTCCGGATCCATTTCATGACGGTTTGCACCTTTGAAAAGTACAGGCTGTCCATTGACTAAAATTTGAGCATCCTTCAATTCTACTTTTCGGAATCCAACTTTCACAGGAACCACCTCACTTACTTCATTACCTTTTTTCAATGTAGCACGTAATGTATAGAGATAAGGAGTTTCTGCCGACCACTTATGAGGTGCATCAAGAGCAATGGTTGCAGACACTTTACCACTTCCTGCCACTTCCTTGGTTGCAACAACCTGATTCTGCGCATCAAGCAAATCCAAAGTCACTTTCGAACTGCCCTTTAACTTCAGCTCAACAGCCAAAGAACCGTTTTTGTATTCGCTATCCAGATCGGGAGTTACACGAATATCATCTATACGGTTTTTATTTCTTGTATAAAGATAGCAGTCGCGGGCAACACCTGTATAACGGAAAAAATCCTGATCTTCCAAATAACTGCCGTCGCACCAGCGGAATACCTGAAAAGCAATTACATTCTTCTGTCCCGGCTTCAAATAAGAAGTAAGATCAAATTCAGCTTCCAGCTTACTATCTTCGCTATATCCGACATACTTTCCGTTTACCCACAGATACATATTCGAACTTACTGCACCAAAATGAGCTATGATATCTTTTCCTTTCCAGTCGGCAGGTACTACAATTTCACGACGGTAAGAACCTACATGATTGTTTTCTACCGGTACATAAGGAGGATTATTCGTAAACTGATTTCTCCATGCATAACCCACATTAAGATAAATAGGATCACCATAACCATTTAGTTCCCATACAGCTGGAACTTGTAAGTCATCCCATCCTTTATCATTAAAATCAACTTTCCAGAAGTCTGTAGGACGTGCATCGGCATTTTTTACCCAGAAAAATTTCCAGTTGCCGTTTAATGTCATGAAATTGTTAGAATGTTCCTTGATTGCCTGTGCTGCTGCATCCATACTTTCATAAGCAAAAAAGTTTGTATGCATCGGAGCACGATTGACAGCATTTACTTCCGGATCTTGCCATTCCTTGAAGGTCTGTGCCTGAGAAGAAAGTGCACAAGCTCCCAGGATGCCTAATAAAAGATGTTTTTTCATAATAAAATTAGGTACTCTTATATTAATAAAATTATATCAATACAAAAGTAGTGATTTTTAAATTATAAAAAAACAGGTCAGCCGGTTTATTACCAGCCAACCTGTTCTCTATAAGATTTATATACTAATATCAATTTTCTTCCGCTTACCCGCGCAACTGTTTATCCATTGCGGCAGCAGCACGGCGTCCGTCACCCATTGCCAGAATTACGGTAGCTCCACCGCGGACAATATCGCCTCCTGCGTAAATAGTAGGAATAGACGACTGCATATCATCATTTACAGCAATTGTTCCTTTTCGTCCTAATTCCAGTCCAGGAATCGAATTCGGGACAATCGGATTCGGAGATACTCCCACGCTGACGATAGCCATATCAATGTCTATTGTTTCTACAGCTCCAGGAATAGCAACAGGGCTGCGACGTCCTGAAGCATCCGGTTCACCCAATTCCATCTTCTGCAAAACAACTTGTTTTACACGTCCTTTTTCATCTGCTATATACTCTATCGGATTATGCAAAGTCAGGAATTCTACGCCTTCCTCTTTGGCGTGTTTTACTTCCTCCAGACGAGCCGGCATTTCTGCCTCCGAACGGCGATAAATAATCATTGCCTTTTCAGCTCCAAGGCGGCGAGCTGTACGTACAGAGTCCATAGCAGTATTACCACCACCGATAACAGCCACACGCTTGCCAAATGTTACCGGAGTATCAGAATCTTCACTAGCCGCATCCATCAGATTGACACGAGTCAGATATTCATTGGATGACATGATATTGATAGAATTTTCCCCCGGAATGTTCATAAAGTTTGGAAGTCCGGCACCAGATGCTACAAATACTCCTTTATAGCCTTCCTGCTCCAATTCTTCCACGCTGATAGTCTTGCCGATGATACAGTCTTTGACAAACTGTACGCCCATCTTCGACAGGTTTTCTATTTCAACATCAACAATCTTGTTCGGCAAACGGAATTCAGGAATACCGTACTTCAGCACTCCACCAATTTCGTGCAAAGCTTCGAATACAGTTACATCGTAACCAAGCTTTGCCATATCTCCGGCAAATGAAAGTCCGGCAGGTCCGGAACCTACAACTGCAACTTTGATACCGTTCTTTTCAGCTATTTCAGGAACAGAAATCTGACCGCTTTCACGTTCATAATCGGCAGCAAAACGCTCCAGATAACCAATAGCTACTGCTTCGTGTCCCATCTTCAGGTGAATACACTTTGATTCACACTGCTTTTCCTGTGGACAAACACGACCACATACAGCAGGCAAAGCACTGGTCTGCTTCAAGACACGGGCAGCTTCTAGGAATTCACCACGCTCGATATTTTTAATGAATCCAGGTATATTGATACCGACCGGACAACCTTCCATACACGATGGATTAGCACAATCCAGACAACGTTTAGCTTCTATCAGTGCCTGTTCCTCATTCAAGCCTAAGTTTACTTCTTCTTTACGGCTGTGAGAACGGTACTCCGGATCGAGTTCATTCATTTTCACACGTGGAATGGCAGTACGTTCCTTCGGCTTCATTGCTTTACGTAACTCTGCACGCCACGGTGTATTACGGTCTTCAACAGCCTTCACAGCTTCACATGTATCAGGCTGTACAGCATCCAGTTTATGTATTTCTTCACGTTCAATATCCTTGAACGCTCCCATACGCTTCAACATTTCATCGAAATCCACCTGATGTCCGTCGAACTCAGGACCATCTACGCAAACGAATTTCGTCTTGCCTCCCACAGTGATACGGCACGCTCCGCACATACCTGTACCATCTACCATAATTGTATTAAGCGAAACATCGGTAGGAATTTCGTATTTCTTGGTAAGCAGACAAACAAATTTCATCATGATAGCCGGACCAATGGCAAAACACTTATCTACCTTTTCACGCTTGATTACCTCTTCAATACCTTCGGTCACCAAACCTTTCTTGCCATACGAACCATCATCGGTCATAATAATTACTTCATCCGAACTTTCTCTCATTTCTTTTTCCAAAATGATCAGCTCCTTAGAACGGCCCGCCAATACAGTAATGACACGGTTTCCAGCAGCCTTCAGAGCCTGAACAATAGGCAACATCGGAGCTACTCCTACTCCACCTCCAGCGCAAACTACTGTTCCGAAGTTCTCGATATGGGTTGCTTTACCCAACGGACCTACTACATCGGTAATATAATCACCCTCGTTCAGTTCACACAAACGAGTTGATGACAGACCGACCTCTTGTACGACCAACGTAATAGTTCCCTTTACAGGATCGGCTTCTGCAATGGTAAGAGGCATACGTTCACCTTTTTCACCTACACGTACAATCACAAAATGACCAGCCTTACGTGACTTAGCAATCAGGGGAGCTTCGATTACCAGCTTAAAAACCTTTTCTGAAAAATGTTCTTTTGAAATAATTTTATTCATTTCCTCGTACTATAAGTTAGTTATTTTTTGCAATTCATTATATTTTGCAAAGTTACCACTAAATAAAATAATACCAAAAGAAATCTTCAAAATCGCAATTTTCGTTGTATATTTTTATCACACAACGTTCTTAATTCAACTATAAAATCATAACCGTTATAAAAATCAGCAGTCAGCGTACCATTTTTAAAAGGGATTTTACTATTTTATAAAATCTACAACTCTTCCACATAATATAAACATTTCACTAAGGTGAAACTATCGCCTCACTATAGTGAAATGATAGCTTCACTTGAATGAAACGTTCACTCCACCATAGTGAAACATTATATTTATAGGGAAAAAGTAGCATAAACATACCCAGCCATATAAAAAAATCTCCTCCGGATTCCCGAAAGATTCCGAAGGAGATTTCATTTTTGTAGCCTCACTACTTATATTGCTACAATGGCATCAGGGTTTTACCTGAATAGCTTTATCAAATTCAGCCCAGTGTTCATCAGTCATATTGGCAGGAATAAACAATGCCACTCCAGCAGCTCCTGCTTCAATAGAACCACGAACTGCTTCACCGATTTCTGAAGGAATCAGACCGTGGCCTTCCGGATCTTTGATATTAGCCTTATTCTGCCAGTCACGGCAAATGAACAAACCACTGTAAACAGGCTTCTTTCCATTTACGGAAGCTACTTCTTCCTTAGTTATTTCTCCTACCCAAGAAGCCGGTTCCAGATAGAAATCATTATAATTCATCGGGAAGAATGCATCGATATCCCATTTGTTCCATTCCTGACGAACCAGTTTTTTTGCATATGAGTCCGGACCTGGGAATACAGCAGCACTGACTTTTTTGCCTTTTGCATGAACTGCAGCCGCAATCTTATTTACCAGACTAGTAATACGGTTGTAACGGAACTGTTTCCAGTCTTCACAAGTAGAAGGATCTTCTACCGACTTGATATCGATACCGCTTTCAGCCTTGAAATCGGCTACACATTTGTCGCAGTAACAATAATCGGCTGTAGGATATTCTTCATTCATCACAAGACCATATTTATCCCAAAGTCCACGTGCCAGAATTACATCGACATAGCGAATATAATCCAGATGAATGAAATCAACTTCAGGAATTTCTGCAATCTTACTATATTCGGTAACCAGATAATTGATTACATCCGGATTGTTCGGACACATACATTTATAATAAGGAACATATGCCTGCACAGTATATGCCGACTCGCCTTTACGGTTTACCGCATACCAAGTAGAATCTGCATCCCCTTTCAACATTGCAGGAATCCATGCATGATACTCCAATCCGGTAGCATGAGCTATTTTTGCAGCACGAGTATGTTTTTCTACATTGAAACCACCCGCATTATAACACATACCTACCAGCCCGTGGTCCTTCCATTTTTTGAAATCGGACTGTATAGACGCTTCTGTAGCCTCCTCACCTTCTCCTTGCCAACCATATACAGGAATAGTTTTCACTGATTCATTTGAGCATGAAGAAAAGCCCAATACACATGCTACCGTAGCAGCCAATAATAACTTGATTTTCATAAATTTGATTATTTATTAATAATAAAAATAGTACTGTCAGCAAATATCAGCTGTAACATAAAACAGTTAAAAACTGAATAACTCTTATAAAGTAAATATAAATTTCTAAATAAAACATCCTATAATGCTGTTTTTTTTACATCCCGATATAATTTTTGTCTATTGAACCCACTTAATCTTCCGTCAAAGACCTCATTACCGTTTTACAAAACACATCAAAATTACTTTCAATGCTCCTATAATCATTCACATAATTAGTCAAACAACTTTTTCATATGAAACATTCAAGCCCTACCTATAAGATATTACATATCAATATATTATCTGTCTCTTATACACATCTGACGCTGCCGACGAT
>ENA-OZGV01001186-OZGV01001186.1-human-gut-metagenome-genome-assembly--contig:-NODE-1186-length-12015-cov-5.129515_pt1 | contig 12015 bp, 14 predicted proteins | sample MGYA00245120_ERZ653665 | MGnify/ENA primary metagenome ERZ653665 (study PRJEB26926, sample SAMN06165250) | human gut metagenome | biome: ENVO:00009003; feature: ENVO:2100002; material: ENVO:00002003... | reverse complement strand
GTGCTTGAAGCGAATCGCCCCGCCGATAAATTACATAAGCTTTCGGTTAAGACGGTTAACGCCGCTGCTCAGGCAAATGCGGCAAAGCTTATAATGCCGCATTTGACCGACGACGAGCTGTCGGTTTTAAAGCGCGGCAGAAACGCTCACACCAACCACACACCTAAAAACCAATCCAAGGGTGATTATCACTATGCCACCGGACTTGAAAGCTTATTCGGATGGCTGTTTTTAAAGGGCGAAGAAAATCGTCTTGAAGAGCTGTTCCGTATGATATGCGAAGGCGGCGAAGAAAACGCGGACAGAGAAAATAACTTATAAAATCGCAAGAGAATTTACAGTCAGCATATTTTATTTTTTGGGCGGAGGCATTTTGTATGCCGTATCCGTAAACAGCTTTCTTGCGCCAAACGGCATAATAAACGGAGGCTTTACAGGGATAGCCACCATACTCAACAGGCTTTTTTCGTTGCCTATCGGCACAGCGGTATTCATTATGAACATACCGCTTTTCTTTTTGGCATACAAAAAGCTCGGCAAAGGCTTTATAGTCAAAACGGTTTTCGCAACATTTACAGTATCGTTTATAATAGATTACACCTCCGCTTTTTTGCCGGTATATTCGGGTGACCGACTTCTCTCATCCCTTTTCGGCGCGGTTACCGGAGGAGCAGGGCTCGCGCTTGTCTTTGCCCGCAACGCAACCACGGGCGGAGTTGATACGGCGGCAAAGCTTATAAAGCTGAAGCATCCGCACCTGTCTATGGGACGGATCATTTTATTTTTCGATATTTTGGTCGTCGGCTCGTCATTCTTCGTGTACAGAAGCGTCGAAAACCTGCTTTATTCAATAATCGTAATATATCTAAGTTCAAAAACCATTGACTACCTGCTCTACGGTACAGGCGACGGCAAGTTGATATTCATAGTGACCGAGCACGGCAAAGAGATAAAGGAAAAAATAACAAAGGATTTTCGTCGCGGCGTCAGCGTATTAAACGCACGCGGAGGATACACGGATAAAGAAAAGAGCGTTTTAATAACCGCCGTAAAAATACAGGAGGCAGCATTTATTACGGCGGCAGTCAAGGAGACCGACCCAAAGGCTTTTTCCGTAATTACGGGCGCTGACGAAATAATCGGCGAGGGCTTCAGATATTAAATTTTCGGCTCCCGAAAACGCTGCCGCTCAATCCTTTAAAAGCCCGTTGAATTTTTCGGTAAACACCCTTGCCAGCGTAGCGTGCCCGTGCTTTGTGGGGTGAATATCAAGCTTTTCATCCGTGCCGTAAAAGTTTTCGGCATCCTCATTCATCTCCGGAGCAACATCAAAAACAAAAACCCTGTTTTTTGTTTTGCAAACATTTTTTATCGAGTCATTAAGTCTCGTAACATATCTGTTTGCCGTTTTCCCGACATTTATATATGAAAAATTGAGCGTTTGCTTTAGGAACGGGTTGTAAACCGTTTGCACTATGATATAGGCATCGGGATTCATATTTTTTATTTCATCGATTATGCGCGAAAGATTTTTTTCGTATTCATCGTATATATTTGTCACTTCCTCCGGGAAGAAGCCCTCGCCGTGCAGCAGGGCGTTTTTAAGTGCGTCTATCATAATGTCCTTGCGGTGAAAAAAATCATTCCCTCCTACGGATACAACAATCGCATCGGCATTTTTTATATCTGCCGCAGTCTTTTCGTCCGACAGACTTTTCAGCACCTCGCCGCTGTCATAACCGCTGACGGCATCATTATTCAATACCGCTCCGATATTATCGGAAAACAGCGTCAAATAATTATCCTCCTGTGAATCCAGTCCGTAGCCTGCGGCTATCGAATCTCCTATCGCGGTAACGACTCGCTCGCCGTACGGCGGAAATGATGTGATTTTTCCGCTGACGCTTTCATTTCTTCCGCACGCCGAAAAAACAATAAGTACAAACAAAATCACAGCCGACATTTTAAACAGCTTTTTCATATGAGCACCCCGACACTTTTTATTGCATTCAGTATTTTGTGCCGACAAAGCCCCGATATGCAAAAATCCGATACGGTATACGCCGTATCGGATTTTTTATTTGCCTTTTTGGTTTAGCTTTTCACTTTTTCTTTGCTTTCGGCCTCATATGTATTAAAAAGGTCGTTTACATTGTGCTTACCTGTGTGGTGATACGGGCGAAGCTTTAAAATTATCCACCCCACAACGGCACCTACCGTATTACACACAGTATCCTCCATGGTATCAATAAGTGCATAGCGCATTGGATCTCTTGCGGCTATGACATTCGGCAGGCCTATGCCGTGCTCTTCCGCCGCCTTTTCGGCAAGAGCAAGCGACCAATGCTGAGCGTCGCCTATCTGCGGAGCCACCTGGTCGAACACAAACTCGAAAAGTTCCCATGCGGTACCGGCAAAAAACGATATACCGAACGCTCCGAAAATCACAATCGGCAAATCGACCTTAACCTTGTCGCGCTTTTGCATACATACCAGTATTTCGTATCCTACAAATGTGCAAAGGACTCCGCCTACGCTGTGCATTACAAGGTCATACGCAGGGAAGCTGTAATAAAAATCCATATATGCGCCGCCGAACGACCCCATAAACAGCCCTGCCGCCAAAAAGTCCTGAATATACGACGGAACATAATGCATCCACCGTTTTTCCGGAAAAATCATAAATATTTCCCACAGGAACATAAGCAGCAAATTGGCCGCCGTTTGCAAGCTCTGCTGAACGTCCTTTCTCACAAAAACCGAATCAATGAACGCCGCAACCATAACGGCTCTGAGAACCCACCAATATATTATTTCCCATTTTTTCGCCTTGTTTTCACCGTGCAATATACGATTTATATAAGCCTTCGTATTTACCCCTCCGATTCTTTTTCAACACATTTTAAAATTGTGTCAAATCTTTTCTTATAGGATAACACATTCGAAAGGATTGTAAAGAGTAAAAATATTAAAAATAAATTAAAGTTTGATATTCCTTGCATTTTTAAGGCTTACAGCGGCAGTAGGCATTATTCGCTTATTACTATACCCTCTTTTACGCGCTTCTCGGCGAGCTCTTTTGTCACGCGCTCTTTTTTGTCGCCGGTGAGGTCATAGAAGAACATCGGTATCATACAAAGAAGAAGCGATATGCCCGGAACTATCGAAATAAGCGAGAACATACCCTCTCTTATGCCGTGCGACATGGTGAGCGGATTTACCGTATAAGAGGTTCCGATTTTGTTAAGGTCAAGCTCGGTCAGGATATACATAAGCACTATGACGCTTGTTGAAACCGCATTCCCGAGCTTACTTACAAAGGACTGGCAGGCATTTCCGAGCCCATTCTGCCTGCGACCCGTGGTCAGCTCCATATAGTCAAGGCAATCGCCGACCATTGCGGAAGATACGCAGTTTATAACTCCGCACGGAACGCAAGAAAGAATAACAAACGGTATACACGCCCAGAAATGATTGTAGCCTATAAAGAATGTGATAAAACTCGAAACAAAGCCGAGTATGCAGGAAACGACTATAAGCTTTTTGTAGGACACTCTTTTGATAAGCTTCGGAACTATAAGCATTGCCCCGAACATACCGACAGCCGTCGCCACGGCAAACACCGTATTTACAAGCGATATACTCGACTGTAAAGCCTGCTCAGTCTCCTCCGGCGACAGGCCGGTAATATCCTTTCCGATATAGAACGAATATCTTGCAACGTGTATTGCCGCCGCCTGATACATATATCTGCCCGACGCCAATATGCCCATTATAACAACAAGCATAAGAGGCTTGCATTTAAATATGAGCTTTAAAGAAGACGGCTCACCCTTTTTACGCTTAGACGGCTTGGGTATTTTGACGCGCTCCTTAACCTTGAAATACGTCATTACAAAAAGCAAATTGCCTATTATAGACGCCACCAAAGCAATCGACATATACTTTGTCTTTTCAAGCGCAAGTCCCGAGAGTCCTGTAAGAGACGGAAGTACAAAGCCGAGTATCATAAATATAGCCATGGGTACGGCCGAGCCTATACCGTTGGTGGTTCTCGCTATTGACAGTATACTGCCGCGCTCCGAAGGATTCGGAGTCATCGCGTTCGGGAGACTCCAGAACGGGACATCGGACATTGTGTATATCATTCCCCATAAAACATACGTAACCGACGCATATATCATCTTTGCGGTCATTGAAATATTGGGAGCGTAAAACAGCGAGAGCGTAAGCAAAGCTATCGGAATAGGCGTTGCGATAATATAAGTCAGCATTTTGCCGTGCTTCGGCTCGTGGGCGTCCATTATCATACCCATAAGAGGGTCATTGATTGCGTCCCATATTCTTGCCAAAAACATTAAAAGCAATACGAATATAGGTGTTACTCGAAGCACATTCAAGTAGAAATCGGATATATACGACGACATTATCGCATATATCATGCCCTGCCCGAGTGCTGAAACGGAATATGTTATAAATTCTTTTTTAGGAACGTATTTCCTGTTAGGGTCATCAAGCATCTTGTTTTCCATTGTCTTCCTCCCAATCATAAATTTATCTAATTTTAACATAAAAATATAAAGAGTACCACAATATAATGTTAAATTCACGTAAAAAACAAGATATCCTTATTTGTTAAATATAACGAACAATGACGTGTAAATGTATATTGCTTTACATATATTGCCGCTGTGGAATATGAAAATTGCCGAAGAGACGGTATACGTTCAAAGGAACGCTCAGCCGTCACTTCGGCGTTTGTGTAAGCTATATTTAATTGCTCTCTCCGAAAAGCCGGAGTACAATGCCGCGCGATGACTCCGGAGTGCGCATCTCGCCGCCGCTTGCTCAAGACTTAATATCGGGCTGCACAGTATATACTATGCAGCAAAGGGGTTATCGGCAACCGTGCTTGCTTCGCGGCATCATCATGACGTTGCAACGGCATTTGCGTAAACCTTGTCGAGAAATTCATCCGTATAGTGCTTATCCATAAACTGCTCAAAGCGATTTTGCGGCGCCACGCCCTTGTCACGAGCATTTCTGCGAGATACGGCTTCACAGGACAGAATAATATCTATAAGAATAAGAATAAACATTATCCAGAAAAGCACCTTACCTATTTTAAGCGGTATTTTATGTATCAGCTTCATAAACAGCGGATATATGAGTTTAACCCATACAAGACCCATAATCCCCCAGAATACCGAATAAAGAGCGCAAACTCTGCCGTTGATATTAAGCGGCATTTTGCTGTAATCCCAAGATACGTGACCAAACACCAGCTCTTCACCGAGAGAGCAGATATATTCGGCAACGGTGCCCCAAATATATGACTTGATAAATACTTTCCACCAAGCCTTTTTTGTATCCTTAAACAAAAGATAACTCAAAAGCACGCCTCCGAGACCGTAGGCAAGGCCGAATGGCCCGTAGATAAGAGACTGGCGACTCTCCCAATATCCGTGCTTCAGATAGCAAAACACCATCTCCACACAGTAGCCTATAACATTACATATCATAAAGATATAGAAAACCTCATAGCCGCTGAGATGATTATCGTCATCTGTTTCAAAAAAATTCTTTTTTAACTTTTGATTTGCGTTTTTTATTTTTTTCTTGTCAAGCCTCTTTTTCTCCATAAGCCATTCTCCTTTATAGACAATTGTTGATAAATATAATACAGTCTATTTGTGAACGAAATATGAACAGAAGCGTACTTTTTAGGCAAATAAATAACAATAGCGTTGTTTTATGTCAAAATAAACAGCGTCAAGTCTTGCGTCATTAAAACAAAAAACTCCGACCGGCACCCGAGTGCCTATCGGAGTTTTACAGTCATTTCAGTCAAAACAATGTGTAAAGCTGATTACTTTAACAGCTTGCAGACGGTATCGGGAGTATAACCATAGCGTGAAATTCCCTGTTTTTATCATCATAGAACCACGAATAGCTGCCGCCGTATTTCTCAGCTGTCTTTTTAATACTTTTTATTCCGTATCCGTGAGACTGTGCGTCCGGCTTGGCGCTCACAAGAGTTTTGTTTTCGCATTTTGGTGCTGTCAAGGCTGTATTTATGACGCTGACCACGCAGCTCTTACCGTCAATGGTATAAAGAGAAAACTCAATTTTACCGTTTTCTGCTTGCTTTGCCGCCTCAAAAGCGTTGTCGAGCAGATTACCCACCATTGCCGAAATATCGCTGTCATGCACAAAGGACAGATTCGAGGTTAAAGCCTTGGCATTAAAATCGAGGCCGTTTTTACTGCAAAGAGCCGTATATTTGCCTATGATAATATCAAGCATCTTATTTCCGGTAAGCTGTGATACCGCGTAGTATTTACCGATATTACTGCAAAGCTCACCTATATAAGCCGTAACCTTGTCATTATCCGCTATGCTCTCTATTACGCCGAGATGATTCTTTATATCGTGAACCATAATATGCATATTCTCATTTTGCTTGTCAAGCACGGCGTAATAATCTCTGTTTATATCCTCTCTCTGGCGTTCCATATTGACCTTCATTATTTCTTCGGATTTGCGCTGCATATTTTCGTATACCGCAAATACCATTATATCAGATATGAAGAGCAAAACACTGCCGCCTATACAGGCATAAGCAAGAGTGCCGCTTATGTCAACGAGCAGTGACAATTTCGCTATAAGAACTATGATATACACACTTGAAAAAGGAGAAATCAACAGATACCAGGAATGGCCGTGGTCTATATGCTGTTTTTCACGCGAGGTGAAATTGGAAATCACAAGGCAGGAAATAAGGTACAATGTTTTGGCGATTACCGCCGCCATGGCATACAGCACATCGTTTGACCTGTAATCGGCTATATTTATGCCGAAGAAGCCCGAAATCAACAGTATACCTATAAATTCCGTCGCCGTAAGTACGCCGGCAAGCAAGACGCTGTGAAAAACCGCCGACTTGACATTTACCTTGAAGCCGAGCTTCAATATCACGTAATTTACCAAGAAGCCAAAGATGATATTTACCGCCACATTGTTATCGGCAAGCTTATTTACGGCATAATAAACGGCAAAACAGGCTATGCCCATAAGCAGCGTCGAGGGTATCCGACGTCTTACTCCGAACACTCGGTAGCAATACAAAAGAAGAGAGCCGAGCTCTATCAGAAAAACATATACGGTTGTTACCTCGCCGAGCATAGTTCATCGCCTGCTTTCAAAATAACTCATAAGTATACGCTTTGTCTCCGCCTGACGCTTGGGTCCCACCGACACGGTATAATGCTTTTTGCCGCCCTCAAGTTCGATTTCCGTTCTTGAGAATTTTACTATTTTATTCATATTTATGATAAAGCTGTTATGCGGCATCATAAAGAACGGCTCGGTCAGCTCTCTTTGCCACTCGGAAAGCGTTTTCTTTGTGCGGAAAACTTCCGCATCGGTATAGACCTTTGTTCTGCGCCTGTCCGTTTCTATCATAATAAGGTCGCAAAGCAGTATCTTTTTATAGTCCATATCGCCGTCACGCAGGTAAAAGCCTACCGTGGTATCGTTTAAAGTGTCTATGGCACGGTCTATACCGGCATATAGCCTTTCGCTGTTTATCGGCTTTTCGAGAAATCGCAGAACCTTTAAATCCAACGCGTCGTCGAGATACTTTGAAAACGCCGTAACAACTATAAAAACGATGTTCGGATTGTTTTTTCGCATCGCCTTTCCCACATCGAGCCCGCTGACAGACCCTATCTCGATATCAAGAAAGGCAATGTCGAATTTCACTTCGCTCCGAGCAGCCGCTTGCCCGTCGGTGAACACATATATTTTGTGCGGAACCTCTCTGCGCGTAAAATAACATTCGACGTGCTTTTTTATCTCGTCCGCATAAATCTGCTCGTCGTCGCATATTGCAATATTCATTTAGCTCCCCCTCCGAATAAAAAATAAGGCATATCGCTTTGCCTTTACCGATATTGTATTATATTACAAAATCCGATTAATTTCAATCTTTAAGAAGTTCGACAATCTTATAGATAAGGTTTAGCCTTTCCTTTGAGCAAAGCTTTAGAGAATCTTCGATATTTCCGACAATATCTTCTCTGATGTGTCCGAGCAGGAAAAAGTCGGGCGTTTTGCCCAATGTAACGCTTAGCTCCGTAAAGGTTTCCAAGCTCGGTATGGTATACCCGTTTTCGATATTAGATAAATAGTTGTTACTTATCCCCACAGCTTTAGCAAGTTCTTTTTGGCTGATTTTCTCCTTTCTGCGATAAGAGCCCATCATTTTTCCCGCCGCTTTGTAGTCAATATTCATCGTTTATCCCCTCTTTTTAGTGTAATTTACCCTTTCACTTTAATTTTAAGCATTTTAGTTTCAACGATTTAACACTTTAGCAATTTGCATTGACTTGTGTTATTATAGCACATATAATCGTGTTTGGAAAGAGGGTCAACACCTCAATCCAAAAAAAACACAGGGAGGAAGTACCAAATGAAAAAGACAGGAAAAACCATGAAGAGCTTCGCCAAAGCTCTCATCACGGCATCGGTTAAGGGCAGTGCCAATTCGGCGGCTACCACATTTATGTATCAGCCGAAAAAGCCCGAAGGTCTTGAGAAATTCTCAAAGCTCGGTAAATGATCGGTTCTTTATCGGAACAGATCGCAAAATGGCTGAAAAGCAAAAAAATTATTGAGGCCGAGGATGTCGATGTCTGCGGATACGGCATCTTTTGGCTGCTCAATATAATAGAGTTTTTGCTTGTTTCGGTCATTCTCGGCACGGTCTTAAGGATTTTACCGGGGGCGCTCGCATTTTTTATATCCTTTCTTTTGCTGCGTCTTTTCGGCGGAGGCTTTCACATGGATACGGAACTAAAATGCCAGATAACGTCTCTCGCAATAATAACGGCGTTCATAATTGCGGTAAAAATGACCGCCGTACAAAAGGCTTCTTTTTTCATGCTGCTTGCGGCGGCAGCCGGTACCGTAGTTCTTTTTATTCTTGCACCGACAGGAACGGGATATGAGGACGGCAGGATAACGGCTTATCGCAGAATATGTCGGCTCGTTTGCGCGGTATCACTTTTGACGGCAATCATTATGCTTGTCTTTAAAGTGTACTCCGCCGCATCGGGTATAGCGGCCGGCATTATTGCAGAGAGCCTTTTGTGCCTTGCGGAAATACTTAAAGAGCACCGTGCAACAACAAAATAATAACCCATATTCAAACACAAAAGGGACTGTAAAGCATAAAGCAATTACAGCCCCTTTTGCGTTATATTATAATATCCCCTCAAATTCAAAGTCTGAAAAGCGTATCTATGGGATTTTTCGGCTTTTGCGGCATAAGCTCTTCAGGACAGTCAAAATTTACAAGTATGGTGTCGTCGCCTATGACCTCAATTTCGTCCCATTTTATTTTGATGTCCTTCGGCTTGCCGCTCTTAAACGGAAATCTGCCCTTGCCGTATATGACTATTGAAACGATTGAGCCGCTCAGGGTATCAATCTCAACGTCACAGACAGAGCCGAGCCTTGCGCCGTCCTTTAAATTTATAATTTCACGTTCTCTCAAATCCTGCACACTGCAAACCATAAAAACACCTCCGCCGTAAATACGTATGACGCAAAGGGCGAAAAAATAACACTATTCTTTGATTTTCCTGATAGCCCCCTTCTCAAGCCTTGATACCTGCGCCTGTGAAATACCGATTTCAGACGCCACCTCCATTTGCGTTTTCCCCTGCATAAATCTAAGTGCCAGTATCTTTTTTTCGCGCGGTGACAATTCCTTTATGCTCTCCTTAATGGATATTTCGTCAAGCCAATCGGTATCCGTCTCACTTCCTCCGACCTGATCCATAACATATATGGTGTCTCCGCCGTCGGAGTATACAGGCTCAAAGAGCGAAACCGGCTCCACTATCGCCTCAAGTGCTAATACTACGTCAGAACGGCTCGTGCCAAGCTCTTTTGCTATTTCGTCAACCGTCGGGTCTCTGCCGAGCTTTGCCTGTAATTTTTCTTTTGCCCCGAGGGCGTGGTATGCCGTATCTCTTACAGAGCGGCTGACGCGCACCGTGTTGTTGTCCCTGAGGTATCGCCGTATTTCACCGATAATCATGGGAACGACATATAGTTGTAGAACCGCTGCGTTTACTCGCTTTTCCCGCTGCTTCGCAGGTTTGTAATGGGTTGGTAATATTCGGCCTAAATTATATAATCAATAGTCACTTTTCCGTCGGTAACGATTATTTTTTTTATCGTCGCGCGAAGGACTCTGTGCTTTTCATCCATGCTTAAACCATCCCATCTGCTTCTAAGGTTTTTAATTAAATATTCAGTTTCTTCAATTCGATTAGTAACGCTTGTTGTTGCTTTTTCAGACTCAAGTATATTGTATAACTTTTCAAGCTCGTGTTGATTTTCTTTTATAGTTTCCAACAACAATTCATTGTTATCTTCAGCGTATAGGTTGTATAGTCTTTTTATTTTTTGTTCTATAACGCTACATTTCTGTTCGAGCACTTGGATACCGTAACCTTTTTCTGAAATGTTTTTAGCTTTAAGCAGTTTTTTATCCGCTATAGCCAAATACGCATCGCTCATGTTAAACAAGTCATTTACGACCAGCTGTTCAAGAGGTTCGGAATTTAATCTCATATTATCACAGTTCGGGTCTTTAATAAGATTAGGTTTTGACTTTTGCTGAGAATAGCAATACAAAACCGTCTTATTTCCCCACTTCTGATAGCGGTATTTAGCACCGCATTTGCCGCAATATACAAGTCCCGTTAACAAGTGCTGCGACTTTGTTACCTTTCTATCTGTTCTCTTCTCTTTCTCTGCTTGGACCCTTTTCCACGTCTCATCATCAATAATTGCTTGATGTCTACCCTCTATTATTTCACCCTTATAATTTATTTTACCGAGATAAGTTGCTCTACTGAGTATCATCATAATCTGTCGGTCTCCGGATACGGGGAACATGTTTGCTAATTGCGTTGTAGAATACCCTTGTAGATATAAGTCGTATATTTTTTTAACATCTTCCGCATGCTCGTTTGGGACGAGAGTATTAAGCTTTGGGTCGTAATCATATCCGAACGGTTTCATACCTCCGCCCATCCACAGCCCGGATTTAACACGCTCATACATTCCCATACGTGTTCTTTCTCTTATGTTCTCTCGCTCAAGCTGGGCGAAAACCGAAAGTATACCTACCATTGCCTTGCCATAAGGCGTATTTGTATCAAAGTTCTCGCTTATGGAAACAAAACTAACCTTGTTTGGCTCAAAGACGTCTTCCAAAAGAAAAATTGTATCTTTTTGCGAACGAGAAAGTCGGTCAAGCTTAAATACAATGACCTCTTTGACCTTCCCGTTAATAATATCAGCAATGAGCCGCTTCATTTCTGGACGGTTAATATTGCTACCACTCCAACCACCGTCAATATAAAATTCATAATTGGTAATGTCGCGCAATACGCACCACTGTTTCAGTTTTTTCTGCTGTGCCTCAACAGAATATCCTTCCTCAAACTGAGAGTCCGTTGAAACTCTTACATACAAAGCCGTGACAGGACTGTTGTTTGTTTGTGTCTTGAGACTTTTCTGTTGTCGCCTCTGTTTATCCATTTGTGAAAAATCACACCTCCGAAAAAACAAAAAAATAATGGAAAGCTTGCACTTTCCATTATATCATCACATTTGATTTTTTCAACAAGAATTTTCTCCCTTTTCTACGCCGTTCTTTTCTCGGTAGAACTTTTGTCTTCCTTTACATAGCCTTTGTTGGTAACAGTAGAGTCAACCAACGAAATATTAGAACCGAAATACAATTCGTTCAGTATTTCCTGTAGTTCGGGACAGTTTTCTTTTGTAAGTCTGACAGAAGCATCAAGTTCGTTTCCGTTCTTATCGTTTCGCCGGACAATCTCCATATCCTTTGCTTCTGCAATCGCAATGTTACGCATAATCTGCCCTGTCTCTTATACACATCTCCGAGCCCACGAGACGGACTCCTATCTC
>ENA-OZGV01001182-OZGV01001182.1-human-gut-metagenome-genome-assembly--contig:-NODE-1182-length-12026-cov-13.991312_pt1 | contig 12026 bp, 8 predicted proteins | sample MGYA00245120_ERZ653665 | MGnify/ENA primary metagenome ERZ653665 (study PRJEB26926, sample SAMN06165250) | human gut metagenome | biome: ENVO:00009003; feature: ENVO:2100002; material: ENVO:00002003... | reverse complement strand
ATTTTGCAAATCTATAAAATAAAAAATACGAGACTCAAACTTGAATCCCGTATTTCCCATTTATACAAAATATTTTATAGTGCCTTTTAAAACTAATTTCCTAGGAAATAAACATATTCCTAGTTTACCCCTCACTCATTTAAGATGTTTCTGAATCCATTTCAGCTGTCTATATTCCGTATCATCTGAGGTCCAATGCTCGTTTATAGGAGTAATAAGAGCATCTTTCGGACAATCGAGCACGTTGTAAACAATATAGCTGGTAGTAGGAGGACAAGTATCATCATTATACCCCCAGGTAATATATACCGGAACTTTTATCTGCTTTGCAAAGTTTACTACGTCATAATAAGCTAATGTACTTATTTTTTCGGGAGTATCCATGCCTTTATAGTTTTTGAACAAATGCGGATATCCTCCCGCACGTCCTGCCTTATAACCAGCCATATCACTCAATGCCGGATGATTAGCTACACACGCTGTCACACGCTTATCCAGTCCTGCCGTAACAATAGCAAGCGCTCCCCCTTGACTACCGCCCTGAACTATTACATTTTTTCCATCCCAATCAGGTTGAGAAGTAAGGAAGTCAATAGCACGTACGCAACTCATATAGACTTTTTTCATATAATAATTATCCCGGTTGTCTATACCATTAACCAAATAGTTTCCAAAAGCAGACGAAATTTCCTTAAACTCTTCGGTAGACATTTCCGGATTCAAGCCATGAATTTCCATTTCCAGACGGATGCATCCCTCTTCAGCATAATAAATATGACGCTTGGGCTCCTTGATAGTCTTTACTCCAGCTCCTGGAGGACACAATACCACAGGATATTTCCCTGGAGCTTTTGGACGGGTAAGATAACCATAAATATACGAACCGGAACGGAAGCATTGCAGCTTAACCAAATAACAGTCAGCCTTTTCTGTAGAATATTCAGGAGCTGGTTTTATGGTATATTTCAACGGACACCGTGCTGCATCTTCCATATTTTTTTGCCAGAACTGATTAAAATCGTCAGGAAGCTCTGTATATGGTTGTAGCTTCTCGGGAGAGAAACCAATCTTAACGTGATGTTTATACGTTTTACCATTCACAACAGCAACCAGACGACAGTCACGGAATCCAGGATTTTTCATCGTTCCGACATTAATGACCGCACGTCCGTTTTTCAGCTTTACGGAGCCTGTTTTATCTGCTGGCATCATATCGCCCCCGAGTTCATATTTCACTTCCACCCCATCCTGAGGAATACCATATTTATAAAACTGAACTTCTACTTCAGCCTTTTCTCCCGTTTTATACAACCAGTCGGCATGATCGGGTACGGTTACCCACAATACATCACTTCGATAAGGATAATTCTCGGCGGAAGAAGAGAGAGCTGAAAACATAAATGCACAAATAAAACCTCCCTTCAAGAATAAAGACTTTACGTTTTTCATATCTATACCAATTGATTCGGTTGAACAATATTTTACCAATAGCAAAAATACATCAAAACACTTGTACTAATGTTTACTTTTTAGACATTGAAGTGTAATAACTCACCAAGATCTTCTACTATTGTATACTATTTACCGTCAAAATCAAAAAAGGATAGATACAAAAAAGGACCGTATCATAGTGCATATAGAGCAATGATACGGTCCTTTTTTATTACTGTTGGAACAGTCAGTATTTTACTTCACAATACTTAATTCTGATAATAAATACGTTTTACACGATTCGATACACTTGTCAAAATTTCATAAGGAATCGTATTGAGCTTATCTGCTAATATTGTTACAGGTAATTCATCACCAAAAATAATAGCTTTATCCCCTTCCTTACAATCAATATCTGTCACATCGATCATGCAGACATCCATACAGATATTTCCGACATAAGGAGCCTTCTGACCGTTTACCAGACAATAAGCATTACCATTTCCTAAATGTCTGTTCAAACCATCAGCATATCCAATAGGGATTGCAGCAATACGTGAATTACGTGTCAGAATTCCCTTCCGGCTATATCCTACAGTTTCATCTGCCGGAACATCGTGTATTTGCAAGATAGTTGTCTTCAAGGTACCAACATTATGCAGAATTTTATTTGTAAAAGGATCTATACCATATAATCCTATGCCTAAACGAACCATATCAAACTGTGCACCCGGATAACGTTCGATACCAGCTGTATTACAAATATGACGCAAAATTTTATGACTAAATCCAGCTTGTAACTCAGCAGAAGCATTCTCGAAAGTTTCAATTTGCCGGCGAGTAAACGAATCAAAGCGTTCGGCATCACTACCTACCAGATGAGAAAATACAGAACGAGGAATTACAGCCGACTGACGATGTAAACGATCTACCAAGGCTGGGATTTCTTCAGGAGCAAATCCTAACCGATGCATACCCGTATCAATCTTGATATGTATCGGGAAATTGGAAACGCCTTCACGTCCAGCAGCCTTAATCAATTCTTCAAGCAAGTGAAAACTGTACACTTCCGGCTCCAGTTTGTAGTCGAACATGGTTTTAAATGCCGTAAGTTCCGGATTCATAATGATTATAGAACTATTAATTCCAGCCTTACGCAAGTCTGCTCCTTCATCGGCTACTGCCACAGCCAGATAATCTACACGGTGATCCTCCAGCGTCTTCGCTATCTCAAACGAACCTGCTCCATAAGCAGAAGCTTTAACCATACATACCATTTTTGTATCTGGCTTAAGCTTATTACGATAATAATTCAGATTGTCGACCAAAGCCTCAAGATTGATCTCAAGAATCGTTTCGTGCACTTTCAACTCCAACAAATCTGTAATATCATCGAAATGGAACACACGAGCCCCTTTTATTAACACCACTTCATTGCGCAACGAAGATAAGATACCCGATTCTATCAATTCAGTAGTTGTACGGAAAAAGCGTTTATCGATTTCAAATCGTGAAGCTGCAGCAGATATTTCTTCACCTACTCCTATTATACGGTCTACCTTACGGCTATGTACCAAATCGGCTACCTGACGATAAAGCAATTTACTAGGTTGTCCACTCTCCAAAATATCTGATAAAATAAGCGTACGCCGACGACCTTTATCTTCTGTACGGCGGGCCATGAAATCAAGAGCAATGTCCAGTGAAGCAAAATCAGAATTATAACTATCGTTTATTAAAACACAGCCATTCTTGCCTTCCTTCACTTCCAGACGCATGGCAACTGGTTCCAAATGAGCCATCCGCTCGGCAATATCCTCAGGAGAAGCCATCAGATACAATGCCACAGCAAGAGCATTTAATGAATTTTCAATGGACGCATCATCTATAAAAGGAATGCGGTACTCCTTCAAAAAGCCCAGATAGCGATATTTTACGGTAGTTCCGGTATCATCCTTTTCTATTTTTTCAATGAACAATGGACGTTCATTATCCTTCATCGACCAGGCTATCTCACGAGATGTAAACAGTGACTTCGAAACACAACTGCTTATCAACTCATTATCACCATTATATATAATGACATCACAGTCTTTGAAAAGCTGCAGCTTTTCCATACATTTATCCTGCAAAGAAGAAAAATTCTCCTGATGTGCCCAACCGATATTTGTCAACACTCCGATAGTAGGCTGAATGATAGGCTGTAATGCTTCCATTTCACCCATTTCTGAAATTCCAGCCTCAAATATACCCAACTCAGTATGTTCGTTCATCATCCATACAGACAAGGGTACTCCTATCTGTGAGTTATAACTACGAGGTGAACGGGTAATTACTTTTTCAGGACTTAACAGTTGATAAATCCATTCCTTCACCACTGTTTTTCCATTACTTCCGGTAATACCTACAACAGGAACCTGGAACTGTTCACGATGTTTGGCAGCCAGACGCTGCAAAGCTTTCAGTGTATTTCCAACTTGCAAAAAATTGGCGTCAGCATAATGAGACAACTGCTCTGGCACATCAGTTACCACAAAATTTCTCACCCCTCTGGCGTAAAGTTCCGGTATGTATTTATGTCCGTCATTACGCTTTGTTTTCAAAGCGAAAAATAAAGTTTCTTCCGGAAAACACAATGAACGGCTATCCGTAAGAATCCAGTCAATAGTTGCCTGGTGTTTTCCTATTCTCTCAGCTCCAATGACGGAGGTTATTTCTTCAATCGAGTTTGACATAATGTTATTTCATTTTGCACGTCTAAGTACGGTAATTTTTCTTTTAACCTTTCTATCTTTAACATTATTTGACTTAGAAAAGTATAATAAGCTTCCGATTTTGCATTGAAAGGACGGTGGTCAAGACCCTTTTTTATTTCTTGCCATTCCTTCATTATATGCAGCGTCTCTGTTGTGAAAAAGCACTCACAAAAACATTCCCAGATATAGTTTATGGCAAGCTGGCTCGGATGAAGCATATCATCGGCATAAAAACGATAATCACGCAATTCGTCCAACAGAATCTCATACGACGGAAAATAATGACAATATGAAAACTTCTGACATATTTTTTCGATTGCCAGCAAAAGTACCGCCTTATTCAGCTGATTACCATGTAAGCCGTCTTTCGCATGACGTATCGGACTGACCGTAAACAAGATCTGTACCTCCGGATTTAATAAACGAATCTTCTCAAGTAAAGCAGCATAAGCTGATACGATTTCGTCTACATCCAACAACCGGCGCACAAATAATCTATCCGGCAGTTTATGGCAGTTTCCTACAATTTCCCCTGTTTCCTTCCATTCATATACCCGTGCAGTTCCCCATGTAAAAATCAACCATTTAGCCTTTGCTAAGGTACCCCTTCCCTCTATCATGCGGGAGTTGATCTTATTCAGACACTCGAGCTTGTCAGATGAAGAAAAAGAACTATGATGCATCAGACTATACCACATTCCTTTATCAAAGCGTAAGTCGTCCTCACTATATACTTTTTTTTCCAACAACAAGGATATGGACTTTGCTATCGAAAAAGGATTATATAAAATGCCAAAAGGATTTATATCACAATTGAACTTATTGTCGATCAACAGTTTCCCCATATTTTCAGAGAAACAAGATCCCCATAACATAAGTAAATCCGAATGACAAATTTTATATTGTCCAACTGGCAATTCTACTTTTGTTCTAAACTCCATAAGCAAACATTGTTCATTATTTTTTGTGCAAATGTAAACACAATACACATATTTATCGTATTTTTGTGAAATTAATATTGAATAAAGAACGGATGGAACAACCCATTTCTTACGAATTGTTGAATAAAATAGATAGCCCGGAAGATTTGCGTCATCTTCCTATCGAGTCTTTACCTGAGGTCTGCAAGGAGCTCAGGGATAAAATCATTGATGAACTTTCTCGCAATCCTGGGCACTTTGGTTCAAGTTTAGGAGTAATAGAATTAACTGTTGCACTTCATTATATATTCAATACCCCCTATGATCGCATTGTATGGGACGTAGGACATCAAGCGTACGGACATAAGATATTAACCGGACGTCGTGACCGTTTTTGTACAAACAGAAAACTAAACGGTTTATGTCCTTTTCCTTCACCGTCAGAAAGTGAATATGACACGTTTACCTGCGGACATGCATCCAATTCTATCTCCGTAGCCCTAGGGATGGCAGTTGCAGCAGCCCGTAAAGGTGAGGAAAACCGCCATGTAGTAGCTGTCATCGGAGATGGTTCTATGAGTGGCGGATTGGCTTTTGAAGGGCTGAATAATGCATCTTCCACTCCCAATAATTTGCTGATTATCCTGAACGATAACAACATGGCTATCGACCGCAGTGTAGGAGGCATGAAACAATATCTGTTAAACCTCCAAACTTCGGAGGGGTACAACCGACTGAGATATAATATCTCAAAAAAGTTACATCAGTGGGGAGTTCTGAATGAAGAACGCCGGAAAAGCTTAATCCGTTTCAACAATAGCCTGAAATCTGTTCTTACCCAACAACAGAACATTTTTGAGGGAATGAATATCCGCTACTTCGGTCCAGTAGACGGACACGATGTTTTTGCTCTGGCAAAAGTACTGAAAGAAATTAAGGACATGAAGGGACCGAAACTACTTCATATCCATACAATCAAAGGCAAAGGATTCAAACCTGCGGAAGAAGCAGCCACCATCTGGCATGCTCCAGGCATATTCGATAAAGAAACTGGAGAAAGAATCGTAAATGATACAAGTGGTATGCCACCTTTATTCCAGGATGTGTTTGGCAAAACCTTACTGGAACTGGCAAAAAAGAACGACAAAATTATTGGAGTGACTCCAGCCATGCCTACTGGCTGTTCTATGAATATCTTAATGAAAGCTATGCCCGACCGTGCATTCGATGTAGGCATTGCCGAAGGACATGCCGTAACTTTTTCGGGAGGTATGGCCAAAGAGGGATTATTGCCTTTCTGTAACATTTACTCCTCGTTCATGCAACGGGCATACGACAATATTATCCACGACATAGCCATACAGAAACTGAATGTAGTGTTATGTCTAGACCGTGCTGGCTTAGTAGGAGAAGACGGTCCAACGCATCATGGCGTATTCGATCTGGCGTATTTACGTCCTATCCCTAACCTGACAATTGCTTCACCTTACGACGAACAGGAACTGCGCCGGCTGATGTATACAGCACAGTTTCCCGACCAAGGTCCTTTTGTTATCCGCTATCCTCGCGGACGAGGTGTGCTGACCAACTGGGAATGTCCACTTGAAGCTGTTGAAGTTGGAAAGGGCAGAAAACTGAAAGACGGTTCCGACCTGGCTGTAATCACAATCGGTCCTATCGGAAATACAGCAGCCAAGGCTATTACAGAAGCCGAGAATACTCATAATTGCAGCATTGCCCACTACGATCTCCGTTTTTTAAAACCACTGGATGAAGCATTATTACACGAGATAGGAAAAAAATTCTCACGTATCATCACAATAGAAGATGGAGTGCTCAAGGGTGGAATGGGAAGTGCTGTTCTGGAATTTATGTCAGACAATAACTACACCCCTATGGTAAAGCGTATGGGTATTCCTGACCATTTTATACAACATGGTCCTGTAAATGCTCTTTATTCCATTTGTGGTATCGATCAAACAGGTATATATAATACATTAATTCATATTCTGAACTCATGAAGATTATCATTGCCGGCGCAGGAGCTGTAGGAACACACCTGGCCAAACTCTTATCAGGTGAGAAACAAGATATTATCCTTATGGACGACGACGAAGAAAGACTGGGAAGACTAGGCAGTAACTTCGATCTGCTCGCCGTCAACATATCCCCTACTTCGATTTCAGGATTGAAAGAAGCGGGAGTAGCAGGTGCAGACTTGTTTATCGCTGTAACTCCGGATGAAAGCAGGAATATGACCGCATGTATGCTGGCTACTAGCCTGGGAGCCAAAAAGACAGTTGCACGAATCAATAACTACGAGTATCTGCTTCCTAAACATAAAGAGTTTTTTGCCAAACTGGGAGTCGACTCCCTAATTTATCCGGAAATGCTGGCAGCGAAAGAAATTGTAGATGCCGTAAAGATGAGCTGGATTCGTCAATGGTGGGAGTTCGCTGGAGGAGCATTAGTTTTGCTCGGAACCAAGATGAAAGAAACAGCAGAAATTCTGAATGTACCTCTGCATGAGTTGGGAGGAAGAAATATCCCTTTCCATATTGTTGCAATCAAACGTGGTAGCGAAACAATCATTCCCCGAGGTGATGATACTATTATTTTGAATGACATCGTATATTTTACAACAACAAAAAAATATATTCCTTATATCCGGAAAATTGCTGGAAAAGAGAATGAAGCAGATATCCGCAACGTGATGATTATGGGTGGAAGTCGTATAGCCGTACGTACCGTACAATATATGCCCGAATACATGCGTACTAAAATCATTGAGAGTGACTTTAACCGATGCAACCGACTTACCGAACTGGTAGATGATAAGGTAATGATTATCAACGGAGACGGACGAGATATGGAACTGCTTTTGGAAGAAGGAATCAAAAATACAGAAGCATTTGTTGCTTTAACCGGAAATTCAGAAACAAATATTCTCGCCTGCCTGGCAGCTAAGCGTTTAGGTATAAGCAAAACCGTAGCCGAAGTCGAAAACATAGACTATATCAGTATGGCAGAGAGTCTGGATATAGGTACTGTTATCAATAAAAAATTCATTGCCGCCAGCCATATCTACCAAATGATGCTGGATGCTGATGTATCAAATGTCAAGTGTCTGACATTTGCCAACGCCGATGTAGCAGAATTTACAGTAAAAGCAGGCTCACGCATCACTCGCTCTCAGGTAAAAGATGTCGGCCTTCCTAAAGGAGCTACTATCGGAGGACTCATCAGAAACGGAGAAGGTATCCTGGTTACAGGTAACACCACCATCATGGAAAACGACCACGTAGTAGTGTTCTGTCTGGGAATGATGATCAAGAAGCTGGAAAAATTCTTCAACTAAATTCTAAGCCCAGTTATTTACTCTCTACAAAACGTATTTACATAGTCATTCTATACGAAAGCCTTGCTTTACACAACAAAATAAAGCAAGGCTTTTTTACAACTGACAATCAAACATTTGCTCATTCAGCATCAAACCTAAGTATAAGGATAAAAGAAACTATAATGGTATCTGACAATTTTCATAATAGCAATTCTTCTACAATACTTGTTTAGAAAAACAATAAAAAGAAAACTATAAGAATCACTTATTTTTCACTAAATGTCCTTCATGTTCGAAATCTTATAATACGACCGGATTTTCAGAATTACAAGCTATTTGCATTTTGTTTTTTTATACAATCCTATTAAAAAGACTAAAAATAAATCACTATCTTTGCACCCGTTTTCAGATAGGTATATGATGGGTAAACAGGTGAGAAAGGCAACAATATTTTTCTTTGCTTTCCTTATAATGGTCATTATAGGGAATGTCGTTTGTGTACCCGCACAACATACCGACAATACAGCTTCCGTATCCTGCACAACAACTTACAGTGAGATACAGGAACCTCAGTCGCCCATGGAAAAAACCATCCAACACCTATTCTCTCAAAATCATACAGATCTCCCCAATAAGGCAATTATTATACAAAACATCAATACTTACGATTTCAAATCGGTATTACGTAATGTTATATGTTTAGCGGTATATTATAATATCACCGTATATCGAAGTTTTGCCTGTTTCAATCACCCCCCGATAAACAAGACAATTTCCTATTACATTTATACGTTAGAAAAAATATTGATTTAGCCTCTCTATAACGATAGAGATCAGGCTAGATTTTATTCTTTATATATGGTAAAGGGCGTTTTACCATATAGAGAGTGTATATATATACGATTTACAAATATAAAATTCTATTTATGTTTTTCACATTTTTAATTGTTGTCATTCTGACGGCCATAGCCTTAGTAGTAGCCGCAATGACAATCGCAAAGCTTATCGCACCGCGGTCGTTCAATCCACAGAAGGGAGAGCCTTATGAATGTGGAATCCCGACACGAGGGCAATCATGGGTACAGTTTAAGGTAGGATATTACCTGTTTGCCATTCTGTTCCTGATGTTCGATATCGAAACAGTATTTTTGTTTCCGTGGGCAGTAGTAGTCAACGAAGTCGGTACTTATGCCTTGGTGTGTGTGGCATTTTTCTTATTAGTATTAATATTAGGCCTGGCATATGCATGGCGGAAAGGAGCATTGGAATGGAAGTAAAAAAACCAGCAATCCGTTCAATGAAATACGATGAGTTCAAAAACAATGATTACCTGCAACGCATGGTAGATGAACTGAACCGTGACGGTGCCGGAGTAGTCATAGGAACAGTAGACCAGCTCATCGAATGGGGAAGAAGCAATTCACTCTGGTCACTGACATTCGGAACAAGTTGTTGTGCCATCGAATTTATGGCATTGGGAGCTGCACGTTACGATATGGCACGCTTCGGATTTGAGGTAACACGTAACTCTCCGCGACAAGCAGACATGATTATGGTTTTAGGAACTATTACCTACAAGATGGCTCCGGTACTGAAACGTCTGTACGACCAGATGGCAGAACCCAAATATGTCGTTGCAGTCGGCGGATGTACCATTTCCGGAGGACCGTTCATTAAATCATATCATGTAGTCAACGGTATAGACAAAATTATTCCGGTCGATGTATATATTCCGGGATGTCCTCCTCGTCCGGAAGCTTTCTATTATGGTATGATGCAGCTTCAGCGCAAAATAAAAGTAGAAAAATTCCTTGGAGGTGTGAACAGACAGGAAAAGAATCCTGATTCACAGAAAGAGAATGGAAAATAATTAACGACAGGAAAACAGCAATTTATGAATATAACTGAAAAAATATCCCGATTAGTTCCGGGAATCACTATTACCGAGCAGGGTAATCAGGTGATAAGTATTCCGGCTGAATCGTTTCATCAAATAGCCGAAACCCTGCGTAATGATCAGGATGAACCGATGGATTTCCTGCGTGATATCGTAGGAATGGACTGGCAAGAAGGTGGTCTGGGAGCACTTTATTATCTGGAATCAAGTAAGACTTATAATCGTATCGTTCTTAAGACTTCAACGACCGATCGTGAAAATCCTTATCTGCCGTCAGTATGTGACCTGTGGAAAACTGCAGAAATCAAAGAACGTGAAGTATTCGACTTCTTCGGTATCCGCTTTCTGAATAACCCGGACATGCGACGTTTATTCTTGCGTGAGGACTGGAAAGGTTATCCATTACGCAAGGACTACGATATGAACTCCAATCCCCTGAATATGGAGAATGAAGAGAATGCAGATATCACCGATGAATATTACCTGAATCCGGACGGAACAATAGCCGATAAGAAAAATATCGTTTTCGGACAGCAGGATTTTGTGGTTAACATTGGTCCTCAGCACCCGTCTACTCACGGTGTACTTCGTCTGCGTACTTCACTGAACGGTGAAACAATCAGTAAGGTAGACCCTATCTGTGGTTATATACACCGTGGAATAGAAAAAATGAACGAAAGCCTGACATATCCGCAGACACTGGCTTTGACCGACCGCCTGGATTACCTGAGCGCACATCAGAACCGTCACGCATTGTGTATGTGTATTGAAAAAGCCGCAGGCATCGAGATTTCAGAACGCGCACAGTATATCCGTACCATCATGGACGAACTTCAGCGTATCGACTCTCACTTGTTGTTCTACTCTTGTCTGGTTATGGATATGGGAGGATTAACTCCTTTCTTTTACGGTTTCCGCGAACGTGAAATGATTCTTGACATCTTCGAAGAAACAACCGGAGGACGTTTAATACAAAACTATAACATGATCGGTGGTGTGCAAGCCGACCTGCATCCGGACTTCCAGCGCAAGGTTAAGGAATTTATCAAACACCTGCGTAGTGTCATCAAAGACTATCACGATATATTTACCGGCAATGTGATTGCAACGACCCGTCTGAAAGGAATCGGAGTATTGAGTCGCGAAGATGCTATTTCCTTAGGAGTAACAGGAGGTTCAGGCCGTGCGTCCGGTTGGGCAAACGACGTGCGTAAACATCATCCGTATGCCATGTACGATAAAGTTGACTTCAAGGAAATCACTTATACAGAAGGGGATTCATTTGCACGCTACATGGTACGTATGGACGAAATCATGGAATCTTGCCACATCATCGAACAGCTGATAGACAATATTCCGGAAGGAGAATATCGCGTCAAGACAAAAGCAATCATCAAACTGCCGGAAGGTAATTACTCAGCAGCAGTAGAAAGCAGCCGTGGAGAGTTTGGCGTAATGCTGGAAAGCCATGGAGACAAGAGCCCTTACCGTCTGCATTACCGTTCTACCGGATTGCCGCTGGTACATGCGCTCGACACTGTTTGCAAAGGCAATAAAATTGCCGACCTGATTGCTATCGGAGGAACATTAGACTATGTAATTCCGGATATAGACAGATAATATCTTTATTTATCATCTGTCTCTTATACACATCTGACGCTGCCGACGATCTTACGCGTGTA
>ENA-OZGV01001181-OZGV01001181.1-human-gut-metagenome-genome-assembly--contig:-NODE-1181-length-12027-cov-7.756849_pt1 | contig 12027 bp, 8 predicted proteins | sample MGYA00245120_ERZ653665 | MGnify/ENA primary metagenome ERZ653665 (study PRJEB26926, sample SAMN06165250) | human gut metagenome | biome: ENVO:00009003; feature: ENVO:2100002; material: ENVO:00002003... | reverse complement strand
GAGATAGGAGTCCGTCTCGTGGGCTCGGAGATGTGTATAAGAGACAGGAAAAAACTAAGTATGCTCACTAAAATAAAGGTGAAAATATGCTCGGTTAGTTCATTTCGAGATATGAATAACTGAGCTTTTTTCTTCTTTCCTGGAAAACGAACCGAAAAAGTAGCATGGCACCAGAAAATAATTTAAATACTTATCCTGAAATACCTGAGAACGATTCCGATATTTCGTATAACAATGCCAAAGTAGAAGAATCTGAACCAGTATTACCTCCTTATGCCCATACTGTTAATGGAGGTATGCCGCCATACGGAGCTCCAACTAATCCTCAGGGTTTTTCCCAGATGCCACAATCAATATTCCCTGGACAGAATATTCAATCATCGGTTCAACAAAATACGGTTCAACAGGGTACTAATCAAAGTATTCCTGCCGCAGTTACACCTCAATTTACGCAAGATATACACGGATACCAGCAGGCACCTTATACTTATGCTCAACAAATACCCAATGGTGTATATCAGCAGTCACCTTATCAATACCAACAAGCACCTGGCGCAACAACTAACGTCAATCAATCCCAACAGCCAAATACACCACCACTGCCTCAAGGAGTCTATCATGCTCCCATAAAACAACCGATGCCTTACAACACAGAAGAATCGCATAGTGAAGAAAGTGAAATATTTGACTATACATTCATTACTTCACCAGCACGTATAGCAATTTATGACAACTTAAAAACAGCGCCACGTGTTATCCAAATCGAAGGCGCACCAACTCATGAATATATAGAACGTATTGCTTCTTTAACGTATAAACATGCCAAAGAAGAAGGCGGAGTAATCCCTTACACCGTAATACGAGAAGTTTCTGAGAACTTTATTCATGCGCGTTTTCAGGAAATAGTTGTATCGATTATGGATAAAGGTAATACAATCCGTTTCGCTGACCAAGGTCCAGGGATAGCTAACAAAAACTTAGTGCAAGAACCTGGCTTTTCGTCAGCAACAGAACCAATGAAGCGCTATATACGCGGTGTGGGATCTGGATTACCTATTGTAAAGGACTACCTTGATACAACTCATGGCTATATAGAAATAGAAGACAATATCAATAAAGGATCCGTTGTAACTATTAGTCTTGTAGCTTCTCGCAGCATTCATGACGAACAGCCTGATTTAGAAATTCCTGAATTGACTGAAAATGAAGAGCGTATTCTTCAAGCATTACTCCCTGATAAAGCACTAGGTATCACAGAATTAAATCATCTCACAGGTATTGCAGTAGCAAGTGTCCATACCGCTTTGTCAAAAATGGAAGAATTAGGCCTGGTTGAAAAGGTAAATAAGAAACGTAAGCTAACCACTTTTGGTGAAAGAGTGGCCATTTCGTAACCAAATTCAAGCACTAATAGCAACTTTGCAGTGAACGATAAAAGCCACCTTATAAACAACTAACAGAAAACTTTATAATAGTTACTCAACGCATACATATCGAAGTAAGCAGTCTGAAGGTACAATACACACATGGATCTAAAAGAACTATGGACAAACTTAATACTTCAATTGAAGTCGTATCCTAATGTGAATGCATCACAAATTGATGCATTCTTTTCGCGTGTGCAAGTTCAAGCAGCTAGCCAAGGCTTTGTCATGTTTACGTCGGACAATAGCTTTATTAAAGATTGGATTGAAAAGCACTACATTAAAGACATCCAACAAGCATTAAAAGATATTTACGGAACAGATTTCGTAATCCAAATAGAAGTAGATCCAACCTCTATGCCTGTTGCTCCTCTTCCTTCCGTTGAAACACAAGCACAAGGAGGAGTAGCGCCGCAAACTACAGTTACTCAACCTACTCAACCAATTCAGCAGAATAATTCAGTGCAAAAGGCTGCGCCTGCTATACAGCAAGCTACCAATCAGCCAGCAATTAATCCAAATCAAGGAATTCCTACCCAAAATGAGCGAATTACCGATTCGCAAAGAATTCCTCGTACTTATACAGATGAACAACCCGTCATAAATTCTATTACTGAATCAAGGCGCACACCTTATCAGGATTCTACGGAAACCGCACCAGTTAGTTTTTCAACACCTAAACAAAGCGGAGTAAATAACCTTACCTTCGAAACATTCGTAATAGGTGACTCAAATAGAATGGCTTATTCAATGGCTGTAGAAGTGACTGAAAAGCCAGGTTCTTCAGCCTTAAACCCACTTTTTATTTACGGAAGAAGTGGTGTAGGAAAAACGCATTTACTCTGCGCAATTAAAAATTACATTAACGAACAATATGAAGATTTCAACGTTATCTATATAGACTCAATGGAGTTAGTGAATAAGTATTCTGATGCTGCAATAGAAAAAAATGTGGACAAACAAAGCTTTAAGAACTTTGAAAATTTCTTCCAGCAGGCTGACGTATTGCTTATTGACGATATCCAGGGGTTACAAGGAAAACCTGGAACGCTTGATACATTATTCCGTATCTTTAATAAGTTAATTCCTAAGGGTAAACAGTTCGTATTTTCTGCTGACCGTGCACCTAAAAATATCGACCTTGATGAACGTTATGTTTCTCGTTTTAACTCTGGTGCCACTATTGATATTCAACCACCAGATGATGAAACAAAGAGAAACATTATTAAAAGCTTCATCACCGAATACAAGAGTGAAGAGGATTTACCTTTCACTATTTCTGACAGTATTCTTGACTACATTGTAGAAAATTCAAGCTCAAACATCCGTGAGCTTAAAAGTGCTATTACAAACGTTATTTTTGCACTCAAAATGGAGCAAGGCCACGAATTATCGGAAAGCCGCGTAAAGGAATTATTAGGTAACCATTTCTTAGGTGGCGGCAAAAAACGCATCACAATAGAAATGGTGCAGGGTGCGGTAGAAGATTTCTATGGAGTAGCTCATAAGGATTTAGTAGGAAAGAAAAAAGAACGACGCATCGTTCACCCACGACAAGTTGCAATTTATCTATGTCGTGAACTTTGCGAAACAACCCTTAAAAATATTGGTAATGCTTTCAACCGTGACCACACAACGGTTATGCATTCTTGTGATCTTATTAATAATCAGCTACAAGAAGATAGAAACCTTCGCGAAGAACTAGAAGCAATTAGAGAAAAAATTCGTATCCAACAATATTAAAAAATGGGTTTATTCATATAAGTTCATTGTGTAAAACCATACCCTTTAAAAGGGGATAACTTAAAAGTTATGTGGACAAAGTTTTCCCCATATTTTCCCTGTGGAAAACAAGGGTTCAACTCCACAGAAAATTAACGTCATACTTTATTTGTAATGACCAGGAAAAATAAAAGTTATCAACAAATCAACCGTGCTTATTACTTCTACTATTAGTTTTATTAATTAAGAGAATATAAGAAGTAAAAAAGGAAGAGGAAAACACAGCTGTAAGTTATTTATTATTGATAATCAACCAACCAGAGAACGAGTATCATAAACAGGAATTGAAATATATAAACACAAGAGGAGCTTTAATGAAATTCAGTATTAATCAATCAGAACTTCAAAATGCCCTATCTATATGTGCTAAAGGTTCTTCTACTCGATCAACACTTTCCATCTTAGCTGGGGTATATCTAAGAGCAGACGAAGGATCAATTACCCTTCAAACAACTAATCTAGAACTTTCCATTAAAGTTACCTGTCCTGCCTTAGTTGAAGAAAAAGGAGAATCAGTAGTTCCTGCTAAGCTTTTCTTGGATATTGTTAAGAATCTTCCTGATATGGCGGTACGTATCGAAGCAGATGATGCAACAGCTGTTGTATTCTGTGATACAACCACATTTTCTCTTAAAGCTTTAAATCCTCTTGATTTTCCAGCATTTCCGGAAGTGAAAGCACAGCAAGAAGCTCAATTTCCCTTTTCGACGTTTTCTACTATGGTTAAAAGAACAGCAAAAGTGGTTTCCCATGATGAAACTCGTGCGATTCTAACAGGTGTATTAGTGTCTTGCGTGGGAACTGAATTAAAGATGGTCGCAACTGACTCATATCGTCTTGCGGTTACTGAAACTCAGTTGGATCAACCTTGCCCTGAAGAATTTGAAGCAGTAATTGCTGGTACATTTTTAAGTGACATCGCAGCTCTCCCCCAGTCTGATCAGCCTATTACGTTAGCGCTGAGCGAAAATCAGATTATTGTTACCTATCAAGACACAACTTTTATTAATCGTCGTATCGAAGGAACGTTCCCTAATTACAAACAACTCATTGCTGATGGTTTTACTACTAGAGCAACACTTTCAACTCATGCTTTAAGTGACGCAGTACGTCGCGTTTCTCTTCTAAGCAATAAAGTTTCCCCTGTTCAGATTAAAGTTGATGCTGACTCAGGAGTAGTAACACTTGTTGCAAGCTCTCAAGATATTGGTAATGCTCAGGAGAATCTAATTTGCGAAATCGAAGGTGAATCGGTTGATATTGCGTTCAATTATTCCTTCTTACTTGATGGTTTAAATTCTATTGATACTGATGCGGTGCATCTTGATTTGTTTGGTCCCATGAAACCAGGTATTCTTCGTGCAACTGAAGGAGAAAATTTCCTGTATTTAATCATGCCAGTACGCGTTTAAAACCTGTGGGTATGCATGGGTCTTGCAATATCAAAAATAGAATGCAGCAACTTTCGCTCTTATCATCATCTTTTATTAAATGATGTAGGTTCGCTTACGCTTATTGTGGGGCCTAATGCTACGGGAAAGACTAATCTTTTAGAAGGCATTCAGCTTACCACTGCGTGTACTTCGTTTCGCCATCCTCGTGCAGACCATTTATTGCACAAGGGAAAAGATGTTGGTTTTGTCAGAACAAACATAGAAGGTGACGGTCGTCAACTAGAGATAGAACTTCGGTTAAACCAAGGAAATAAAGAATTTTATCTTAATAAAAAGAAAAAACGTACACATACGTTACGTGGTATTTTACCTTCGGTTCTTTTTTGTCCAGATGATCTGAATCTTATTAAAGGTTCGCAAAGTGTAAAACGATCACAACTTGACCTTTTAGGTTCCCAAGTTTCCTCTGGATATAATGTGGTGAGAAAAGATTACGAAAAAATCCTGCGGCAGAAAAATAGTTGCTTAAAACAAAATATGCCCCATGACTATCTTGTAAGCATTAATGAAGTTTTAGCCTCAGTTGGTGCTCAACTTTATCATCTTCGTTCTCAATTGATTGCTACTTTAATTCCTTATATTCAGAAGTATTATCAAGAGCTTTCACTGGGAAGGGAACAGGTTTCAGTTTCTTATATTCCGTCGTGGCAACGTCATGATTATTCAACGGAAGAATACCGCGAGTACGAATGGTTCAATAGAAAACAAGCGCAAGAACTGCTCTTTCAAAATATGGAGCAGGATTATATACGCGAACATGAGCGTCATATGTCACTATATGGACCCCAAGTGGATCAAATTGAGTTTTATTTAAACGATAGAAATGCTTCTCTCTATGCTTCTCAAGGCCAGCAGCGTTCTTTGGTATTGAGCTATAAGATGGCTGAAGTAGCGCTTATCCGGGATAAATTAAATCAGAATCCCGTTCTGCTGCTTGATGATGTTATGAGTGAATTAGATAATTCGCGCCGCAGCGCCTTATTTTCTTTGTTATCAAAGGGAATTCAGACGTTTATTACGGCTACTAATGCAGAACTAGTAGGGGATACTACACTTAATCAAGCACGAATTGTTGAACTTGATTTTAATGGAGTGGTTTCGTATGGTTGATCATTCTGAATGGGCCTCCTCACTTGATCCGCGTCATTGGGCGGATGTTATTAACCAAAGGAATAATGCATTAAAACCAGTTTCAAATTCATTTAATGAGTTTTATCGCTCTATGCCAGAAGAGGTAAAAAAACGCATTTTAATTAATCAGCGTATAAAAACGGTCCATGATCAGTTTTCTCAAGTAGTAGATCCGTTTATTCTTGAGCATACTAATTCGGTCTATCTTCTTAGACATAAGGATCTTCTTGATAATGAAGTGATAGACAAAGTTTTTGATTTAGTGGTGTATGTAGACAATTCGCTTGTTGCTGCAGAATTAAATGCGCGCCGTGAATTAATTTGTTTAAAGTATCGTGAGCAATTTAATGTCATGATTGACGTGTTTGAAATTAGAATTTCACGTGGGCAATATAAAGAAAAGCACCCTTTTGAACAAATAAGCGAACATCAAACCCCTAATAAGCAACCTCGTGAACTTTCGGAAGACGAGATGCAACATATTAATGATCTTGTTCAAGATATTCCAGAGGGAAGAATAAGGGATTCATTTATAAAAGCAATAACGGCGCAAAAGCGAATTTCTGATGAAAAACTGTAAAACTTATCAAATTTAATCGTTTTCACCCGCCAGAAACGGCGAGAGCGGCTCTGAACACCGAAAAATGTATAAGTGCTTTAGTAAGTCTGCTATAATAATTGTTTGGATAAATGCCTCTTTAACGCTTCCAATTTTCAGGAAGCGTTTTTGAATCTTTATGGAAGAGGAGGAATTTGTGGCATCAGGAAGTAGCCATTACAATGGCCAGGATATTCAAGTTCTAGAAGGACTAGAAGCAGTTCGTAAACGTCCTGGCATGTATATTGGTTCAACAGGTCCTCGCGGTTTACACCATTTGGTATATGAAGTGGTTGATAACTCTGTTGACGAAGCATTAGCGGGGTATTGTGACACTATTGATGTAACTATTCATAAGGATAATTCCGTAACCGTTGTAGACAATGGGCGTGGTATTCCTATTGATAAGCATCCGAAAGAGAAAATCCCTACCGTAGAAGTTGTACTTACCATCCTTCATGCTGGTGGTAAGTTTGGCGGTGAAGGCTATAAAGTCTCTGGTGGTCTTCATGGTGTAGGTGTTTCAGTAGTTAATGCGCTTTCTACTAAAGTAGTTGTGCAAGTTCGTCGTGATGGTAAGGAATATGAAATTTCCTTTGATCACGGTAAAACAAAAGAAAAGCTGCATGAAATTGGCAAAAGCAAACACGCAGGTACTACAGTAACCTTCTGGCCAGATCCAGAAATTTTCCGTGAGACCATTGTATTTGACTACGCAACACTGCAAGCTCGTTTCCGTGAAATGGCTTTCTTAAATAAAGGCCTTAAAATCACCCTTACAGACGAACGCGATATCGATAACGAAGGTAAACCTCGTAAGGAAGTATTCCATGCAATGGGTGGCCTGCAGGACTTCGTTAAGTTTCTAAATCGGGGTAAAGAAGTACTCAATAAGCCAATTTATTTTGAGGCTGAAAATGAAAACGGCATGGTGGAAGTTGCTATGCAATGGACAACGTCATATTCAACTAATTCTGTTATGGCGTTTGCTAATAATATCCACACTGTTGATGGTGGTACTCACCTTGATGGTTTTAAACAGGGCGTTACTCGTACTATTAACGACTATGCTCGAAGCAAAGGTATCTTAAAGGAAAAGGATAATAATCTTTCTGGTGATGATACCCGTGAAGGACTTGCAGCAGTTGTTTCAGTAAAACTGCGTGAACCTCAGTTCGAAGGTCAGACAAAGGGTAAGTTGGGTAACACCGAAATTCGTGGTTTAGTACAAACTGCAGTAATGAAGGGTCTTGCAGAATATCTGGAAGAAAACCCAACTCCCGCCAAGCGAATCATTAATAAAGCTTCCCAGGCAATGAAAGCACGCGAAGCTGCTCGTAAAGCACGTGACATGACACGTCGTAAAGGAGTACTTGACTCCTTTAGCTTACCTGGAAAATTAGCAGACTGTTCTTCTAAGAATCCTGCTGAATCAGAAATATTCATTGTAGAGGGCGACTCTGCAGGTGGTTCAGCTAAGCAGGCTCGTGACAGAAAATATCAAGCTATTATGCCTTTACGCGGTAAGATTTTGAATGTAGAACGCGCTGGACTTCATCGTTCATTATCTTCAGATACTATTTCAAGTTTAATTACTGCTATTGGCACTAATATCGGTGAAGATTTTAATGCGGATAACGCTCGTTATCATCGAATCATCATCATGACTGATGCTGATGTTGACGGCGCTCATATTCGCTGCTTATTACTCACATTCTTCTATCGCTATATGCCTGAACTTATCACGCGTGGATATATTTATATTGCTCAGCCTCCTTTGTATGGCTTAAAGAAAAAAGGTGGCAAAAAGCTTGAATACATCTTTAACGATCAAGCATTACAAGAACGTTTAGCTGAAATTCCTGATAGAGACAGCATTTCATTACAGCGTTATAAGGGCTTAGGCGAAATGGACCCCGAACAGCTTTGGGAAACTACCATGGAGCCAACAAAGCGCACTATGTTGCAAGTAAGTATTGAAGATGCTGCAGAAGCAGAACGTGTAGTGAGTGAATTAATGGGTGATCAAGTTGAACCCCGTAAAGAATTCATTCAAAAGCATGCACATGACGTTCGCTTCCTTGACTTCTAGAAAGGATGAAATTTCGTGGCTGAAAAGAAAGATGAAGGAATGGATTTAACAGGATCCACCATCCTTCCTGCTGAACTCAGTAAGGAAATGAGAACTTCCTTTCTTGAGTATTCAATGAGTGTTATCGTTTCGCGTGCATTACCTGATGTTCGCGACGGCTTAAAACCAGTGCATCGTCGTATTTTGTACGCGATGAATGAAAGTGGTATTACCCCAAAGCGCCCTCATGCAAAGTCTGCACGTACTGTTGGTGACGTTATTGGTAAGTATCACCCTCATGGTGACATCGCGGTATATGACACTATGGTTCGTTTAGCTCAACCATTTTCTATGCGTGTACCGTTGGTTGATGGTCATGGTAACTTCGGTTCCATTGACGGTGACTCTGCTGCTGCAATGCGTTATACCGAAGCGCGTCTTGATAAACCAGCAATGGAGCTTCTGCGCGACCTCGATAAGGAAACGGTAGATTTCCAACCAAACTATGATGAAAGTTTGGAAGAACCTGTTGTTTTACCAGCACGTTTCCCAAATCTATTAGTTAATGGTTCGTCTGGTATTGCGGTAGGTATGGCAACCAATATTCCTCCTCATAATTTAGGGGAGGCAATCGATGCTACCTGTATGATGCTAGATAATCCAGACTGCACCGTGGATGACTTGATGACCGTGTTGCCTGGACCAGACTTCCCAACAGGCGGCATCATTATGGGTCGTAAAGGTATTCGTGATGCCTACGAAACTGGCCGTGGTAGCTTAACGGTTCGTTCAACGTGCCGTGTTGAGGAAGGTAAGAACGGTAAGAAATCTATTATTGTTTCTGAAATTCCTTATCAGGTAAACCGTACTAAACTACTTGAGAAAATTGCTGACTTAATTAGGGATAAAAAGCTACCTGAAATTTCAAATGTTCATGACGGCGCAGACCGTCATGGTATCGATATCATTATCGATTTAAAGCAAAACGCAATTCCGCAGGTAGTTTTAAATAAGCTTTATAAACATACTCAGCTTCAAGTAGGCTTTGGCTGTAATATGGTTGCGTTGGTTAATGGCGTACCACGTACTCTTTCTTTGAAAGAAATGCTCCACTATTACATTCTTCACCAAGAAGATGTTGTAGAACGTCGTACCCGTTACGATTTAGCTAAAGCTGAAGCGCGTGCTCATATCTTAGAGGGCTTCGTAATTGCGCTTGATAATATTGATGAAGTAATTCAAATCATCCGCGCTTCAAAAACTGACGCTGAGGCTAAAGAAACCTTGATGCAAACCTTCTCGCTTTCTGAAAAGCAAAGCGAAGCAATTCTTGAAATGAAGTTGCGTCGTTTAACTGGTTTGGAGCGTGAGAAGATTCAGCAAGAATTAGCTGAACTCCGTGAAAAGATTGAATATTATAAGCGCGTGTTGTCCGATAAGAATTTATTGAAGCAAATCATTAAAGATGAACTGCTTGAGATTAAAGATAAGTACAACTCCAAGCGTCTTACTAAGATTACCGATGAGGCAAAAGAACTTGATGTTGAAGATCTTATTGCTGAAGAAGAAGTTGCAGTAACGGTAACTAAGGCAGGCTATGTAAAACGTCTCCCTGTTGCAACATATCGTCAGCAGAAGCGCGGTGGTAAAGGAATGCAGGGTGTAAACCTTAAAGAGAGCGACTTTGTTGAGCACCTCTTCATTTCTTCAACTCATGCTTATATGCTCTTCTTCTCATCCTTAGGTAAGGTATATCGCTTAAAGGCTTATGAGATCCCAGAAGCATCTCGTCATGCACGCGGTACAGCAATTGTGAACTTGCTGCCTTTAGAAAAGGGTGAAACGATTGCTGCTGTTATTGCAACTAAGGATTTCCCTGAAAACGAATACCTTATGTTCGCAACAGCATCCGGTATGGTTAAGAAGACATCTATGAAGCTATATGACCGTACCCGACGTGATGGATTAATTGCTATCAACTTAAAGGAAAATGACAAGTTAATCTCTGTTAAGCGTGTAGCAGAAGGAGAAAAAGTTGTTATGGTTTCTTCAGCTGGTAAAGCAATTCTTTGGGATGAATCTGAAGTACGCGCAATGGGACGTGACACCATGGGTGTTCGCGGCATGACAGTAAATGCTGATGCCCGTGTATTAGGTATGGAAATAGCACATCCTGGTAGTGACTTGTTTGTTATTACTGAACTTGGCTATGGTAAACGTACTCCTATATCTGAATATCCTGAACATCATCGTGGTGGACAAGGTGTGTATACCATTACTATGACACCAAAGAAGGGTCTCTTGGCTGCTATGAAGGTGGTAGACGAAGATGATGAAATAATGATTATCACTGAAGAAGGTGTCGTGGTACGAACTGCTGTTTCAGGGGTATCTGAATTAGGTCGTTCTACTCAAGGCGTTCATGTTATGAACGTTGCGAATAAAGATAAGGTAAGTGCTGTTGCTATTGCTACCTCTCATGAAAAGAAGTCACATAAAACAAGCGCGAATAAAGATCAGATGAATTTACTCGATCAAGAATAAATTCGTTCATTATCGGTAAAACTGCTGATAGGTCATAGTGTTTCTCGTGAAACAGGTAAGAATCTCGTAAGAAATTCTTACCTGTTTTTATTTCATCACTAGCTGTAAGGATGTTGTCGAGATACAGAAAACTTTAATGATCCTGATTTAAGAAATCGTCAGGATTTAAATTAGATACAAATTCATGAAACTCTTTCAAATCTTCTTCTTCGGTATTTTGGGTAATGTGGAAAGGGAAGGAAGCTTTTTCGTATACGGAATCCATAATAAAGATATTAGCACCTTGTTTTATAGCTAGAGCAATAGCATCACTAGGACGAGCATCTAACTCAATCAACCGACCATGGTGGCGTAAGGTGAGGGTTGCGTAGAAGGTGGAAGCTTTTACGTCAGTAATTAAAACGTGATCCACATAAGCATCTAAACTAGCAATAGCGTTTATAAATAAATCATGGGTTAAAGGGCGGGGAAGTCTAACATCTTCAAGTGCGATGCCTATTTGTGCCGCTTCTGGTAGCCCTATCCAAATAGGAATAAAACGCGGATCTATTTCTAAATCTGAAGAATTTGTGCTCAGGACTAGGATAGATGGGCTAGCATCTTTAGAAAAAATTAACGTTTGTACATGCACGGGAATCATTTGGATGCCTCCTTTGATACCGTGAACATGTTTTTACCATAGCACACTAATGAAATAATGTATGTATACAATTTATCTCACCTGCGGTTTTACGGTAAGTGAAAAATATTTTTAAAAAAATTTCAAATTTTGCTTGACCGATTTAGTACAAGGTAGTAAATTAACTGAGCGCGATTTTTCGGGCCCATAGCTCAGCTGGTTAGAGCGCACGCCTGATAAGCGTGAGGTCAGCAGTTCAAGTCTGCTTGGGCCCACCATTATTTTACGGATAAGCGTTCCACCGTGAGCCGAGTTAGCCGGTGGAGCGCTTATTATAGAAATCGCACATATGGGGCATTAGCTCAGCTGGGAGAGCGCGGGCTTTGCAAGCCTGAGGTCAGGGG
>ENA-OZGV01001172-OZGV01001172.1-human-gut-metagenome-genome-assembly--contig:-NODE-1172-length-12061-cov-4.076462_pt1 | contig 12061 bp, 8 predicted proteins | sample MGYA00245120_ERZ653665 | MGnify/ENA primary metagenome ERZ653665 (study PRJEB26926, sample SAMN06165250) | human gut metagenome | biome: ENVO:00009003; feature: ENVO:2100002; material: ENVO:00002003... | reverse complement strand
TCTACACGCGTAAGATCGTCGGCAGCGTCAGATGTGTATAAGAGACAGGTTTGTAGGTCTTGAAGTTTACCGTATGCCCTTGATATTCTGGACGCTCTAAAATATCTGAAATTGTTTCAGACTTCCAGCGATAAGGATTATCCGGCGGTGCGTTCCTCGTCGCTCTGCCTGTCTGCTGAAAATGGATTGTCGGCGTTATGACTTTATCCCCTTTCAGAATACGGGCGATCTGCGACGGTCCGTATCCTTCCAGGCAAAGGGCGAATATCCGCTTGACGACTTCGGCGGCTTCTCCGTCCACAATCCACCGCTTTTTGTTGTCAGGGTCTTTCATGTAGCCATAGGGTGGGTTCGTGCAGAGGGGTTCCCCCGCTTCGCCTTTGGACTTCATCACAGCGCGGATTTTCTTGCTTGTGTCTTTCGCATACCACTCGTTGATGATATTGAGAAATGGGGTAAAATCGCTGTCCTGTTGGTTTGCGCTGTCAATGCCGTTGTTGATTGCGATAAACCGCACGCCTTTTTCCACGAACAGGACTTCGGTATAAAATCCCACTTTCAGATAATCACGCCCAAGCCGCGACATATCCTTGACTATCAAGGTTGCCACTTCTCCGTTTTCAATCCGTTCCAAAAGTTCGCTCCAACTCGGACGGTTAAAGTTCGTTCCGGAATACCCGTCGTCTACAAAAAACAAGGGGTTTGAAAAATGATTTTCCTTTGCGTATTTACTTAAAATCGCCTTTTGATTTACAATGCTGTTGCTGTCGCCCGTCAGTTCGTCGTCGCGCGATAAGCGGCAATAGAGGGCGGTAATTTTGCCAGACTGCCTTAACATAGTTTCTGCTCCTTTCCTCGGCGGGCAGTCTGCCATTACAGGATTGCTTGTACCCATTTTAACGCTCCTTGTCTTTTTCATCAATAGGCGATTGCTCCATAAGCCGTAAAACTTTATGGGGCAGGCTTCGGTTCCCATCGTAGCTTCCCGTAAAACGATAGAGCGTCCTGCCGGATTGAATTGTAACTTCGTGCATAGGCAATTCTTGATAGAGCGGATTTTTTACAACGATATGCCCGTCTTTGATTTTTCGTTTCCTTTTCATTCCTTTCCGTTGTTTTAAGTAGGGAGCAAGCACAGCAAATGAGTACCCATTTGCCGCTTGCTACTTCCGCAGCAAGCATAGGAAAGGGGTACCCTTTCCGTAAAATCCCCGTTTTGACGCTATGCGTCGGACGGGGATTTTCTCTTGTTGGGATAGTCCCAAACCCTTTTGTGTTCTCTCATTCAATATCCCGTCTGAAAGACAGCTTTTGTTGCACTTTTCCCCTCACTATATACAACACTGCACTTTCGATTTTGCCAAAGCGACGAGAAAAATTTTTGAAAAATTATTATTTTTCTTTTTGTACTCAATCGAAAGCAAACGACTTTCAGTTATACCGTTAGGTTAATTTTATATGAATGCCCTTGACATTAATCCTAATTCGGATTATAATAAAATTAATCCGAATTAGGATTGAAATGAGGAGATGATACAATGCAATCAAACAGGGAAAAAATCCGACGACTTATGATAGCGATTGATCAAATTGACGAAGCATATTACAAAGTATTGCGAACACTTGGTATAAAGGATAATGCCTTTGTTTTGTTTTATGCCATTGCAGACGGGCAATCTTATTCGCAAAAAAGGATATGTGCTGAATGGTCTGTCCCACGAACAACGCTTAACACCATAGTGCAAGAATATGTTGGAAAGGGATATATTCGCTTGGTATCTACGGGACACAAAGAAAAAGAAATTGTATTAACCGATTCAGGCAAAGTCTTTGCTGAAGAAATCTTGACACCGATTTTTGAAGCAGAAGAAAAAGCAATAGAGCCATTTCTCAAAACAATGTTTGTAGAACAAGCTGAAGATTTAGCAGAACGGATTAAAACCGAATTTAATCTAATTAAAAAGCAAAATTGAAGGAATTTGATTATGTTAGAAAAACTCAATATCAAATTAGAACAGGTTGACTTGGCGGAACTGCCGCAATTCACAAAAAAGTTGCAGGAAGCGTTTTCGATTGCAGTTAAAGAAAAATTCGGCACAACCGATCCCATCCCCTCTGAAAAAGAGGTGCAATCATCGTTTCACTCCGAGGGGACGGCAACCTATCATATTGTTCTAAATGGAAAGCGTGTAGGTGGTGCAGTACTCACGATTGATGAAAAAACACAGCACAATTCGTTAGATCTCTTCTTTATCTCACCGGAATATCACAGTCATGGTTTGGGGCTTGCTGCTTGGAAAGCCATAGAAGCAAAGTACCCAGATACAACTGTTTGGGAAACCATAACGCCTTATTTCGAGGAACGGAATATCCACTTTTACATCAATAAATGTGGTTTTCATATTGTGGAATTTTTCAATGAGCATCATATTGACCCTAATATGCCCCGCCAAGAAAATCAATCTGCTGAACCCGTACCAGGTACAGACACTTATTTTCGCTTTGAAAAGGTGATGAAATGACATATAAAACCGAGTGGATTAAATGTCCTGTATGTGGAAGTAAGACGAGATTAAAAATACTTCAAAATACTGAATTGAAAAACTTTCCGCTATTTTGTCCAAAGTGCAAACAGGAAACGCTAATCAATGTAAGGCAACTAAATACCACAGTTATCCAAGAGCCGGACGCACAGACGCAGAGCCGATAATACGCAAGATACAATGCGGTTATCGGCTCTATTATTTTTATTTTTGGAGGTATTGCTATGTTGGCTACTCATTACCTTTTCTCTCATAACCTACGGTTAAAAAAAGCCTTTGTGCTTACATGGGATTTTGCGCCTACGAGTATGAATACACAAGTCATATAGTTACCTTTTATAATTCCTGTCCTCAACGCCCATGTGGTTTTATGCTGCATGGGCGTTTGTTGTTATCACCCTCACTTGGGGCAGAAAGGGGGTGAGAAAAATGATGAATAGCGAACAGTATCGGGAACATATTGAGCGTACTTTCAATGCCTTTTGCAAGATTGTGCTTTATCATGCGGCGCTGGGCGCTTACAAGAAACTACGCAAAAAGCAGCAGTTTGAAGTTTCTCTTGACTATCTTCGTGAGTTTGATTTTGAGCCTGTCGCCACAACAGACGAATGTTTCGTGAAATACGATGTGCCTACCACTTTTACCATTTGCGGGAAAACGGTCATTGTGGAAAATGAACATTTAGCCGCCGCGCTTTTTCGTCTGCCAGAAAAGCGGCGGGAAGTGCTATTTTTGTGGTACTACCTCGGTTACAGCGACGCAGAAATCAGTAAGATGTGCGGCATTAGTCGAAGCGCAGTCTTCCGCAGACGAAAAATTGCCTTGCGTTTCATGCGAAAAGAAATGGAGGCGTTAGAGAATGAGGAATAAGAAATACCACTTATTGCCCTATGAAACGATTGTAAAGGCAGCCGCAGGGGAGCCGGAAGCGGTACCGTCATTCAAACCTATACCGGCTACATCAAATATCTGTCCTACTTTCAAGTGAGTATCAACAACGATATTCAAGACTATTTGAAAGCGTCCTTAATGGAAGCACTACCCAAGTTCCGCTTTTGCAGTTAGGCAACCAAGAGGGCGCAAACGGATAAACCGCTTGCGCCCTCAATTTATGGTGATGTATTACGCGATAGGGAGCGATAAAGCCTTGCGTGGTACGGCTTTGCAGACTTGAAAACACAATAGTTGAGCCTTTGTATTTCTGCCCTCAAAAATGGCGGTCTACTGCGTAACATTTTACCATGCCAGCGTGGATATTTAGACAGGCAAAAAGCCTTGATTTGTGCGGCTTGTAGAGTGCGGAAATAGCGTAGATAATACAATATCTCTCGAAAGCGCAAAAATACCGTTCTATCGTTCCACGCAGTACAGAAAAAGCGGGCAAGAAGTTTTTGACCTCTTACCCGTTTTTCGTGGCAATCCATTATGGCAGCTACCCTGTTTCAGTAGGTTTTTGATACTGTTTTATGAGTAGCTACCTAACGGCAGTCCTTTTGTATTTTTATAGCAGCCCGCGCAGTTTGTCCAGTGCTTTTAATCGGTGCTTGGTGACATTGCGTACACTGCAGCCTAAACGTTTTGCTGCTTCGGAAGGTTTCAGCTCCTGTGCGAACAGCAGCATCATCACCTGCCGCTGGGCGGGGTTCAGCTGACGCAGAGCTTCCTGCAGATCCAGCGACAGTAAAAGCCGGGCCAGCTCGTCCAGGCTGCCGTCAGCATCACGGCAGGCCTCCAGCAGTTCGGTCCCGGCGGCGCTTTCAGTATCTACCTGCGCTTCGTTTTCCCAGATCTGACCCTGCTTCTGCATGGCGTCAAAAAGGGCAAAATGCACCTTACAGCGCGCCAGCCCTGGCCAGTTGGCAAAATCGGCGCCGTCATATTTCAAAATCAGTTCGATCAGGGCCAGCACGGCGATACCTTCGGCATCTTTACCCAGCGACCGGTAAAACATTTCGCGGTGGGCCTCGCTTTTTAAAAGCGGGCTGAAATCTTCGCATAGCTGCAGCAGTGCCTGTCTGTCGCCGCTTTGCGCGGCGGTTATCAGCAGCTGCAGGCGGCTGGGAGGTGTCTGGTCGTTTGTATTGTTTGGAGTGTTAATATTTTTTATGATGATCAAATCCCTTGGTTTTATGATGGCTGGCCATACTGTAAAGCGTTATGCATAACAGTTGCTAGTGTACGCCTGTTTTTTTAAAAAGTAAATAGCAAAATATCCCTTCCAGCCTGTTAGCCCCTATCTCTAAGATAGGGGCTAAATTTTTTTGCGGCTGGCCGTTGGGGTGCAGGATAAGCAGGAAAAAAATTAGATACCGGGTCTTAGCAGAAAGAGCTTTTGCTGCGTTTGGTAAAACAGCAAAAGTAAGATACCGCCTTTAAGGGTCGTAAAGCAGAAACCTGAAAAATTTTAAAAAAATTTTTTCCATTGCTTGCCAACCCTTTGAAACCAAGACGTCAAGCCGTTTACAAAGGCTTGGCGGCGCCAAGCGTATCGCGGCGAAAAACAAAAATGTACAGAAAGCATTTATCGCGTCTTGTGGGGGGGTACAGAGGTGCTATAATAACAAAAGATATTGCTGTATGTTCATAAAAATAAAAATATAGTTTTAAAATATTCGTTGAGATAATTTAGAACTATATTTTTAAGTGCTTTTTATTTGCTTGTATAAAATACAGGGGGTGGAACATGTACGACGAAAAATGCCTGCGTCAGATCGGCGGCAACGTCAAATACCTGCGCAGCGTCTGCCATATAACCCAGCAGGACCTGGCGGCTCGCATCGGCATCAGCCAGACGCACCTGTGCAATCTTGAGCATGACTATGCCCGGATCAGCATGAAGCTGCTGCTGCGTATCGCCAATACGCTGGGGTGCGCTCTGGAAGTACTGCTGGACACAAAAGCGGCGGTGGCCTGGGGCGAAAACAGGGAAGAGCCGGAAATGGAAGCGGTTGAGGAAGAAGAAGAAGCAAGCTATTCGCTGGAAGAAGTGCGCCTGCTGCTGCAAATACTGCAGCCCCGCAAAAGCGCGTCCGGTTTAAAAAGGTAAAAGCGATGAATAAGGGAGATGGACGAAGTGAGTAAAAGGGAGATACGTGCCAAAAGACTGGTGGCGGCAGTACTGCTGGCGATCAGTGTGCAGATGTGGTCTGCGCCGCCGCTGTGGGCGGCGGAAGCGTCAGTGCAGACGGAAACGTCGGCGGCCGGGGAAGCAAAAGAAACAAAGGACGCAAAGGACGCAAAAGCAGCGGACAGCGAAACCGGCGGTGAAGCGGACGCCGGGGAAGAAGAAACTGTCGTTGTGCCGGTCATCGGCTACAGTACGCGCTCGGCCGCAGGCAGCGACTACGGCGTCATGCCGCTGGCTGATATGGCTGTTGACGGCGCGCTGACAGGGGTAACCAGCATCAACGATGCAAAATTTTACGCAGATAGTCATGATTTGCTTTTGGGATATGATGCTAAATCTCAAGGTACAGGTACTGTTGCTCTTGGGTCTGATGCTAACGCTGGCGGTCAATATAGCACGGCAATAGGTGCTAGTGCAAGTGCGACGGCTGAGAATAGTAGTGCGCTGGGGATGTATGCCAGAGCTGGATTTAAAGATAGTGTTGCGATTGGATTTAGTTCTAATGCGACGGCTGACAATATGGTAAGTTTTGGCGTCACTGAAAATGGGGGTAGCACTTGGACTACCCGCCGCAGTTTAGAGGGTATTGCTAATATCGATATGGAAGGTACTATCAACCTGGGCGGCACGTGGACGAAGAATGCCTCTGGCATTTACGAAAGCAATGGCAAAGGTGAGCTGAACGGCGTCACTAAAATCAACGGAATGATTTTTCAGTATATTGAGGATAATCCCAGCCTGGCCATTGGTGATTATATGAGTGGAGATTATAGTTATTCTCTGGCGATTGGGGGCGGTGCTGGTGTTGCTGCTGATCATGCTACAGCTGTAGGTTTTAGCACTAGTGCGGAGGGAGAAGATTCTACCGCAATTGGCAATGCCAGTATCGTTTACGAAAAAAGAGGTACTGCTATTGGAGCTAGTGCATATGTTCAGAAGGGACATACTGGCAGCGTCGCTGTCGGTGCGGAGAGTGCTACGACAGCTGCCAATCAGGTATCCTTCGGTACAGGCACAGTTACAACAGACGATGGCAAGGAAGTAGTCACCTGGACGAACCGCCGCAGTCTGGCAGGTATCAGCGATATCGATATGGCAGGTGCGCTGACAGGCGTCACCAGCATCAACGGCAATGTTCTTGTACCTATGAATGAAGATGTGACTAACAAAAGCCTTGCTATTGGCACCGGGGCTGCTTTTACGTCTCGTTACTCATCAGAAACAATTTGTAAAAATGCCATTGTCATAGGTAATGGCACAAGTGTGGCGGGTGATGGCGCACTTGCTATCGGTTATTATGCTAATCAGCGTGAAGGGTCTTTTGCTGGTGGTATAGGAAGTATTGCTATTAACGGTTGGGTTTCGGATGGAAACTACAGTGTAGCAATCAACGGTTTTGTGGCAGAAGCCGACAATGTTGTCGCTATCGGTTATAGAGCATCGTCGGATAGCAACAATGGTGTAGCAATTGGTAGCAATGCTTATGCTAGTTATGATGGTACTGCTTTGGGGTATGCTGCGCAGGGAAATGACAACAACGCTGTTGCTATTGGTGCATATAGCGGGACGACAGAGGAAAATCAGGTATCCTTTGGTCATAAGGCTGGCGATACCAACTATGCAGATCACAGCAAATTTACAGACGATCTGTTCCGCAGTCTGATAAATGTTGCCGACATTGATATGGCTGGCAACATCAACTTAGGCGGCGAGTGGAAGGAAAATACAACTTCTGGCCTTTACGAAAGCAATGGCAAAGGCGAGCTGAACGGCGTCACCAGCATCAACGGAGTGATTTTTGCCAAAGACAGCATGAATAATCAAGAAGGTTTGCTTATTGGCACACTTGCTTCTGGTACTAGTTTCTATGGAGATGCCAGTGTTATGATCGGTTTGAACATTGATAATAGCGCCATAGATGCTGTAGGTATAGGCAATTATGCAAAAGTAAGAGGTGACGGGTCTGTAGCTATTGGATATGGAGCTGAGGCAATGAGTAATATGGCTATGTATCCTACGGCTATTGGTTTCTTCGCACGTGCTATCGGCGATGAGGTTGTGGCGATAGGTGGTAGCAGTTACGCTGTACATGAGTTCAGCGTAGCGCTAGGTGATGACAGCAGTACCTCGGCAGAGAATCAGGTATCCTTCGGACATAAGGCTGGCGATAAATATGGCGATGGCGGAAGAGATATCTACGGTAGCGATCTGTTCCGCAGTCTGGTAAATGTTGCCGATATTGAAATGCACGGTGCTTTGACAGGCGTTACAGGTATCGACGGTGTAACCGTCAGCGGCACGGATGCCAGCACGGGGCTGACCGTGGGCGGCAATGCCGTGATCGGCAAAACTGATACGCCGTTCAGCAGTACGGGTTTTACAGTCGATAAAGAAGGCGCTGTGACTGCCAAAACTGTCAACGGAGCGACGATAACAGGTACTGGTTTTAATGGTGTAACGCTTAGTACGGACGGCAAAGTAAACGGCGCGGCTATCACCAGTAACAGCTTTAATGGTGTGACGCTGGAAAAAGGCGCCGACAGTCACTATAAAGTGGGCGGCGTCGACGTAACGAAAATGCAGACCGACGTTGCAGGCAAAGCGGATGCGGCGACTACACTTACAGGCTATGGCATTACCGATGCCTATACAAAGACCGAAACTGATACAGCGGTAGGAAAAAAGGCAGATAAAGCAACTACGCTTACAGGTTACGGTATTGCCGATGCCTATACAAAGACTGAAACCGATACGGCGATAGGAAAAAAGGCAGATAAAGCAACTACGCTTACAGGTTATGGTATTGCCGACGCTTATACAAAGACTGAAACTGATACAGCGATAGGAAAAAAGGCAGATAAAGCGACCACGCTTACAGGTTACGGCATTACCGACGCTTATACAAAGACTGCTGCTGATGAAAAAATAACTGCGGCAACTGCCGATATGGCAACTAAAACGCAGGTAACGGCAGATATCGGCACAGCTAAAACAGCGCTTGAAAGCGCTTATCAGGCAGCAGATACGGCTTTGAGCGACAGAGCGGCAGCCTTGGAAACAGCCGCTACAGGTATGAGTTATGACGCTGGCAAGAATACTACCACCTTTACTGGCGGCGTGACGGCGACTGTACTGACGGCAGGAGAGTTTAAAGTCGGCGCAACAGGCTTCGGCTTTGGCAATGACGGCGCTTTAACGGCTAAAACTGTCAACGGTATAGAGATCAAAAAAGACGAATCGAAAGTAATGGTAGGCGGCATCGACCTGACGGCGCTGAGCAATGGTGATGTAGTTACCGATAATACCAAAGGCATCGGCCGGAATCAGGATACGGCAACGACTACTATCGAAACCAATACGGCGATCAGCAGCAGCGGCATCACTACTAATGCCGTAACTGCCAGCGGTACGGTAAAAGCAGGTGAATTTGTAGAAGGAAGCCAAAAACTTTCTGATAAATATGCTGCTAAAACAGCGCTGGCTGATTATACGACTACTACAGATATGAATACGAAGTTCGCTGATTACGCAACTACTACAGCAGTAGACACCAAACTTGCTGATTACGCTAAGAGCGACAGCGTTTACAGCAAAGCAGCGGCGGATACGGCCTTTGCTAAAGCAGGTGACGTCGATACTTTAAAAACAACAGTTGGTGACGCTGATGGCGGTCTGGTAAAAGATGTTACGGAGCTGCAAAGCGGCAAGGCAGATAAAGCGACTACGCTGGCCGGTTACGGCATTGCTGACGCGTATACGCAAACCGAAATCAATGAGAAGATCGTTGAAGCAACGAAGGATCTGGCGACCAGCGCGACCGTAACAGATATTCAAAGCGATCTGGATGAAGTGACTGGCAAAACGGCAGGGCTGAGTTATGATACTGCTTCCGGAAGCAGTAAGTTCAGCGGCAGCGTGGTTATTGGCAATGAGGGTGCTAAAACCCATACTCAAATCACAGATGATGCGATTATTTTCGGTGAGGGCACTGATAAGCAGGTCACAGTAGATGCCAGCGGTATCCACGTAGGTAAAAAAGCGGCCGGCGACATTGCTTTATATGCCGATGCTGACGGTACGCATATCGATCACACCAGTCTGGTAACAGGCTCGGTAACGGCGGACAATCTGAACGGCGTTGCTATCAGCGGCAACGCAACTGACGGTTTGAGTGTAGGCGGCGTCAGTATCAAAGCATTGTCGGAACGTCTGGACAGCCTGGAACAGGATGGCGTGGCTACCGCCGACATGGGCGGCATCAAACGCACTGACGTTGTAGAAAACAGTGGCAAAACAATAATCGAAGACACAACCAGTTTTACTAAAGACGGCTTGAAAACAGCGAACCTGGAAGCGGCGACGGCTGCTCTCGGCGGCGTAAATTTTGCCGCAGGCGCAGTGACAGGCGTCAGCAGTATCAACGGCGTTGTTTTTGGCAGTGATGGTAAAATCGGCGGCGTGAGCCTGAGCGGCGGTAAAGTGGACGGAGTGGACGTTGGCTGGCTGGATCAGCGGGTAAAATCGCTGGAAGACAACGGCACAGGAGGCGGAGGTACGGGCGGCGGTGGCAGCAGTGCCAATACCAGCGGCATCCACAAGCCTGACAGCGATACTACTAACATCGAAGGCAATACCAGTATCACTACTGACGGTATTGACACTAATAAAGTCAATGCCAGCGATTCGATCGTTGTCGCTGATGGTGAAAAGAATAAAACAGTTATCAGTAAAGACGGTATTCTGGTGGCCGAAGGCGAAAAGAATCAGGTCAAGATCAATGAAGATGGTATCCACGTTGGTAAAAACAGCTCGGTCGTCAACGACACCGACGGCTTTATTACGGATAAAGGACTGTATATCGGCGTCAGCAGCAGCAGCGATACCAGCACAGCCAAATTCAGCGTTGCCCCTAACGGCAACCTGAGCAGCAAAGCTGGCGACTACGGTTTCAGCAATACCTCGGCAGACGGCGCCAAATTTACCCACAGCGGTGATACGGCTTACGGCACAGGCAGCCAGCTGGATACTACGATCCAGGGCAATAAGGTGAATACCGGCAGGATAGATACGGACGAGTTATACGTAGACGGTAATAAGGTAACTGTAGCCGGAGGTACTATTGACAAGACTGACGCCGTAAACAACCATTTGAGCGGTGCTGATGCCGACGGGAATACAGTGACTAATGACTTTAAGACCAGCGCTGTGAACGGAACGACACAGGCGGCTGAGAAAACCTCGGCTGACGGTAAGGAAAGCACCAAGACCGTCAATAATACCTCGGCAGGCGGTACCGGCGTGACGACCAGCAAGACCACGACCGACAGCAAAGACAATGTGACGGTGAAGGAAAGCAGCTTCGGCACGAATGAAAAAGGTATGACGCTGAGCACAAGCAATAAGGTAACTGACAAAGACGGAAAGGTTACTAAAGACACCAGCGGCACGACCACGATGACCGGCGACAGTATCAGCGTCAGCAAAACAACGACGACTACGGAAAAAGACGCTGACGGCAACGAGAAAGAAGTCACCAAGACCAGCGGCACCACGATCGGCAGCGGCGAAGTGACCTTGAAACGCGAGGACGGCAGCACGATAGAAGTAGGCAGCGCCATTGAAGGTATGCAGAGTGATATGCGAGAGCTGGACGGCAGGGTCAACCGTATGGGAGTCGAGATCAAGGAAGTGGGCGCACTGAGCGCCGCTTTGGCAGGTCTGCATCCGCAGCCTGAAAACGCCAACAGCCGTGCGGATTTCGCAATGGCGATGGGCAGTTATGAGGGCAAGCAGGCGCTGGCAGTAGGCGGGTTCTATCGCCCTGACAAACGGACGATGCTGAGTATCGGGGCATCGACGACCAGCAGCAAGCATATGATGAATATGGGTATCAGCATAGCGCTGGACAGGCTGCCGGAAGCAGAGCGCAGGGCGAAGGAAGCGGCCAAAGCTGCTGGCGTTGAGCAGGAAACACTGAACAGGGTGCTGGAGCGTCTGGCGGCTTTGGAGCAGGATAACAGGCGTTTGCAGGCTGATAATGAAAAGCGTGATGTTGCTTATGAGAAACTGGCTGCTGATTATACGCAGCTGAAAGAAAAATATATAGAAGAAACTGCTGACAGGCAGCAGCCTGAACAAGCTGAGGCTGAAGAATAAATGTTGGGGGTTGGATGGTAATGAAAAAGACAGTAATCTTATTGATATTAACTCTGATGATGGTGGTGAGTGGTATGTGTTATGCGGCAGGAGATGGCAGTGACTTGAACAGGCAGCAGAAGGTGGCCGATAAGTTTATGGCAGTACTCAGCGGCGATGCTGCGGCTGTAACGCAGCTGCAGGTAGATATGGCTGTCTCTTATACACATCTGACGCTGCCGACGATCTTACGCGT
>ENA-OZGV01001161-OZGV01001161.1-human-gut-metagenome-genome-assembly--contig:-NODE-1161-length-12122-cov-5.476672_pt1 | contig 12122 bp, 7 predicted proteins | sample MGYA00245120_ERZ653665 | MGnify/ENA primary metagenome ERZ653665 (study PRJEB26926, sample SAMN06165250) | human gut metagenome | biome: ENVO:00009003; feature: ENVO:2100002; material: ENVO:00002003... | reverse complement strand
CGAGATAGGAGTCCGTCTCGTGGGCTCGGAGATGTGTATAAGAGACAGTTATCATGGTATAAAAAATCAACAAAAACTATAATAAAGACAGCTTAAGAAAGAACAAATCTTACAAGTAAAGGAGAAGACAATCACTATGAAAATGAAAAAAATTACAGCAATGAGCATGGCAGCTTTAATGGCAGCTACAATGATCCCGTCAGTACCGGTTATGGCAGACGGAGGCGGAAAGGTTTACTACCTCAACTTCAAACCAGAGCAGGATGAAGCCTGGCAGAACCTGGCAAAAGCTTACACAGAAGAAACAGGAACAGATGTAACAGTAGTTACAGCAGCATCCGGACAGTATGAGACAACTCTTCAGTCAGAAATGGCAAAGAGCGATGCACCGACACTGTTCCAGGTAAATGGACCGGTTGGCCTTAAAAACTGGAAAGATTACTGCTACGATCTGAAAGATGCAGATATCACAAAAGAACTTACATCTGATGCGTATGAACTGAAAGATGGAGATGCTGTAGATGGTATCGCATATGTAATTGAATCTTACGGACTTATCACAAACAAAACATTACTTGAAAAAGCAGGATATACTCTGGATGATATCAAGAGCTTTGATGACCTCAAAAAAGTAGCAGACGACATTCAGGCACGTAAAGATGAAATTGGTGTAAAAGGTGCTTTCACCTCAGCAGGTATGGACGGATCCTCTGACTGGAGATTCAAAACACATCTTGCAAACCTTCCAATCTACTATGAATACAAAGCAGATGGAATCGATGATACAGAAGCAATCAAAGGAACATATCTTGATCAGTATAAGAATGTATTTGATCTGTACATTACAGATTCTACATGCGATGGAAGCGAACTTTCAGCTAAAACAGCTGATGACTCCAGAAATGAATTTGTAAATGGAGATGCAGTATTTTATCAGAATGGTTCCTGGGAATATGCAGAACTCGCTAAGACATACAGCGATGATGAACTTGCTATGATTCCGATCTACTTCGGCGTTGACGATGAGAACGAAGGTCTTGCAACTGGTACAGAAAACTACTGGTGTGTAAATAAGAATGCATCTGAAGAAGATGTTCAGGCAACTCTGGATTTCATGAACTGGTGTGTAACATCTGAAGCAGGAACAAAATCTATGTCTGAAGACATGGGATTCACAATTCCTTTCAAAACAGCAGTTGCTCCTACAAACGTATTTGTAAAACAGGATGCTGAGTATACAGAAGCTGGTCTTACACCTGTTTCATGGAACTTCACAACAATGCCATCTGAAGAGTGGAAGAATGGTCTTGGTACAGCTCTTACAGCATATGCGGCAGGCACAGGCGACTGGGATGCAGTAGTTAGCGCATTCGTTGACGGATGGGCTACAGAAAAAGCTCTTTCTGAATAATCAGGATAGAAAATAACATGTTGTTTATGGGAGGAGGCAGAGGTTTTTGCCTCCTCCTATAAGTTAAAAGACAGAGGAACTTAAGCTTCTGTTAACAGTAGGGAAGAGGAGAAAAATCATGGTAGGAAGAACGATCAAAAAGTGGTGGCCGGTTTTTGTATTACCAACCTTTGCGGCATTTGTAATCGGTTTCCTGTGGCCTTTTATCTGGGGCATCTATCTTTCATTCTGCAAATTTACAACAGTGCAGGATGTAACATTTGTTGGATTTTCAAATTATTCTAAGATTTTACTTGATAGTACATTCAGTCATTCTTTCTGGCTGACAGTTGTATTTGCATTCGTATCCAGTATTCTGATCAACGTGCTTGCATTTTTTATCGCACTGGCACTGACCAAAGGATACAGAGGAACAAATGCATTCCGTACGGTATTCTTTATGCCGAACCTGATCGGTGGTATTGTACTTGGTTATATCTGGCAGACATTGCTGAATGGTCTGCTTTCCAAGTGGGGACAGCCACTGCTTTCACTTTCAGCAAAAAATGGTTTTATCGGTATGCTCATTCTGCTTATGTGGCAGCAGATTGGATATATGATGATCATTTACATTGCAGGTCTGAACAATGTATCACCTGACCTGATCGAGGCAGCTCAGATCGATGGTGCAACAAGCAGACAGATTCTGTTTAAGATTAAAATTCCGATGATTATGCCATCTGTAACAATCTGTACATTCCTGACTCTGACTAATGGTTTCAAGATGTTCGACCAGAACCTCTCACTGACCGGTGGTGATCCTGGAAAACAGTCTCAGTTACTGGCGTTAAATATTTATGATACATTCTATGCAAGAAGCGGACCTCAATGGAAGGGTATTGGACAGGCAAAAGCTGTTGTATTCTTTGTTCTTGTCGTTGTGATCGCACTGATTCAGCTTCGTGCAACATCATCTAAGGAGGTGCAGCAGTAATGGAAAATAAAAAAAGAAATTCCGTTGCAACGGTCATACTGACAATTGTCTGTGTCCTTTGGATGTATCCGATTGTTTTGATATTTATCAACTCATTGAAAAAAGAAGCTGCGATCACTACTTCTGGAGTGTTCAGCCTTCCTACAGGTGAAACTTGGAATGGTGTTGCAAACTTTGTAGCGAGTGTTACGCAGATGGATTTCCTGAAATCTTTCTGGTACAGCCTTGTTATCTCAGTAATGTCAGTTGCACTTATTATGCTCTGCTGCTCCATGGCAGCATGGTATATCGTTCGTGTAAATGGCAAACTGTCCAAAATCTTCTACTATCTCTGTGTATTCAGTATGGTAGTTCCTTTCCAGATGGTTATGTTTACACTGGCAAAAACTGCAGATACTTTAAAATTGAATAATCCATACAATATCTGCATTATTTATCTTGGATTTGGTGCAGGACTGGCGGTATTTATGTTTACAGGATTTGTAAAAGGTATTCCGCTTGAGATTGAGGAAGCAGCTCTGATTGATGGATGTAGTCCGTTACAGGTGTTTTTTAAAGTTTTGATTCCGATATTAAAACCAACAATTATTTCAACAGCGATCCTGGAACTGATGTGGGTATGGAACGATTACCTTCTTCCAACACTGGTTCTTGATATTAAAAAATATAAGACTATTCCGATGGCAGTCCAGTATTTCCGTGGCAGCTTCGGACATGTGCAGATGGGACCAATGATGGCAAGTATTATGATCGATATCATTCCGATCATCATTGTATATCTGGTTTGCCAGAAGTATATTATTGAAGGCGTTGTTGCAGGTGCCGTAAAAGGCTGATTCTGGTTATGTAGAATGGAAGTCTCTGGAAGAATATTTTTTCCAGAGACTTTTTGTGCTATAATCATAAGTATTATAGGAAACAAAACAGGGGGGAATTATGACAAACGTTCTTATTGTAGATGATGAAAAAATAGAGCGCGAAGGTCTGAAATATCTGCTTTCGAGAGAAGAAGGCGAAAGAAATGTTTTTGAAGCTTCGAACGGAAAACAGGCTCTGCAGATTATTCGGTCAGAGGACATACAACTTGTTTTGACTGATATAAAAATGCCTCATATGGACGGGTTGGAATTATCAAGACGTGCCAAGGAAGAAAATCCGGCATTGCAGATCATAATTTTCAGTGGATACAGTGATTTTACTTTTGCGCAGGAAGCGATTCGCTATGGTGTGACAGAGTATATCCTGAAACCGGTGAATCCGGAAGATTTTCATAAAGTAATTCAGAAGGCAGAGAAAGTGATTGAACAAAGAAAGAAAAAAGAAAGTCGTGAGATCAAAGGGAAAAATTTTCTGCAACAGTATTTTCTGCAAAATTATCTTTACTCCGGCAAGCTAGAAATACTGGAAAAAGCAAAAGATATGATCAATCTGGAAAAATGGAATGGCTGGCATTGTGGAATCTTGCTGGAATCCGATGTCGCTTTTTTTGATACGGCTGAAGAGACTCTGGAAGAGGAAATTCAGAAAGAGTTGAGAAGAGTATGCTTTTATCTGAATTTGAATGCAAGACAGTCGCTTCTCCTTTTTCAGGACGTATATTGCGATTATCAGCTGGTGGCAAATCATCTTTATAATTTTATGAAACGAAAATACAGAGACAGTTTTTATCTGGCAGTCAGCCGTAAATTTGAAGGTTGTGAGTGTCTGCCGGAAATCCTTGAGCAGCTGGAACAGCAGATGGAAGAGAAATTTTATCATCCGGAAAAACATGTTTTCTCAAATGAAGATGATGTACTGAAACTGTCGGTGGGAGAAGTGCAGGATTCGCAGATCATGCAGATGATCTCAGAAGACATCACGCGGAAGGATACAGATCAGCTGAGAAAGCATTTCGCATGCCTGAAAGAAAAATATCATGATAATACACAGTATTCAGCAATGTATATCAAGTTTGTTTTCTCGAATGTCATTCAGGAACTGTTTCAGGAAAATCAGTTTTCTGGAGAGCGGCGTCTTGAGCATGAGATAGAACGATTGTATAACTGTAGAAATATCATGGAAATCGTTGAAGTGACTGAAGATAATATCAAGGAATACGAGGCATTTCTTGACCGTTCTATGAGTAGTTCTAGAAATGAAGTGGCAGCAGTCAAAAATTATATCTATCAGCATTATGAGGAAGATCTGAATCTTGAAATGCTGGCAGAAAAAGTCTATCTGTCTTCCGGATACCTCAGTTTTATCTTCAAAAAAGAGACCGGCATGAATTTGAACCGATATATACGTGTGTTCCGGATGGAGAAGGCAAAAGAACTTCTCTGCAGCACCAATATGAAGGTGGCACAGGTCAGTGAACGTGTTGGTTTTGCAAATGTTTCTTATTTCTGCAGAAGTTTCTGGGAATATTACGGAAGCAGTCCGGAATCATACAGGAAAGGAACCGGAGAGGATGAACAGACTTCGTAAGATATTCAAAAATATGAAGTATCGTCATAAACTGACGATCTTTCTTGTAGTTACAAGCCTGGTACCGATGACAGTACTTGCCTGGTACAGTCACAGCAGGCTGAGTACTATGGTCCGCAGCAGCGAACTGGAAGATATGCAGTCGATCATGGAACAGACCAGAGAAAGCATTGACAGCCAGACGGCGGTTTATGCCAGCCTTCTCAATTATCTGACCTATTCACCAGATATTGAGGAAATTATTAAGGAAAAAAATATCGATAATTATACGGCGTATGAAAAATATACAGAAATAGCGGATCCACTTTTGTCTGTACCAAAATCATATCATGACGCGATCAACAGAATTCAGCTTTTTGCGGACAGTATCCAGGTGGAGCATGAGTATACACTTGTTCCACTTGATAAGATGAAAGAAGAGTGGTGGAGTGAAGGGCTGAAAGATGATGTGCGTATTCAGTGGAAAGTTGATCAGGATCGTAAAGAAGTTGCAGCAGTACGTATGATCTATAGTGATCAGAAACTGGATGCAGTTCTGTGCATTTCTCTGGATTATAATAAAATCTTCCAGCCACTGACCAATATTCTCACGCAGGAAAATGGTGGAATTGTTGCAGACAAAAACGGTACAGTTCTTTATAACAAAACTGGTCTGACAAATCTGGAATTTGATAAATCTGAAAAAATGGATTCCATGATTCAGAAAATCAGCCAGTCCTGTGCATATACAAAGACCAAGAGTGAAGAAAATGACTGGGTATTTTATCTTTATAAGAGTCAGGATGCGATATCAGGTTCTGTACGAAGACTGCTACTGGAAGAGATTCCACTGATTGCGGCCTGTGGTCTGATTATTCTGTTTCTGGCTATGGCATTTTCAAGAATTTTTACAAGAAAAATTGAAGAACTGACGAAAAATATGGACAGGGTAAATCATGGAAGCCGTGAAGTTACAGTCAACAGTGATTCGGGAGATGAAGTAGGAATTCTTGTTAACAGTTTCCGTAATATGATGGATGAGATTAACCGCCTGATCGACGAAGTATATGTCAATAAGATCGCGTTGAAAGAATATGAACTGAAAGCCCTTCAGGCCCAGATCAATCCACATTTCTTATATAACACACTGTCGATGATGAACTGGATGGCGATTCGAAGTAACCAGATGGAGATCAGTAAGGTTACCCTGGCACTTTCTACTTTTTACAGAACCGCATTAAGCAAAGGTGAAGATGTGGTTACGGTAGAAAACTGTATTCAGAATATGGAAGCATATCTGGAAATCCAGCTTACGATGCATGATCATAATTTCTCGGTAGACTGGGATATTGATGCGACAATAAAAAATGAAAAAATGCCGAAGCTTCTTCTTCAGCCGGTTGTCGAAAATGCGATCGAACACGGTCTTGATGAAAAAGAGGATGGTGATAAAAAAATTTTCCTGTCATTTAAAGGCAAGGGGGATGATGTAGAGATCACTGTCCGTGATAATGGACTTGGTATGGAACAGGAAAAAGCAGAAACACTGGTAACTTATCAGGCAAAAGGATATGGCCTTAAGAATGTAAATGACCGTATCCGGCTTCTTTATGGAGAGAATTATGGAATTCATATTTTCAGTTCACCGGATGAAGGCACGACTGTTATTATGAAATTTCCGAAGGAGGGCAGAGAGAATGAAGAGTAAATGGAAAAAACTGCCTGTTGTTCTGATAGGGATCATAGCTATAGCTGTCTGCGGATGCAGCAATGATTTACAGGAGCTGAATCAGAAAAGATCATCGGCAGCAAAAGAAAATACGGAATCTACAGAGACAGTCCGTACCGGTACCTGGGAAACAGCTGCACAGACTCCTTATGGTGCTTATCCTGAACTTGTAACGTATACTTTAGGACAAATGAGTGGTGCGAATAATTCAAATCTTCCGGATGGAAATACCTATGACAACAATGCTTACACTCGTTATCTCAGAAAAATGCTGAATATTCAGAATAAAAGTGTCTACATGGAACGGGAAGATCGATATGATGAATTTGTGAACATTCTTGTAAAAGACCAGACGCTGCCGGATGTACTGGTGGTTTCGGACAGAGAAACACTCAAAGAACTGGTTGATAATGATCTTGTGGAAGATCTGAGCGAAGTATATGAGAATTGCACTTCAGAGAGAATCAAAGAGATGTTTGAGAGTTATGGAAGCGGTCTTCTGGATTCTGTGCGATTTAATGGAAAACTGATGGCAATTCCGGAGACCGTTACAGATCATGGTCCACGTCTGATGTGGCTGCGTAAGGACTGGATGGATAAGCTTGGCCTTGAAGATCCGAAAACACTGGAAGATGCATTTGACATAGTAGAAAAATTTGTCCAGAATAAAATGGGCACGGAGGATGGAGAAGACCCGATCGGACTCGCCTGTGATACAGATCTGGTGGGAACTACCAGCTCTAATTATTCAGTAGATTCTGTTTTTGATAAATTTGGAGCCAGTCCACAAAGGTGGGTAAATCAAAATGGTAAGATCGTGTATGGTTCCGTAACAGAAGAAACAAAAAATGCACTGAGTTATCTTCATGAACTCTATGAACGTGGCGTGTTGGATAAGAACTTTGCATTGCGTGCGCAGAATAACCTCAGAGATCTGGTGATAAATGGAAAATGTGGAGCTTTTTTTGGCCTGTGGTGGACACCGAACAATCCACTGATGGATGTTTATGAGACAGACAAAGAGGCAAACTGGCAGCCATTTTATCTACAGTCGACAGACTGGCAGAATGTATATGATACTTTTCAGGATAATAAATATGTTGTTGTACGCAAAGGATATGAGCATCCGGAAATTGTAATGAAGATAATCAGTGTATTGTTTGATTATAGCAGATATGAAGCCAAGGATGCGGATGAGGTAAATGATTATTTTGCTCTTAACGTAGAACCGACAGCCAGACCGCTGGTTATCAATGTTGATTATAACGAGGCGACGTTTCAGATCACAAAAGATATCCAGAGTGTAATGAGAGGCATGCGAAAAGAAGAAAGTTTAAGTGCAATTGAGAAATCTTATTACGATGCAGCAGAAAAATTTATTCAGGGAAAATCAGAAACGGCGGAAGACTGGGCAGCATATGAATCCAGACTTGCAGCAGTTGGAAGGTTGATAGAAGGAAACTACCGGTCAACAGCCAAAAGATACCTGGATGATGCAGACGGTGAAATACCGAAGTCTCTTCAGCAGCTTGAAAAAGACACTTTCATTCAGATTATCATGGGTGTAAAACCAATTACTTACTTTGACATTTTTGTGCAGGAATGGTATGAACAGGGCGGCGAAGAGCTGACTGAGCAGATTCGCCGCTCTAATCCAGGAGAATGATTATTTTCCGAGATGCCAGATGTCGTCATCGTACTCTTTGATGGTTCTGTCTGAGGAGAAGAATCCGGCTTCTGCAATATTGATCAGAGTTCTGCGGCTCCATGCTTCCGGATTTACAGCATAATCACTCATTGCCTGTTCTTTGCGGACAATGTATGCATTGAAATCCGGAAGAGTCTGGAACCAGTCTTTATTTATCAGTTCGTTCTGCAGTCGTTTCAGATGTTCTTCATCTCCATATTTCAGCATTTCTTCACTGGTAAGGAAATCGATGGCACGACGAAGGTTCGAGTCTGCTTCATACCAGTCTTTTGCACAGTAGTCACCGGCTGCATAGCGGTGAATAACCTGCTTGCTGCTCTGACCAAAGATGTAAATATTGTTATTTCCGACAGCTTCGGCAATTTCTACATTTGCACCATCCATGGTTCCAAGAGTCAGTGCACCGTTCAGCATGAATTTCATGTTTCCGGTTCCGGATGCTTCTTTGGAAGCAAGGCTGATCTGTTCAGAAAGATCACATGCCGGAATCATTTTTTCTGCTGCAGAAACATTGTAGTTTTCTACAAATGCAAGTTGCAGATATCTGGAAACTTCAGAGTCCGCACTGATAACCTGTGACAGGGTAAGAAGAGCGTGAATGATATCTTTGGCGATGATATAGGCAGGAGCTGCTTTTGCACCGAAGATACTTACTAATGGAGTTACTGGAGTATGTCCTGCTTTGATTTCCAGGTATTCATGAATCAGGAAAAGCAGGTTCAGCTGCTGACGTTTGTATTCATGAAGTCGTTTGGACTGAATGGAAAACATTGCATTGGTGTTCAATTTGATTCCCTGTTTGTCTTCTAACCAGGAAGCAAGTGCTTCTTTGTTGGATTTTTTAATACAACTGAGTTTTTTCAGTACTTCTGCATCGTCTGTATAATTCAGAAGCTTTTTCAGTTCAGAAGCATCTTTTTTGAAACCGGATCCGATCAGAGATTCAATTTCAGAAGTCAGGGCCGGATTACATTTCAGAAGCCAGCGGCGGAAGGTGATGCCGTTTGTTTTATTATTAAATTTGTTCGGATACATCTGATAAAATCCTGCCAGTTCGCTTTCTTTCAGAATCTGTGTATGCAGTGCGGCAACACCGTTTGTGGAGTGAGAAAAATGAATATCCATATGTGCCATATGAACGACCTGATTCTGATCAATGATAGCAAGTGAAGAATCAGTTGTACGTGTTTTTGCAATGTCATCCAGCTTTTCAATAATTGGCATAAGCTGAGGAACAACGGTATCGAGATAATGACGTGGCCATTTTTCCAGAGCTTCTGCAAGAATTGTATGATTGGTATATGCACAGGTATCTGTTACGATCTGAACTGCCTCATCAAAGCTGATTCCGTGTTCCTCAAGGAGGCGGATCAGCTCCGGGATTACCATACTTGGGTGTGTATCATTGATTTGGATAGCTGCATAGTCGGCAAGGTCATGATAGTTACATCCACGTGCAGCACATTCGTTGAGAATAAGCTGAGCACCGGCAGAAACCATGAAATACTGCTGATAGATACGAAGCAGTCGGCCGTCTTCATCGGAGTCGTCTGGATAGAGGAATAATGTAAGGTTTCTGGCAATATCTTTTTTGTCAAAAGAAATTCCGTCACCGATCACAGATTCATCTACAGAATCCAGATCAAACAGATTCAGCATATTGGTTCTGCCTTCATAGCCGGTAACAGGAAGTTTGTAGAGTCTTGCAGAATAGGTGTTTCCTGCAAGCGAAACCGGAAATACTGTATCGGTAGCTTTGGCAGCACACTGGTCAGTCAGCCAGAAATCAGGAGCTTCGTTCTGGATGTTGTTTTTGAAATTCTGATGAAAAAGTCCGCAGTGATAACGAAGACCGACACCATCACCAGGAAGATCCAAAGTTGCAAGACTGTCAAGGAAGCATGCGGCAAGTCGTCCAAGACCACCATTTCCAAGACTTGGTTCCGGTTCCTGCTCTTCGATATCTGCAAGAGATTTTCCGATACTGGCAAGTGTTTCACGAACTTCATCATACAGACCAAGGTTGATCAGGTTGTTGGAAAGCAATTTTCCAATCAGGAATTCAGCAGAAATATAATACAGTTTTCTGCCAGTTACTGGTTTTATCTGTTTCTGACTCTGTTCCTGCACAAGTTTCAGAAGGGCTGTATAAAGTTCTGCGTCGGAAGCAGTTGCAATATCCTTTTGGCAAAGTTCATTTAGTGTTGTTTTCATAGATTCACTCATGGGAGTTGCTCCTTTCATATATAAAATGGTTGTAGTTTCGTTAACTTAAGTTGCTTTAGTTATATCACAGATAGTCCGTCGTTTCTTGTCAAAAGCGAGCAAGAAATGATACTATCCTATCATAGAGGCGGAAATAGATGAAAGAAAAAGAAAGTGGTACAAAATATCAGGAAACAAAACAGCATGGCAGCCGGTTGTTTCCGTTTAATATTTATCCATGTACGATTCCATTGGATTTTCCGGCGGTTCCTTTGCACTGGCATAAGGAGATGGAATTGATTTATATAAAAAAGGGAAAAGGGCTGATCCAGCTCGAAACAAAAAGCTTTGAGGGAGAACCGGGGGATATTTTTGTAGTAACACCTGGAACCCTTCATGCAATTCATAGGATAAAAGGATATTCTATGGAATACGAAAATATTATCTTTGAAATGGATTTTCTGGGAGAAGGAGCAGCAGATCTCTGTGCAGGAGAATTTCTCGTCCCGCTTGCAGCAGGTAAGTTGTTTCCTCCGGTACAGATAAAGCCAGAGGAAGCGCATTATGATTCATTAAAAAGATGTCTTATTCAGATGGAAGAATTGTGTGAAACAAAAGAAAATGCTTATGAGCTAGGAGTGAAAGCTGCAGTATTGCAGATCATATTTCTTCTTATAAGAATGTATCCGTCCAGAGAAATCGTGTCTTCTCCGGATAGGGAGCAGTTGAAAGAAGTACTGCAGGAAATCAGTGTTAAAAGCAGTGAGAATCTTTCAGTAGCAGACATGGCGAAATTTTGTGGCTGGAGCAGCAGCCACTTCATGCGTTGGTTCAAAAAGATGACGGGAGACAGCTTTACTTCTTATGTAAATGACCGGAGACTTGCGGAGGCCGCAGAGGCATTGCGCCAGACTGATGATAAAATATTGACAATCTCACAGGATGCAGGATTTATGAATCTGTCAAATTTTAATCGTCAATTTAAAAAACGCTATGGAGTTACGCCGAGAGAGTATCGGGAAATGATAGGAATTTAAAGATTGTGTTAAAGGAGGTACATATGAAGAAAAAGCGCGGATCAGAGCAAAAGTATTTATTGCAATTTTGGGACTGAATGTGACAGTTGCTGTATTGGGAGGCTGCAGGACGCAGAGTGTACGAAATTGAAAAAATAAAAAAAGTTCAAAAAAGTGTTGACAGATTCTTTTTATAGTGGTATTCTAATTAAGCTGTCACAAGGAATTGTTTCTTCTGAATAAACAATTTGAAAAGTTTTGAAAAAAACAAAAATAATTGTTGACAAAGAAACGAACATGTGATAGAGTAAACAAGTCGCTTGAGAGCGACACACAAACATCAAAATACCTCGAAAAAAACTTGAAAAAAGTACTTGACAGGCGCTGGTGAATGTGATAAAGTAAACGAGCTGTCTGAGAGATGGCGAGTTAAGAACCTTGATAACTAAACAGTGAAACACATACGATTCTCGAAAATTCTTTAAGAATCATCATTCAACAGAATGAACTTTTTATAAACAGTAATGACGAGAGATAACTAAGCTAGTTGGTTGTCTTGAGTATATCAAACACTTTATCAGAGAGTTTGATCCTGGCTCAGGATGAACGCTGGCGGCGTGCTTAACACATGCAAG
>ENA-OZGV01001149-OZGV01001149.1-human-gut-metagenome-genome-assembly--contig:-NODE-1149-length-12223-cov-12.184911_pt1 | contig 12223 bp, 6 predicted proteins | sample MGYA00245120_ERZ653665 | MGnify/ENA primary metagenome ERZ653665 (study PRJEB26926, sample SAMN06165250) | human gut metagenome | biome: ENVO:00009003; feature: ENVO:2100002; material: ENVO:00002003... | reverse complement strand
CGAGATAGGAGTCCGTCTCGTGGGCTCGGAGATGTGTATAAGAGACAGCCATAATACCATAATTGCTCCCAATCCTGACTATGAGGAATATTTAACATGTCACTTTTATTTAAAGTTGCTGTTAAATTCGAAATATAACCATTGTCTATAAAACTGATTATATCTTTTATTGTGATAGAGTTGTAAGAATACTTTATATTATATTTTTCTAAAATAGAAATGTATTTATTTTCTATGTTTGATACATTCTCTTTTACAGTTTCATCTGTGAAATATGAAGTATGATTTTGAAAATATTTAATGTAATTATTCCCATTCTTATATTCACAATATGTGATAATGAAATAAGCTATGACATTTTGAATAAATATTTCATATAAGCTCTTATTGTATTTTGTAGCATCAAGACTTGAAATAAGTCTATTGAAATCAGAGAAACACTGTTTGATAATTCTGAGATTTTCTGTCTGTGAAGCTATAAACAAGTCAGATATTAACTCTTTATTGTCCTGAAGGTGGTGATTGTGACTATCGTTGATGAAAGTATCTATAATAGTGTCTAAATCTTGTCTTATTGAAAAAGTTTGACCAATTAATTTTTCCTTAAATTCCGCATATTTTGATGGTAATGTATTATTCTCAGATTGCTTTTTGATTTTATCTTCATCCCCTATTATTATAATTTTACATTTAGAATGTTCAACCAAATTATTTATATAGCCGAAGATTTCATCTATTGGAATTTTACATCGTTCTAAATCATCAAATATAAGAATTTTATCTCCTTTGACATAATCATTGGGTTTCGAAAGAATTTCAATAATACTTTCTGTGTCAAAAATAGCAGAAAAATCCCTTGTATTGCCATCACCATTAAAGTCGAAATTTCCTTGTGTGGCTGTCTTTATTATCCCACAAAAAATTTTTTTTGCAACTTTCATACCTTTAGAATACAAAAAAGGTCTTAACTCTTTACGTATAAGATATGAAACTTGAGAAATAGAAGAAGCCCCATAAAGGCTAATATAAATTGGTCTTAATTTGATACAATTTTGGGGTACTGTTTCATTATTTTTATTTTTCCATTTTTCTATCAGTTGATTAATATAAAATGTTTTACCACATCCCCATTTTCCTTGTATTAATACGGCATATTGAGGATTATCCATATTAAGATAATCATTCAGATACTTAGTTATATAATCAATATTACTCATAGGTTACTTATATATATTCTAACGCAAAGATAATAAATATTTTATGAAGGCTTCATCCGTGCTTTAGTGCCGGATGGAGCCGCTTTTTTGTGCCCGTATGCGGGGAAAACGGGGATTATGGAAGAAAAATAAGGAAAATCATTCCCTACTATGGAAATACTATGGATTGTGCTTGCGTGGAGTTGCGCACCTTTGCAGCGTAACCAATACGGAAGGATATGGAAATAATAACGATGGACAATGAGATCGTGAAGACGATGATGGAGAAGATAGACCGCATAGCGGACTATGTTTTCAAGAAAGACAATGTGCCGAAGGAGGAAGCGGAAATCCTGCTGACGAGCGAGGAGGCGGCGGACTTGCTGAAAATCAGCACGAGGACACTGCAACGGATGCGAAAGGACAAGACTATTCCCTACATGATGGTAAGAAGCAAATGCCGGTACAGACTGACGGATCTGGAGGAATGCGTGAGACGGAAAATCGTACACTGCAATCCCAAGACGCTGGAGGAGTTCAAGCATAACTACCTGATGACAAGAAAGGAGGCGGATGATGGAAGGGATTGGTAAGGAAATGTTCGAGGAATGGATGAAGCGCCTCATGGAACGGATTGACCGGCTGGACAGCATCATATCGGTGCTGATAAACAAGGAAGCGGCAGGTGTGAAGTATATGGATGGAGAACGGCTGTATGACAATCAGGACCTGTGCGAGATGTTGAGAACGAGCAAACGGTCGCTACAGCGGTTCCGCAGCGAATACGGACTGCGCTACCAGAAAATCAGCCGCAAGACCTACTACAAGGAATCGGACGTGCTGGAGTTTATCAGCCGGAACATGGAAGAGGTGACGCTGGACGGCAAAAAGGTGCTGAAAGTGAAGGAAGGAACGGGAAAGAAAGCTCCGGGCAAAACGGCGAAAGGGAAAAAAGGAGGCAGAAGGAATACTGGGACTGACAAACGCACGTAAAACGGAGGCGAAAAGAGAAACCGGAAGTGGATGGTGAACCGGATGTAAACGGGAAGCTGAGGGTGAGACTGATGCAAACCGGGACTGTAAGGTGAACGGGAAATCGGAACAAAAAGAAAAACAGACCTGCACGGGAATACCGGCGGGACTATCATTAAACAATAAAAAAAATCAATCAATGGAACAGAAAAAGAAAAAGCAAGAGGATGTACTGGTCGTCCGCGACGAGAAGACGGGCGAAATCAGTGTGGTTGCCGGACTGGATGCCAGGGGCTATCCCAAGAGGGCACAGGCAAAGGCGGAACACTCGCAGGAGTTTTTGCGCTTTGACCGCCACGGGGATGCGATAGACAATTTCATGAGAAATTTCTACCGCCAGTGTAAGGAGCCGACACGATTCGGTTTCTACAGGGTGGCAGCGGATACGGTGGAAGCTCTGCTTCCGGTTATCAAGGACCTGCTGAAAGACCCTGTGGCGAACGCTGACCTGCTCGCACCTCACAAAGTGGATACATCGGCGTACCAGCAGACTGAGGAACGGCAGGCTGCGGAAGAGGTGAAAAGAGAAAATGCCGAAACGGAGACTGAGGAACAGCAGGCTGCGGAGGAGGTGAAAAGAGAAAATGCCGAAACGGAGACTGAGGAACAGCAGGCTGAGGAGGAGGCGAAAAGAGAAAATGCCGAAACGGAGGCTGAGGAACAGCAGGCTGCTGAGGAGGTGAAAAGAGAAAATGCTGAAACGGAGGCTGAGGAACAGCAGGTAACTGAGGAGGTGAAAAGAGAAAATACGGAGGAAAACAATGTGGAACAGAAAACGGACGAGAAAATGGAAGAAATGAAACAGAAAAATCAGGAACAGCAGCCGCAGGCGACGGAAACGCAGACGGCACAGGGACAGCAGCCCGCACAGGAAGGGCAAGCGCAGGCAAAACCGGAGAAACCGAACCTGATTGCGGACAGCGATGTGGACTGGAAGGAACTGGAGCAGTTCGGTGTGAAAAGGGAAAACCTGTCTGAAAAGGACATGAAAGCCCTGATGAACTACGGGAAGACAAGGCTGGTGACGGTGGAACCGGTGCTGGGCGGAGAACGCTATGAGCTGCAGGCCCGACTTTCGTTGCAGAAAGCGGAGGACGGAAAGCTGAAACTTACCCCCCACTTCGTACGCCATGAGCCGAGACTCGACGTGCCATACAACGGCTATACATTCACGGACGAGGACAAGCAGGCACTGAAACAGACGGGCAACCTGGGCAAGCTGGTGAACGTTGCCGATACGAAGACCGGAGAGATGCGCCTGGCGTACGTCAGCATCGACCGACTGACGAATGAGATTGTGGACGTACCGACGAACAAGGTGCGCATCCCGAACCGGATCGGACTGACGGAACTGTCGAAGGCGGAACAGGAAATCCTGCGTGCGGGGCTGGCACTGCCCAAGGAGGTGACACTGAAGGGCGGGCGCAAGTTCGAGGCCATGCTGCAGGTGAACGCTGACAAGCGCGACGTGGAGTTTGTGCCGGAACATCTGTGGCAAGGACAGTCGCAGCGACGCGGAAACGGACAGGAGAAAAAACAGAAAAGCCCGGAAGCCCCGGATGCTACCGGACAGCAGCAGAAGGAAGACGGGAATCAGGAGAACGGACAGCGGCGCAACCGCTCGTGGACGAACGAGGACGGAAGCATACGTCCGATAGGCAAATGGAAGGACGACAAATTCACGGAACAGCAGAAGGCGGACTATGTGGCGGGCAAGGTCGTGGTGCTTGCCAACGCGAAGGATGATAAGGGACAGCCCTGCACAAAATACCTGAAGTTCGACCGTGAGAAAGGCAGACCGCTGACCTATTCGGAAAACCCTGACCTGGCACAGACCGTTGCCCCGTCGAACGAGAGCCGTACACAGCTTGCGGTGAATAACGAGGGCAAGACGAACGAGGCAACCAGACATGTGAAGGAGCCGCTTCAGCAGGGACAGACCGCACCGAAGGACGACGCCCAGAAACAACAGCAGGAAAAACCGAAGAAGAGCAAAGGCATGAAGGTGTCCTGAGTGCCACACTAAATCCATTACAAGAGAATAAACAACGGATTGAAACGGGGCCTCATGCGCCATGTACCGCATATCCCACGGATAACCGGCGTACCCCGTTCCACTCCACAAGGAACAAAAGTATCAATGATTAAAACAGAAAATGTATGATTACCATATTGGCAGAAAAACCGAGCGTGGCACGTGAGATAGCACGCATCGCCGGAGCAACAAGAAAGGAAGAAGGATTTTATACAGGAAACGGCTACCATGTGACATGGGCACTGGGACATCTGGTACAGCCTGCCCTGCCTGAGGGCTACGGCTTCAAGGGATTCAGCAGGGACAGCCTGCCGGTGATACCGGAGGAGTTCATGCTGATACCCCGCCAGGTAAAGACGGACAAGGGCTACAAGGCGGACGCGGCAGCGGTGAAACAGATAAAGGTGATAACGAAACTGTGGAACGAGAGCGACGGCATAATAGTGGCAACGGACTGCGCACGCGAAGGGGAGCTGATATTCAGATACCTGTATGCCTATACGGGCTGTACGCTGCCCTTCCGCCGCCTGTGGATAAGCTCGCTTACGGACACCGCCATCCGCAAGGGATTGAAGGAACTGAAGGACGGGCATGAATATGACGACCTGTATCTGGCGGCGAAGGCACGCAGCGAGGCGGACTGGCTGGTGGGCATCAACGGCACACAGGCACTGACCGTAGCCGCCGGACGGGGCACGTATTCGGTGGGACGCGTGCAGACACCCACGCTGGGTATGGTCTGCAAGAGGTACTGGGAGAACAGACGCTTTACGCCGGAACCGGTACACCAGCTGCATTTCTCGGTGACACCGGCGGGTACGGATACGGTAGTGAAGTTCTCCTCGGTAAAGAAATGGCAGGACAAGGAAGAGGCGGCTGCATCATACAATAAGGTAAAGGCGAAGATGTGCGCCACCGTCACCAAGGTGGAAAAGAAGGAGAAGGTGGAGAACCCGCCGCTGCTGTACGACCTGACCACACTGCAGAAGGAGGCGAACACGAAACACGGATTCACGGCGGAACAGACGCTGGAGCTGGTGCAGAAGCTCTATGAAGCGAAGCTCGTCACCTATCCGAGAACATCGAGCCGCCATATTCCGGAAGATATGTTTGCTGAAATACCGCTGCTGTTTGAACGGCTGGCAGGACACTCTGCCCTTGCGGAGAAAATCGGGGAACTGGGGGAACTGAACCGCCGTTGTGTGGATGCCTCGAAAGTGACTGACCACCATGCCCTGCTGGTGACACCCAACCGCCCGCTTGCCCTGTACAAGAACGAGCAGATCATCTACGACATGATTGCCGGACGCATGGTAGAGGCATTTTCGGAGGAATGTGTGAAGGATACGGCTACCGTAGTAGCGGAGGTGGTGCCGGACTCAGGCGAAAGATGCGAGGGCCTGACATTTGAGGCGAAAGGCTGCATCGTGCGCAAGGCAGGCTGGCGCGGCGTGTACGGAGAGTACGGCGAGGACAGCGGCAATACGGCATTGCCGGACTGGGCGGAAGGCGACACACTGGTGATGGCAGGATGCTCGATGAGTTCGGGCATGACCCGACCGAAACCGCTGCATACGGAAAGTTCGCTGCTGGCAGCGATGGAGACCGCCGGACGCGATGATGTGGAGGATGAGGAGGCACGCCAGGCCCTGAAGGACTGCGGTATCGGCACACCCGCCACACGTGCCGCAATCATCGAAACGCTGCTCAGAAGGGAATACATGGTGCGTGTGAAGAAATCGCTGGTGCCGACGGAGAAAGGGCTTGCCCTGTATTCCATTGTCAAGGAGATGGACATCGCCAATGTGGAGATGACCGGACGCTGGGAAGCGGAACTGGCAAAGATTGAACAGGGAAAGACACCGCATGAGGCTTTTATGAGGGACATAGAAAGCTATACCCGCAAGATTACCACGGACCTGCTTGCGTGTGACCGTATTTTCGGGCACAAGGCATCGGGCTGTACCTGCCCCAAATGCGGCACGGGCACGATGCAGTTCTACGGCAAGGTTGTGCGTTGCGACAATCCGGACTGCGCCCTGCCCGTGTTCCGCCAGATAGCGGGCAAGACACTCACCGACGAGGAAATGACCGGTCTGCTGACGGAAGGAAAGACGGCGATGCTCGGCGGGTTCAAGAGCAAGCAGGGCAAGCCCTTCAGCGCTGCGGTGACTTTTGATGCGGAGTTCAACACGAAGCTGGTGTTTGCGGAGAGCAAAGGCGAAAGAAAAGGTACGAAAACGAAAGGAAGAAGAAAATAATGAGTAATTTTGCCACTGATTCATGTCATAATCTGTTTCAACCTGGTTGTACTTTTTATTTACATGGATTTAGTGGTGACTGATTGTCGGCTGCACTCGGCATAGTTCTGACAAGTCCGACTCTGCCCTCATTTGCACGACAATTAGTGGTGGCACCCGGAGGGATACCGGGTGCCTTTTCCCTTTTCATTTCCATAATCATTTATCCACTAAATCCATCATAAAATGAAACAGAACAAGAAAACCGCTCCGGCGGAGCTGTCCTACTACGGGCTGTATCTGCTGGACTATCTGAGAAAATATCATCCGGACAAAGTATCAGACGCCCCATTCATTACAGGAAGGGAGGAAGCCGCCTCGGAAACATTCGAGAAGGAAAGGACGGCGGGAAGTACGGTGGAAGCCGCACAGGAGGAAGCCATGCGCGTCCTGCTCGAAGGGTTGCACTTCTCCCCCTACGCACTGCTGCTTGAGGTGGTGGAAAACGAGTTTTCCGAAGAGGTGCAGGAACAGGAACGCGAGGCGTTCTGCCGGGAGATATTCCCGCACCTGAAAAAACTGTTTGCCGGCTATCCCACAACGGACGACACATTCGCCCTGTCGCCCGAACATGACCTGCTCTATACGGAGCTGACGGGTGCGATAATGCTTTATCTGGAGGCTTATGGCGTTTAACAAGAAGCAGAGGCTCAGGGAAAACATCGAGGCGATACGGACGGCATTCACACTAGAGAAGGAACGGCGCACGCCCACCGCACGGGAACGGGCGCTGCTGGAGAGGTACTGCGGCTTCGGGGGACTGAAGTGCATACTGAATCCCGCCAGGGAACTGACGGATGCCGTACACTGGGCGAAATCAGACCTCGAACTGTTTGCCCCGACGGTGGAGCTGCACCGTCTGATACGGGAGAACAGCCGGGACGAAACGGAGTACAGGCGGTATGTGGACTCGCTGAAGGCATCGGTGCTGACGGCATTCTATACGCCGCAGGCCATTGCGGACACCATAGCGGACGTGCTGCACGACCGCAAGGTACGCCCAAGGCTGGTGCTGGAGCCGTCGGCGGGTATGGGCGCGTTCATCAGCCCGGTATTGTCGAACAATCCGCAGGCGGAGGTGATGGCATTTGAGAAAGACCTGCTGACAGGCAAGCTGCTGGGCTGCCTGTACCCGCAGCAGAAGATACGCACGGAGGGTTTCGAGAAAATAGAAAAGCCGTTTCTGAACCATTTTGACCTTGCCATCTCCAATATCCCTTTCGGGGATTTCGGAGTGTTCGATGCGGAGTTCAGCCGCAGCGCATCCTTCGGCAGACGTTCGGCACAGAAAGCCATCCATGACTATTTCTTTCTGAAAGGTCTGGATGCGGTGCGTGACGGCGGCATCGTGGCGTTCGTCACCTCGCAGGGGGTGTTGAACAGTTCGAGGGTTTCCGTCAGGAACGAGATGTTCAGCAAGGCGAATCTGGTATCGGCAATACGACTGCCCAACAACCTGTTTACCGACAATGCAGGCACGGAAGCCGGCAGCGACCTGATCATCCTGCAAAAAGACCTGCAAAAGAAGGGACTGACACAGGAGGAACGGGTGCTGACCATCATACAGACGGAACATAACGGCGGACTGACGGACAACGCCTATTTCGCCTACCACACGGAACGTATCATACATACCGATGCGAAGAGGGGTACCGACCCGTACGGAAAACCGGCGATGGTATATACGCACAGCGGAGGTGTGGAGGGTATTGCCATGGACCTGTACAGGATGCTGTCGGAAGACCTGTCGGCACGGCTGGACATGGAACGCTACAACGGCATGGGGCATGAAAGAGAGGATGTGCGGCAGAACATTGCCGTACTGACCGAGGGTATTGAGGTGAAAAGAGAAAATTCCGCTTCGACTGCGGGTGAACTGGAGGAGATGAAAAGAGAAAACTCCGCTTCGGTTGCGAGAGAACGGGAGGAGATGAAAAGAGAAAATACCCATCCGGTTGAGGGTGGACGGACGGAGGTGAAAAGAGAAAACTCCACCTCTGTTGCTGGTGTAGCGGACGGGACAAAACGGGAAGAAAACAGTGTGCAGCCGAAAGCGCAAGTGATGACCGGCATGTCGCAGGAAGCGCAAAGCAGGCAGACGGGAGGAACGGTAATGGACCTGTATGACCTGTTCGGCTATACGCAGGAGGAAAGACGGATGGCTGAACAGGGCCTGAAACCGGACAGGAAGAAAGGCGGAAAGTACAAAGGGAAGAAACCCGTGCAGCCGACACTGTTCTCCCTGCCAGTGGAGGATACGGAAAGGACAACGGACAAGGGGAATGCGGAAGCGGTTGCCGGCATCACCCCGGAAGAGGCACGCGAAATGGACGAAATCATACGCGGCGGAACGGATGCGCCGACGGCTGCCGAAACGGAGGCGGCTGTCCCGACAACGGAAAAGACGGGGCCCGGCACCGCAACGGAAGAATCCTATGACCCGGAAGATGAAGTGTACCGCAGTCTGGACTGGGAAACGAACCCGCCCATCAACGGATTCTATGAAATGATGATGGACCTCACGCCGGAACGACGTGCGGAACTGCGCCGGCTGGGAAAGACGAAGATGGAGGCCAACGCCGCCAGACAAGCGGCCGGAACAACGGAGGCGAAAAGAGAAAAAGCCGATGCAGGGAAAACGGCGGAAATGCAGGATACGACTGCTACGGTAGTCTATCCGGTGGAAAACGGATTTGAGGCGGAAAGGAAGCGCCGGATTGCGGAGGTGGAAGAAGCCATGCGCCGTGAGGAAGCCGCCCTGACACCGGAAGAGCGGCAGCGCAAACGGGAGGAGGAAATGATGCCGCGCCCGTTCAAGGGCATACTGGAGCCGCACCTGAAGGACGGCTCGCTGGCATGGGAATACACGGCAGGCGTACGATTCCAGGTGGGCGTGCTGAAGGATGTCACCCGCTACGGCGCCACATTCCAGCCGCTGGACATGGACGGGATGCAGGCACAGAAGGCACAGCTATACATAGACCTGCGCAACACCTACGAGCGGCTCTATACCTACGAAGCGGAGAAGCACGAGGAGAACGAAATGCTGCGCCGCCACCTGAACACCTACTATGACGAGTTCATGATGCGGTACGGCTGCCTGAACGCCAAGCAGAACGTGAAGCTGCTGATGATGGATGCCTCCGGGCGCAACATGCTGGCACTGGAACGCAGCGAGGGCGGCACGATGGTGAAGGCGGACATATTCGACCGCCCCGTTTCCTTTTCGCAGGAAACGGCAGTCGCCGCGGAATCGCCGGAGGAAGCCCTGTCCGCCTCGCTGAACCTGTATGGCGGAGTAAACCTGCCCTACATGGAATCCATCTGCAACATGCCGCAGGCGGACATGCTGGAGGCACTGAAAGGACGGGTGTTCTACAACCCGCTGGCAGAGGGCTACGAGATAGCCGACCGCTTCATAGCCGGGAATGTGGTACAGAAGGCCGCCGATGTGGAGGAATGGATAAGCGGACACGGGGAGCACGGGATGCTGCCGCAGGCAAAGGAGTCGCTGGAAGCGCTGAAAGAAGCCATGCCGGAACAAATCCCGTTTGAGGAACTGGACTTCAACTTCGGGGAACGATGGATACCCACGGGCGTGTATGCCGCCTACATGAGCCGTCTGTTTGACACGGACGTGCGGATAAGCTACTCGGAGAGCCTTGACGAGTATTCGGTGGCGTGCGGCCACAGGACGATGAAAATCACCGACGAGTTTCTGGTGAAGGGGTACTACCGCCACTATGACGGGATGCACCTGCTTAAACACGCCCTGCACAACACCTGCCCCGACATGATGAAGAAGGTCGGCGAGGACGAGAACGGGAACGACATAAAGGTGCGGGACAGCGAAGGCATACAGCTGGCGAACGCGAAGATTGACGAAATCAGAAACGGATTTACGGAATGGCTGGAGGAGCAGTCGCCGGAGTTCAAGAAACGGCTGACGGACATGTACAACAACAAGTTCAACTGCTTCGTGCGACCGAAATATGACGGCTCGCACCAGAAATTTCCGGAACTGAACCTGAAAGGACTGGGAATCAAAGACCTGTACCCAAGCCAGAAGGACTGCATCTGGATGCTGAAACAGAACGGCGGAGGAATAGCCGACCACGAGGTGGGAACCGGCAAGACGCTGATCATGTGCGTGGCAGCGCACGAGATGAAGCGTCTGGGGCTGGTGCACAAGCCGATGATTATCGGGCTGAAGGCGAATGTAAGGGAGATAGCCGAATGCTACCGCACGGCATACCCCAACGCAAGAGTGCTGTATGCCTCGGAAAAGGATTTTGCCGCATCCGGCAGGGTGCGCTTCTTCAACGACATACGGAACAACGACTGGGACTGCATCATCATGAGCCACGACCAGTTCGGGAAGATACCGCAGTCGCCGGAACTGCAGCAGCGTATATTGCAGGCGGAGCTGGATACGGTGGAGGAAAATCTGGAAGTGCTGCGCTCGCAGGGCAAGGACGTGTCGCGTGCGATGCTGAAGGGACTGGAGAAACGCAAGTTCAACCTGCAGGCCAAGCTGGAGAAGGTGGAACACGCGATAAAGTCGAGGACGGACGATGTGGTGGACTTCAGGCAGATGGGCATCGACCATATCTTCGTGGACGAGTCGCACCAGTTCAAGAACCTGACGTTCAACACAAGACATGACCGCGTGGCGGGTCTGGGAAACTCGGAAGGCAGCCAGAAGGCACTGAACCTGCTGTTTGCCATCCGCACCATCCAGGAGCGGACGGGAAAAGATCTGGGGGCGACGTTCCTGTCGGGCACGACCATCAGCAACTCGCTGACGGAGCTGTACCTGCTTTTCAAGTACCTGCGTCCGAAGGAGCTGGAAAGGCAGGACATCCGATGCTTTGACGCATGGGCGGCAATCTTCGCCAAGAAGACGACGGATTTCGAGTTCAATGTGACGAACAACATCGTGCAGAAGGAACGCTTCCGCTACTTCATCAAGGTGCCGGAGCTGGCGGCGTTCTACAACGAGATAACGGACTACCGCACGGCGGAGGATGTGGGCGTGGACCGTCCGCACAAGAACGAGATACTGCACAACATACCTCCCACGCCCGACCAGGAACATTTCATCAAACGGCTGATGGAATTTGCCAAGACGGGCGATGCCACGCTGCTGGGACGCGGGAAACTGTCGGAAACGGAGGAAAAGGCGAAGATGCTCATCGCCACGGACTACGCAAGGAAGATGGCACTGGACATGCGCATGATAGACCCGGCGTATGAAGACCACCCGGACAACAAGGCGAGCCACTGCGCAAGGATGATAGCGGAATACTACCGCAGGTATGATGCACAGAAAGGAACACAGTTCGTGTTTTCGGACCTGGGGACGTACCAGTCGGGACAATGGAGCGTATATACCGAGATAAAGCGCAAACTGGTGGAAGACCACGGCATACCGGCACACGAGATACGCTTCATACAGGAATGCAAGAGCGAGAAGTCAAGGAAAGCGGTGATTGAAGCGATGAACGAGGGATATGTGCGCGTGCTGTTCGGCTCGACCTCGATGCTCGGTACGGGCGTGAACGCCCAGCGCAGGGCGGTGGCCATCCACCACCTGGACACGCCGTGGGTGCGACATGAAGTCGCATAGATAATTGTTGGAATGATACTTACGGGTATCA
>ENA-OZGV01001146-OZGV01001146.1-human-gut-metagenome-genome-assembly--contig:-NODE-1146-length-12265-cov-5.941278_pt1 | contig 12265 bp, 9 predicted proteins | sample MGYA00245120_ERZ653665 | MGnify/ENA primary metagenome ERZ653665 (study PRJEB26926, sample SAMN06165250) | human gut metagenome | biome: ENVO:00009003; feature: ENVO:2100002; material: ENVO:00002003... | reverse complement strand
ATCGGCATCCTGACCGGGCTTGAGGCCGTCACCGTCCCGACCGCGACCGGCGAGTGGGACACCGACTATGCCGCCAAGGTCGCCGCCGCGCTCGACGTGCTCAAACGGCACGACTTTGTGGCGCTGCACCTTGAGGGCCCGGATGAGGCCACGCACAACCATGACCTGGAGCATAAGATCTACTCCATCGAGCGCCTGAGCGCCGATGTTGTCGCCCCCGTGACCGAGGCGCTGCGCGCCGCGGGTGAGGACTTCCGTCTGCTGCTGCTGTCGGATCACACGACGTACATGGCCAACGGCGCGCACGGCGCCGACCCCGTACCGTTCGTGCTGTATGACAGCCGCGTGTCCGAGGGCTCCGGCCTGCCGTATTCCGAGGCAAACGGCGCCAAGGGCCCGTATGTCGACGACGGCGCGCAGCTCATGGATCTGCTCTTTGAACTGAAAAAGCTGTGACCGGTACAGCAAGAGAGGCCGCGTGGGCAAAGCTGAACCTGTCGCTGGACGTGCTCGGTACGCGCCCCGACGGGTTTCACGACCTGCGCATGATCATGCAGAGCGTGGATTTGCACGACGATGTGACCGTCACGCTCGACGATACCGGCACCTGCCGCGCCGAGACCAACCGCAGCTATCTGCCCTGCGGGGCGGACAATGTGGCTGTGCGCGCGGCGCAGGTGTTTCTCGGGCGCGCGGGGCTGAAGTGCGGCGTGCACATCCGGCTGCACAAGCGCATCCCCGTGTGCGCGGGGCTGGGCGGCGGCTCGTCGGACGCGGCGGCCGTGCTGCGCGCGCTCGAGCGGCTGACCGGCGCGGGCTTCACCCGCACGCAGCTCGAGGAGATGGGTGCGCAGGTCGGCTCGGACGTGCCGTACTGCGTCGCGGGCGGCACGATGCTGGCCGAGGGCCGCGGCGAGCGGCTCACGCCCGTCACGCCCATGCCGCGCATGCCGGTCGTGATCTGCAAGCCGGATTTTCCGATCTCGACGCCGGAACTGTTCCACCGCGTGGACGCGCGCACCTCGCGCTGCCGCCCGGACACGGAGGGCATCTGCGCCGCGCTCGCCGACGGGGACATGCCCCGGCTCGCCCGCCGGATGTACAACGTCTTTGAGGACGTGCTCACCCACCGCGAGGGCGAGATCGCGGCCATCAAGAGCCGCCTGCTCGACGGCGGCGCGCTCGGTGCGGTCATGAGCGGCACGGGCTCGGCCGTGTTCGGCATCTTTGCCGATGCCGACAGCGCGGCGTATGCCAAGCGCCGGCTCGCGCGCGATTATGCCGAGTGCTTCCTGACCGAGACCATCGGCCGCCTGGAGATCTGAGCGTCCCCGGATTAAAACCGAACAAAACTGCCGATACTGAGCACAGATGCCCGGTACCGGCAGTTTTTTCATCACAGAAAGGCGGACATACGATGCATACCCATTCTCTCTCCATCCATCCCGATCCCGGCCGCGCGCTGCGTCCGTGGGAGCTGGCGCTGCTGCTGGCCGTGTGCGTGACGCTGCTGACCGGCACGTGGGCGCAGGCGCGCAGCCAGCTGCTCGTGGCCCGGCTCGTGCGGCTGCACGTGATCGCGGTCTCGGACGACGACGCCGAGCAGGCCGTGAAGCTGCAGGTACGCGACGCGGTGCTGGCCTATCTCGAGCCGCAGCTGCAGGGCGTGACGGATGTCGATGCGGCGCAGCAGCTCATCGCGGGCGACCTCGACGGCATCGCCCGCGCGGCGCAGGCGGCGGCGGGGGAGCGGCCGGTGCGCGTGGCGCTGGGCCCCGAGCATTACCCGACGCGCGACTACGGCACGTTCGCCCTCCCGGCGGGGGTGTACACCTCCTTGCGCGTGACGCTCGGCGCGGGCGCGGGGCACAACTGGTGGTGCGTCATCTTCCCGCCGCTGTGCGCGCAGGCGGCGGGATTGTCGGAGCAGGCGGTGCAGGCGCTCTCGGACGACGATGTGCGCCTCGTCACGGAGTCCGACGGCGGCTATGTCGTGCGCTTCCGGCTGCTGGAGCTGTGGGACGCGCTCGTGCAGCGGCTGAGCTGACGGCACGGAGAACGGAAAAGCGCCCCCGCGGGAGAACATCCCCGCGGGGGCGCTTGCCATAGGGTCACGCGAGCTGCTTTCGGCGCAGCAGCCGGCAGACAAGGGCACACATCAGCAGGCCGAGCGCAAACATCAGGCCCATCGCACCCAGAGCGGCGGCGGCGCTGAACAGGCCGATCGACATTTCATGCACCGCGCCGATGTCCACGAGGATCTCGCACACGAGCCACAGCCCGGCGCTGATGCCCACGGCCGCCCGGAAATCGCGCCGGCGCTGCAAAACGCACCGCACGCCGACGCCGGCGGCAAGCAGGAGCAGATACAGGACGATCCGCCCGGTCATGCCATTGGCCACAAAGGTTCCCATCATTTTTACCAGTGCAAACGGTTCCATACGATGACCTCCTGTTTCGGTAAGATGTGTGTATCCGGTTTTGCCTCACCCTTATTTTAGCGGGATGATTCTGAAATTGGAATGATATTTATCATATTTGTTAATAGTCCCAAAATGTAGTTTCAAAATCTGTACAGTGCTGACAAATCCTTCTTCTCATCTTCTGCGATCCTGTCACAAAAACCGCCGCCCGGCGTGCCAGAACGCAAAAAACCTTCTCCGTTGGGAGAAGGCTCTTTGCATTTGCGGTATTCGACGGCATCAGTGGCACGGCGTGTGTCCGACCCGCACCCTTAGCCTTCCCCTCAAGGGGAAGGCTTGAAAAGCCCCCTCGGGCTCCCCTGCGGGGCAGGGGCGCTGGGTGCCGCCCGCTCAGTAGCTGTACACGCCGCCGCCGATGAACTCGCGCAGCATGCTCTCGGGCGCGAGCAGGGCGGGGTCGATCGTCTCGAAGCGATCGAGCGCCGGCAGGATGCTGCGGATTTCCGTATAGCGCTCCGCGCCCTCGGGCACGGCCGCGAGCAGGGGCGCGGCAAAGTTTTTCATAATGGACACCTCGCACGGGAACGACGAGTCGAACATCAGGTTCGCGCGCTCCTTGAACGGGGAGATGAAGCGCTTCTCACCGCGGCGGACGTTGGCCCACATGTCCAGCGTCGCGGCGGCGGGCGTGCCGCGGAAGTTGCTGTCGCGCACGAGGCGGCGCAGCAGGCGCATCCACGTGCCCTTGAATATCTCCTGCCCGTCACCGTCGACGACGACGGAGCGCGCGCTGATATACAGCCGGAACGCATCCGGGCAGTAGGCGGCGATGTCGTCATTGAGCGCGTGGATGCCCTCGCACACGACGACCTCGTCCTTGCCGAGACGCATGGGCCGGCCGATCGGGCCGGACTGCACGCGCGTGACGAAATTGTAGCGCGGCAGGTGGATCTCCTCGCCGCGGGCGAGCGCGTTGAGGTGCTTGCCGAGCAGGTCCATGTCCAGGCACGCGGGGGACTCGAAGTCGATGTCGCCCTCCGGCGTGCGCGGCGCGGTGCGCGGGTTCACGGTGCGGAAATAGTCGTCCATGGCGAGACTCTGGCTGCCGATGCCCATCCCGCGCAGAGCCTCGGCAATCTTCATGGCCGTGGTGGTCTTGCCGCTGCCGGACGGGCCGGACAGCAGCACGATCGGGCACGTGCGCACATTCTCGGCGATGGCGCGGGCCGCGCGCTCGATCTTTTCGGCATAGGCCGCGTCGCACGCATCCACGAATTCCTTGGGGTCAGCCTGGATGCGGCGGTTGATCTCCTGGATCTGATAGCTCATAGGAAAAATGCCTCCAGTTTTGCCTTGGCCGCGCAGATGCGGTCGATATTGGCGATGTATTCCGTGGGATATTTGGGGTCGATGTGCCGCTCGAGCCGGCCGCCGGAGCACACGAGCTTCGTCGAGGCGCCGCCGCCCATGGCGAGGATGCTGCACAGCTCCTCCATGATGCAGATGTTGTAGAGATTCTCCTGTCCAGGCCGCGTCCAGCCGACGTTTTCAAATCCGCCGGACATGAACTTCTGCCGGTAGAGGTAATACGGCGCGTAGCCCGCCGTGTCGAGCGCGGTATTGGCAAAGTCGAGCATCTCGCCGACCTGCGCCCCGTCGGGGACGGGCGCCGTCTGCTGCGAGAGGTCTGCCCCGCGCTTGCGCGAGAGCGTGTGCACGGTGATATTTTCGGGCGCGAGCGCGAGCACCTGCTCGAGCGTGGTGCGAAAGCCGTCCGGCGTGTCGCCGGGCAGGCCGGCGATCAGGTCCATGTTCACGGCAAAGCCGCCGGTCGTGCGCACGAGCTGCAGCGCGTCATAGATGTCCTGCGCCGTGTGGCGGCGGCCGATCGTTTCGAGCACGCGGTCGTCGAGCGTCTGCGGGTTGACACTGATGCGGTCGACCCGGTGCGCGCGCAGCACGTGCAGCTTGTCGGCCGTGATGGTGTCGGGCCGGCCGGCCTCGACGGTGAACTCGCGCAGGGCGCTGAGGTCGAATGCTGCGTCGAGCTGCGTGCACAGTGCGTCGAGCTGGCGCGCCGAGAGCGTGGTCGGCGTGCCGCCGCCGATGTAGAGCGACACGACGCGCAGACCGGCGCGGTGCACGGCCTCGGCGGTCGCCGCGATCTCGCGCGCGAGCGCCTGCAGAAATTCCGGCACGAGCGCCATGCTCTTTTCCACCGACTGGCTCACAAAGCTGCAGTAGGCGCAGCGCGTCGGGCAAAACGGGATGCCAACGTACAGGCACACGTCCTTTTCGCCGAGCGAGTCCATGGCGCGCAGCGTCGCGTGGGCGGTGCGTACGACGAGCGCGGCGCGCGCGGGCGCGACGTCGTAGTGCCGCTCGAAATAGCGCGCGGCCTGCACATCGCCCATGCCCTGCGCGAGCAGGGGGGTCATGAGCTTGCCGGGGCGTACGCCCGTGAGCATGCCCCACGGCCGGTGCGGCAGGCCGATGCCCATGGCCGCGCGGTAAAACGCGCGCTTGACCGCACCCTGCAGCCGCCGGTCGGTCTCGTTGGGGTCGGTCAGTTCCTCGTTGGGCACGCTCGTGCGGCCGTTGGCCGTCCGGCCCTGATAGACGAGCACGCACGTCGCGGTCGTCACCTTTGCGCCGGACATGAGCCGCAGCTCCGCGCGGTCGCCGGTCGGCCGGCCGTCCGGATACACCGGGCGCTCATCCGGAAACAGCGTCAGCAGCATCTGCTCCGCCGCGTAGCGGTAATCATGTCCGATCAGATAGAGATTCATGGTTTTCAGTTATCTCCTTTTCCCGTGTCAGGTCAGGAGCGGTCCTTGGCCTTGTTCTTGAGTTCTCTGGCCTTTGCCTTCAGGGCTTTGGCCAGCTGCTTGCGGCGCTGCGCGTGCTCATGCACACGCGTGAAGGCCGGGCCGTTGGTCTTGCCTTCGCGCAGCGCCGGGAACGCCTGCGCGATACGCTCGTGCACGATGTTGCGCTGACCCAGCAGCTCCTCGCGGCGCTGCAGCAGTTCGCTGCGGCGGGCCAGCAGTTCGCTGCGGCGCATGAGCGAGTTCTCGGCGCGCTTTTCTGCGATCTGCTCGCCTTTTTCCTTCGCGTCGGTGTAAACCTCCATGCTGCGGTCCTTCACGTCCGAGGCGCGAATATAGATCTCCTCGCCGATCTCGTCGGAGATGGCCGTGAGCGAATCCTCGATGGCCTGCAGGGCGCGCAGCTTCTTCGGCAGCTTGCGGATCTCCATGGCGGTGATGATGTTGTCCGTGATCCACAGGACGCTGAACGTGCCGAGCAGCGCCCAGCCGAGCTTTTTCGGGATGAGGTCGACGACCTTGGCCACGAGCGGCTGGAACACATCGACCACGAACACGCACGCCAGCCCCCACAGCACCGAAAACTCCAGACACACGTAGCCCTTGATGTTCAGCGGGCGCTTGGAGTAGTCCCACCACTTGTCGTGGAACACTTTTTCGAGCACCCAGCCGGTGAGGTATTCGATGGCGCTCGTGAACAGTACGCTGCCGCCGAACAGCAGCCAGAAGCTGCTCTTGAGCGGCCCGAGCACGAGCAGTACGCTCATCACGCCGAAGCCGTAGATGGAGCAGATCGGGCCGTTGACGAAGCCGCGGTTGACGAACTTGCCGTGCGCGACGGCGGCGAAGGCTACCTCTGAGCACCAGCCGAGAAAGCCGTAAATGTAGAAGTACCAGAGGATCTGGAACCAGGAATAGGGCACAAGCACGGAAAAAACTCCTCTCAGATCTGGGCGCCTGCGGCGACACTGCCCCAGTCTCATCATGATGGTTCAAAGATTATAACATAATGCTCCGGGCATTTCCAGTCTTTCCGGCGCGGATGGGACAAAAGCAGCAAAATGGACAAAAACACAGCGGAGTGCCTTTTCAAGCCTTCCCCTTTGAGGAGAAGGCTTGAAAAACTGCCATCTGCCTTTGTTTTTTCGCGCGCAAAAGCGGAGCGCACGACGGTGCGCTCCGCTTGGAAAACCGGGGATTTACTTGATCGTCAGCAGCAGCTCGCCGGCCTTGACCGTCTGGCCGCCCTTGACAAAGACTTCGTCGATCGTGCCGTCCATGCGGGCGACGACGCTCGTCTCCATCTTCATGGCCTCGATCACGGCGAGCACGTCGTTGACCTTGACTTGGTCGCCGGGCTTGACGTTGACCTTCGACACCATGCCGGGGATGGATGCGCCGGCCTGGCTCTTGTCGTTCGGGTCGGCCATGACGACGGTCTTGGCCGTGTCGGTCGCGGTCGGATCGGGCACGGCGACCTCACGGCGCATGCCGTTGAGCTCGAACTGCACGTTGCGCGTGCCGTCGTCGTTGCGGTCGCCGAGGCCGATGTACTTGATCATGAGGGTCTTGCCATCCTCGATGTTGATCTTGTTCATCTCGCCGACGGCCATGCCGTTGAAGAACACGTGGCTGCCCATGCGCATGATGTAGCCATACTCCTTGCGGTGGCGGATGTACTCCTCATAGACCTTCGGGTACATGGCGTAGGAGATGAGGGAGCGCGGCTCCTCGTAGTTCGGGTAGAACTTGCGGATCTCGCTGCGCAGCTGATCCCAGTCAACGGGCGGCAGCAGGTCGCCGGGGCGGCCGGTGAACGGCTTCTCGCCCTTGAGCACGACGCGCTGCAGATCCTTCGGGAAGCCGCAGGGCGGCTGGCCCATCATGCCCTTGAAGTAGCTCACGACGCTGTCGGGGAAGGCGAGGGTCTCGCCGCGCTCGACGATGTTTTCGGGCGTGAGGTCATTCTGCACCATGAAGATCGCCAGGTCGCCGACCATTTTGGACGACGGCGTGACCTTGATGATGTCGCCGAGCATGATGTTGACGGTGCGGTACATCTCCTTGACCTCCGCGAAGCGGTGGCCGAGGCCGAGCGACTCGACCTGCGGCTGCAGGTTCGTGTACTGGCCGCCGGGGATCTCGTAGCGGTAGATATCGGTGACGGGGACCTTGAGGCCCTTGTCGAAGCTCTCGTAGCGCAGGCGCACGTCGGCCCAGTAATCGGCCAGCTCCTGCAGGCGCTGCGGGTCAAAGCCGGTGTCGCGCTCCTGACCGCGCAGGGACTCGACGACGGCGTTCATCGACGGCTGGCTCGTGAGGTTGGCCAGCGGGCCGATGGCGGTGTCGACCACATCCACGCCGGCCTCGGCCGCCATGAGATAGGTCGCGATCTGGTTGTCGGTGGTGTTGTGCGTGTGCAGGTGGATGGGGATGCCGATCTCCTGCTTGAGGGTGCTCACGAGCTTCTTGGCGGCGTAGGGCTTGAGCAGGCCGGACATGTCCTTGATGGCCAGCATGTGCACGCCGCGGCGCTCGAGCTCCTTGGCGAAGTTGACGTAGTATTCGAGTGTGTAGCGGTCGCGCGTCGGGTCGAGGATATCGCCGGTGTAGCACACGGTGCCCTCGAGGAACTTGCCCTGACGCAGCACCTCGTCCATGGCGGTCTCCATGTTCGGCAGCCAGTTGAGCGAGTCGAACACGCGGAACACGTCGATGCCCTCGCGGGCGGACTCGGCGATGAAGGCACGCACAAGGTTGTCCGGATAGCTCGCGTAGCCGACGAGGTTCGAGCCGCGCAGCAGCATCTGGAACGGGATGTTCGGGATCTTCTCGCGCAGCATCTCCAGACGCTCCCACGGGGACTCGTGCAGGAAGCGGTAGGCGGTGTCGAACGTCGCGCCGCCCCACATCTCGAGCGAGAAGCAGTCGGCGAGGATGTCGGCCGTGCCGTCGGCGCCCTTGAGCATGTCGCGGGTGCGCAGGCGGGTGCTCAGCAGGGACTGGTGCGCGTCGCGCATCGTCGTGTCGGTGATGAGCAGCTTCTTCTGGCCGAGGACCCAGTCCTTGACGGCCTCGGGGCCGTCGGTGTCGAGCAGGAGCTTGAGCCCGTCCTGCTTCGAGATCTCGCGCTGCGCCTTCGGGAAGCGCGGTGTGTCGTACTGGTGGCGCTCGGCGTCGGGATTGTTGACCTGGATGTTGGCGATGTATTTGAGCACGCGGGTCGCGCGGTCGCGCGATTCGGTGAACTCGAACAGCTCCGGCGTCTCGTCGATGAACTTCGTATGGCACTTGCCGGCGACGAAGGTCGGGTGCGTGAGGATGTTGGTCACGAAGGGGATGTTCGTCTTGACGCCGCGCACGTGCTCTTCATTGATGGCACGGGTGGCCTTGCGGCAAACGGCGGGGAAGGTGCAGTCCCAGCTCGTGACCTTGACCAGCAGGGAGTCGTAATACGGCGAGATGATCGAGCCCGTGCCGGCGTTGCCGCCGTCGAGACGCACGCCGAAGCCGCCGCCGGAGCGGTAGGCCTCGATCTTGCCGTTGTCGGGCGCGAAGTTGTTGGCCGGGTCCTCGGTGGTCACGCGGCACTGGATGGCGTAGCCGTTGACCTTGAGGTTGTTCTGGTCGCCGAGACCGATCTCCGGGTGGCTGATCGGCTGCCCCTCGGCGATGAGGATCTGCGCACGCACGAGGTCGATGCTCGTGACCATCTCGGTGACGGTGTGCTCGACCTGAATGCGGGGGTTCATCTCGATGAAGTAGTGGTTGCCGTCGCGGTCGACGAGGAACTCCACCGTGCCGGCGTTGACATAGCCGACGGCTTCGGCGATCTTCACGGCGTCGGCGTGCAGCTGCTCGCGGATGCTCTCGGGCACGCTCCACGCGGGCGCAAACTCCACGACCTTCTGGTAGCGGCGCTGCAGCGAGCAGTCACGCTCGCCGAGGTGGCGCACGTTGCCGTACTGGTCGGCGAGGATCTGCACCTCAATGTGCTTGGGCTGCACGAGGTATTTCTCGATGAAGATGTCGTCATTGCCGAAGGCCTTGCGCGCCTCGTTCTTGACGAGCTCGAACGCGGGGATGACGTCCTCGGGCATCTCGCACAGGCGCATACCGCGGCCGCCGCCGCCGGCTGCCGCCTTGAGGATGACGGGGAAGCCGAAGCTGATGGCCTTCTCGAGCGCCTCCTGCCCGTCGCGCAGAGGCTCGGAGCAGCCGGGGATGACCGGCACGCCGCATTCCATGGCGATCTGCTTGGCCGAGAGCTTGTCGCCCATTTTGCCGAGCACGTCGCTCGGAGGCCCGATGAACGTGATGCCGGCCTCTTCACAGGCGCGGGCAAAGTCCGCGTTTTCGGACAGGAAGCCGTAGCCCGGATGGATGGCGTCGACGCCGCGGCGCTTGGCCAGATCGATGATCTCGGGAATGTCAAGATACGCACCCAGAGGGCTCTTGTTTTCACCGACGAGATACGCCTCGTCGGCGCGGGTGCGGAACAGACTCAGTTCGTCTTCCTTGGAGTACATGGCCACGGTGTGGATACCGAGGTCATAGCACGCGCGGAAGATACGCACCGCGATCTCGCCGCGGTTGGCGGCAAGGACCTTGTTGAAAACCTTTTCTGACACGGTCGTGTCTCCTTTCTGACTGCGGCGGGGCCGCAGAGGTGGGGGCGGCAGCGGCGCGGGGGAGATCCGGCGTGCTGCCAACGTCGGAATTATATCATATATCAGTAACAATAGAAATAAAATTTTTGATTTTTGGCGAGTTTAAAATCTAACAAATACTGTTTACATGCAATTCTTTTCTCGCCGCGCGGAATGTGGTACAATATCGGACGAAAATTCAGGAAAGCTGGAATGAATTTGGAAAATATTTGCTATATCGTCGGCGCGGCCAGTCTTGACGGCGTGCGCCTGAGCCCCCGGCCGGGGGACTACGTGATCGCGGCCGACGGCGGCTACCGCACGCTGAAGGCGCGCGGCATCGAGCCGGACTTCGTCATGGGCGACTTTGACTCCCTCGGCTACCGGCCGGACCACCCGAACGTGGAGACGCACCCGGTCATGAAGGACGACACCGACCTCGGTCTCGCCGTGCGCTGGGCGCTCGGGCACGGCTACCGGCGGCTCGTGATGGCGGGGGCGCTCGGCGGCCGCATCGACCAGACGGTCGCAAGCTTTCAGACGCTGCGCGGCCTCACGGACGCGGGCGCGCAGGGCTGGCTCATCGGCTGCGGCTGGGTGGTCACGGCGGTGCAAAACGGCACGCTGGCCTTTCCCGCCGGCATGGAGGGCACGGTGTCCGTCTTCAGCAGCGGCGATGCCGCGCGCGGCGTCACGCTGCGCGGCCTGCTCTACGAGATCACGGACGCGGAGCTGCGGTGCGCCATGCCGCTCGGCGTGAGCAATTCGTTCACCGGCGCGGCGGCCACGGTGCGCGTCACGGACGGCACGGTCTTTGTCCTCTGGCAGGGCAACGCGCTGCCGGACGGGCTGGAGGTGCGCCATGGAGCGGATTGACCTGCACACGCACACGCTCGCGTCCGACGGCTCGGACGCGCCGGAGACCGTCGTGCGCAAGGCTGCGGCAGCCGGGCTGCGCGCCGTGGCAATCACGGATCACGACACGTTTGCCGGCCTGCCCGAGGCGCTTGCGGCGGGGACGGCGCGCGGCATCGAGGTCGTGCCGGGCGTGGAGCTGTCCACCGTGTGGGGCGGTGAGGAGGTGCACCTGCTCGGCTACTACATGGACACGGACAACGCCGCGCTGCGCGCACTTATGACCCGCGCGACCGACGAGCGCAATGCCCGCAACGAGACCATGGTGCAGCGCCTGCACGACGCGGGCTACCCCATCACGATGGACGACCTGCACGCGGCCTTCCCGGGGCAGACGGTGCTCGGCCGGCCGCACATCGCGGCGCTGCTCGTGCAGCGCGGGTGCATCCCCTCGGTGTCCGACGGTATGCGCGGCCTGCTCGGCCGGGGCAAGGCGTTTTACGTCCCGCGCTATAACATCCCGCTCGCGGATTCCATCCGCGCCCTGCGCGCGGCGGGCGGCGTGCCGGTCGTGGCGCACATCTTCAAGTACCGCTTTGACGATGCGCAGCGCGCCGCCATGCTCGCCGCTGCGGCGGACGCCGGGGCGCTCGGCGTCGAGGTGCGCTACACGACCTATACGCCCGAGCAGACGGAGATCGCGCAGGCGCTGGCCGCGCGCTTCGGCCTCGCGCCCTCCGGCGGCTCGGACTATCACGGCCTGCGCAAGCCGGACATCGCCCTCGGCTCCGGCCGGGGCGGGCTGCGCGTGCCGTATGCGTACCTCGCCGGGCTCAAAGCCCTTGCCGGGCACGAATGTGTGTGATACACGAACAAAATTCAGTCCATTTTTGAAATTTTTCCGGAGGTGGTTTCGTGAAAACCCTTCTGCGCCCCTATGAGGGCACGCTGCCGTATCTCTTCGTCAGCTACGCGCACAAGAACGACGCGGCCGTGCTCGAGATCATCAGCACCTTGCAGTCGCGCGGCTTTCGCGTCTGGTACGATGAGGGCATCGAGGCCGGCAGCGAGTGGCCGGAGAGCATCGCGTCGCATCTTGAGCGCGCGCAGCTCGTGCTGGCGTTTTTGTCCCCGGCGTACCTGTGCTCGGACAACTGCCGCAAGGAGATGCACTATGCCCTGACCAAGCGCAAGCCCGTCATCAACGTCTACCTCGAGCCGACGGAGCTCTCTCCCGGCATGGAGATGCAGATCGGCAACCTCTTCGCGCTCATGAAGTATACCTATCCGAGCGAGGAATATTTCTACGACAAGCTCTTCTCGGCCGAGCTGCTCGATGCGGGCAAATTCGCCGGCGAGCCGCCGGAGCTGCCGGACGCGCCCGCGCCCGCGAAAAAGGCGAAGGAGAAAACGCCCCGCGCCGCCAAGCCCCGCCGGGAAAGGCATGAAAAACCGCCCAAAGTGCCAAAGCCCGCGCGGCCGAAGAAAAGGCGCCGCGGCCTCGCGGCGG
>ENA-OZGV01001119-OZGV01001119.1-human-gut-metagenome-genome-assembly--contig:-NODE-1119-length-12464-cov-3.792167_pt1 | contig 12464 bp, 8 predicted proteins | sample MGYA00245120_ERZ653665 | MGnify/ENA primary metagenome ERZ653665 (study PRJEB26926, sample SAMN06165250) | human gut metagenome | biome: ENVO:00009003; feature: ENVO:2100002; material: ENVO:00002003... | reverse complement strand
CTACGTCTCCTACCCCGCCGACGAGCTGCAGAACTCCTACGGCACCGCCTATTCCAGCGCCGGCGCCACCTTCGTCGTCGACTCCTCCGGCACCATCGTGCTCGACGCCAACCGCGGCGCCGACGAGGCGGTCCAGGGCAGCCTTTCGGCCCTCATCAACGACAACGCCGACTCGTCCCAGGTCTCCTCGTTGCTCGCCGGCATCGCCTCCGATACCTCCGGCAGCCTCGTCATGACCCTCGACGGCGCCGACCAGTTCGTCTTCTACACCCCCATTAGCGCCAAAAGCGGCTGGTCGCTCGTGACCATCCTGCCGCTTTCGGTGGTGGAATCCGACGGCACGCAGATCGTCGGCATCACCAACCAGATGGTGGCCGTGCTCGCCGTGGCCGTGGCCGTGGCGGCGGCCATGGTGGCCCTCATGGTGTACCGGCGCCGCCGCGAGCACCGCTACGAGCAGTACATCCAGAGCGTGTACTCGGCCATCGGCGCCAACATCGACACCGCCATCTTCATCGTCGATCGCAAGGAGCGCCTCATCGAGGCCGTCTTCGAGAACACCCAGGACATCCTCGGCATTCCGGCCCGTGACTTCTTCGTCCCCAACGAGCTGTCGCCCAACGAGGCCTACGCCAACGTGGCCGCCATCGTGCACTCCGGCGCCGGCGATAAGGCGCGCACCTGGGAATTCGAGGCGGACAACCCGGCGCTGGGCCGCTCCCAGTGGCTGCGCATGACGGCGCGGCCCGTGATGCTCGCCGAGCGCGAGAAGACCATCTTCTCGCTCACCGACGTCACCGCCGACCACGAGATCCGCGCCCGCCTCGAGCGCGCCGCCACCGCCGCCGAGGACGCCAACCGCGCCAAAAGCTCGTTCCTCTCCTCCATGAGCCACGACATCCGCACGCCCATGAACGCCATCCTGGGCTTCTCCACGCTCATCGACCGCGAGGCCGACAACCCCGCCCATGTGCGCGACTACAACCGCAAGATCGCCACCTCCGGCCAGCATCTTTTGGGGCTCATCAACGACGTGCTGGACATGTCGAAGATCGAGGCCGGCAAGACCACCCTGGAAGCAAGCGCCTTCGCCCTCTCCGGCACCGTGGAGTCCGTCGAGGCCATGATGCGCCAGCAGACCGACGCCAAAAACCAAGTGTTCACCGTGGAAGTGGACAAGGTCGAGCACGACCGGCTCGTCGGCGACGAGGGGCGGCTGCGCCAGATCCTCATGAACCTGCTCTCCAACGCCATGAAGTACACGCCCGAGGGCGGCCACATCCTCTTCCGCGTCGACGGCTCCGCCAAGCGCCACGGCGAGCTGCAGCACCTGCGCATCATCGTCCGCGACGACGGCATCGGCATGTCGAAGGACTACCTCGCCACCATCTTCGATTCGTTCACCCGCGAGGAGTCGAGCCTCACCAACAAGGTTCAGGGAACGGGCCTCGGCATGGCCATCACGAAGAACCTCGTCGATCTTACGGGAGGCACCATCTCCGTGGAAAGCGAGCTGGGGACGGGCAGCACCTTCATCGTCGATCTGGACTTCCCGCCGGCCGGCGACGAGTCGGACGGCACCGAGGGCGACGGCGGAAAGCGAGCCGGCGACGCGAGCGGGGCCGACGGGAACGCCCTGGCGCACAAGCACGTCCTCGTGGCGGAGGACAACGCCCTGAACGCGGAGGTCATCACCGCCATCCTGAACATCCACGACGCCACCTGCGAGGTGGCCGCCAACGGCGAGGAGGCCGTGGCGAAGTTCGGGATGAGCGCCCCGGGCACCTTCGACATGATCTTCATGGACGTGCAGATGCCCGTCATGAACGGCCACGACGCCGCCCGGGCCATCCGCGCGATGGATCGCCCCGACGCCGGCACCATCCCCATCATCGCCATGACGGCCAACGCCTTCGCCGAGGACGAGCGCCAGGCCCTCGCCTGCGGCATGAACGCCCATGTCGCCAAGCCCATCGACGTCCACGCCCTGGAACGCGTCGTAGCCAAGCTGTCGCAATAGGGCAAAACCGACCTGTCGCGTTAGCCGCATTTGTCTGTTCGCTTCGCAAAACTCAGCAAACCTCGGGACAAAACATAAAATGCGTCGCAAATGTCGAGAAAATCACGATCGCGCGAGTTCTGAGAAGAGAAAAACTCGCACGATCGTGATTTTCTCCGCAAAATGAGTCAACGAAGGCGCTTCAGACTCGCACAATCGCACTTTTCTCTGCACGAAATGCTGAAAAGTTGTCCCGAGGGCTTGCTTTGGGATATCGATGGTTGCGCAGGAAGGTGGATCGACAGCGGGTTTCGAAGATCGCTCATTCTACCCGGCTGCAAGCGCTCCCGGGAGGTCGTCCAGCAGGGCGCGGGCGTCCTTGAACTGGCGGGTGAGCTCCTCCATGGGGTCGCGCCGCCGCTCGGTGGCCGCCACCGACTCCTCGGTGATGGCCATGGCGCAGGCCACGGCGTCGGTATGGGTGTAGGACAGTGAGAGGGGAATCTCCCGCACGCCCTGTTCCCGGGCCACTTCGCGGGCGCGTCCGGTGAGCACCACGTAGGGGCGCCCCTTGCTCGTGCGGCGCACTTCCACATCGAGCCAGCCGATGCCCTCGGAAAACCCCGTGCCGAGCGCCTTCAGCACCGCCTCCTTGGCGGCGAAGCGGGTGGCGTAGTGCACTTCGGGGTGAGCGTGGGAGTCGCAATAAGCCCGCTCGGCGGCGGAGTACACCTTCTCCACGAAGGCCGGCGAGCGATCGATGATCTTGCGCATGCGCGCGATTTCCACGATGTCCACGCCGAGGCCCACTTCCTCGTTGGGCACGTCCATGGCAAGCGCGCCATCGACGGCGGCTTGGGATTTCTTCGATCGGGCCACTCCATCTGCCTTTCAGATCATCGGGGATACGCAAAGGCGCCGCCTCGTGGTCGAGCGCGGCGCCGAAAGAGATTCGAAGCTATTCGACCGTCACCGATTTCGCGAGATTGCGGGGCTGGTCCACGTCGCAGCCGCGTTTGACGGCCACGGCGCGCGAGAGCAGCTGCAAGGGCACGCTGGCCGTGATGGGCGAGAAGGCGTCGCGCACCTTCGGTACGTAGATGACGTGGTTGGCGTGCTTGGCGATTTCCTCGTCGCCCTCGGTGGCCACGGCGATGATGCAGGCGCCGCGGGCCCGGGACTCCTGCAAATTCGACACCACCTTGTCGTAAACGGGGCTCTTTGTCGCGATGGCCACCACGGGGAATCCCTCGTCGATAAGGGCGATGGGACCGTGCTTCATCTCGCCGGCGGCGTAGGCCTCGGCGTGCAGGTAGCTGATCTCCTTCATCTTAAGGGCACCCTCGTAGCTGGTGGCGGCCCCCATGCCCCGGCCGATGAACAGGGCGCTTGTCGCGTCCACCATGGCGTCGGCCGCCGCTTCCACCGCCGGATCGCAGTCGGCGAGGATGCGCTCGACCTGCTCGGCGGTATCGGCCAGCTCGCTGAACAGCAGCTTGATCTGCCGGCCGGTCAGCCGGCCCACCGCCTGACCGAGCAGCATCGCCAAAAGCGTGAGGGAGACGACCTGCCCCAAAAAGCTCTTCGTGGAGGCCACGGCGATCTCCTTGTTGGCCTTGGTGTAGATGACGCCGTCGGATTCGCGGGCCACCGGGCTTCCCACCACGTTCGTGATGCCGAAGACCTTCGCCCCCTTCACGCGAGCGTCGCGGATGGCCGCCAGCGTATCGGCCGTCTCGCCCGATTGCGATACGGCCACGACCAGCGTCGTGGGCGTGATGATGGGATTGCGGTAGCGGAACTCGCTGGCGACCTCCACCTCGCAGGGGATGCGCGCCCAGCTCTCGATGAGGTTCTTGGCGATAAGGCCCGCATGGTAGGAGGTGCCGCACGCGATAATGTAGACGCGATCGACCAGGTTGAGCTCGGCCGGCGTCATGTCCAGCTCGTCGATGACCAGCGAGCCAGCGACCAGGCGGCCGGCCAGCGTATCGCGGATGACGCGGGGCTGCTCGTGAATCTCCTTCAGCATGAAGTCGGGATACCCGCCCTTTTCGGCGACGTCGAGATCCCAATCGACATGGGTGACGTCGGGCTTAATGGGGTTGCCGGCCTCGTCGTAGTACTCGATGCCATCGGGGCGCAGGCGCGCCATCTGCCCGTCGGCGAGCACCACCACATCACGCGTGGCGTCGATCATCGCAATGATGTCGGAGGCCACGTAGCTGCCGGTCTCGCCGCAGCCCACCACGATGGGGGAATCCTTGCGGCAGGCGATGATCGTGCCCGGCTCGGCATCGGCCATGACGGCCAGACCGTAGGCCCCGACGAGCCGCGCAGCCGCCTCGGCCACCGCCGCACGCAGGTCGCCGGTGCCTTCGGCGAGCATGCGGTGGTAGGACTCCTCCACGAGGTGCGCCACCACCTCGGTATCCGTCTCGCTCTTGAAGACGTGCCCGCGACCGACGAGCTCCTCGCGCAGCTCGGCGAAGTTCTCGATGATGCCGTTGTGCACCACGGCGATGTCGCCGGAGCACGAGGTGTGCGGGTGCGCGTTGGCCTCGCTCGGCTTGCCGTGGGTGGCCCAACGGGTGTGCCCGATGCCGCAGGTGCCCGTCATTTCGAAGTGGCCGAGGGTGTGCGCAAGCTCGGCCACCTTGCCCTTGCGGGTGATCACCTGAATGCCGCCGTCCTGCTCCACGGCCACACCCGCCGAGTCGTAGCCGCGGTATTCCATGCGGGTGAGCCCCTCCACCAGGATGGGCGTGGCGCTCGCCTCACCGGTATAGCCGACGATTCCGCACATAGATGCTCCTTTATCGAAAGCGGGCGACACGAGGCCGCCCTTACTCATTTGCCGGTTCGCTATTGTACCGAAGGGGCGCCGTCCCCGGCCGCCTTCCACGAAAAGCCCGTCTCGACCGCTGCCGGATCAAGCGGAAACACGGGGTGTTCTGACCGAGCGAGTTCCGCAGCGAACAGGACAGGACTGAATGTCCTGTCCTGCAGAGCGAGGACTGCCTGAGCGAATCAGAATACCGCGTGGTTCCGCCCTCGCCCGACGCCTACCCGCGAACCTCGGCGCCGGTGGCTTTTTCCACCTTCGACACGAGCTTGCCGTGGGCGCGCTCCACTTCCTCGCTGGTCAGCGTGCGGTCGGGCGCTCGGTAGACGAGACTGTAGGCCATGGACTTCTTGCCGGCGCCCACGCGCTCCGCATCGCGGTACACGTCGAACAGCGCCACGGATTCCAAGAGCTTCCCGCCGGCCGAGGTCATCACCTGAACCATCTTCTCATGGGGCACGTCCTCGGCCACCACGAAGGCCTGATCCACCGTGACGGCCGGGAAGGTGGGCACGTCCACGTAGTCGCGGGCCGGGCGGCACGCGCGCACGAGCGCCGCCACGTCCAGCTCGAAGGCCACCACGGGCGGCTCGGCCCCGAAGGCGTCGGCCACGAGCGGATGAACCTCCCCCACCCAGCCGACGACCGCGCCGTTCGCCATCATCTCGGCGGCGCGGCCCGGCTGCAGCTGCGGGGCCTCCTCGGCGGAAAGCGCCCGGAAGCGCACTTTGGGCAGCGCCAGCTCGCGGACCAAATTCTCCAGCACGCCCTTGGCGTCGAAGAAGTCGAAGGGCACCGCCGGAGCGTTCCACGCCCCGTCGCGCATGGAGCCGGCCAGAACGCCGGCGAGCTTCTTGCGCTCCTTGGCCTTCTTGCGGCCCTCGGCGGCCATAAACACCGTGCCGATCTCGTAGAGCTGGATGTTCTTCACACCGCGGGCCTGGTTATAGGCCACCGAGCGCAGAAGCCCGGGCACGATGGACTGGCGCATGACCGACATGTCCGCGTTCAGCGGGTTCAGAAGCTCCACGGCCAGCCCCAGCCCCTCGGCCGGCAGGCGCAGACGCTCGATGTCGCCGGGCTCGGCGAAGGAGTAGGTCATGGTCTCGTTCATGCCCGACGCGCGCAGGGTGTCGTTGATCACGCGCACTGTCTCCTGCTCCGGCGTGCGCGCGCCCACGCGCTCGCGGCCGCCGGGCAGCGTGGGCGGGATGCGGTCCATGCCCCACAGGCGCAGCACTTCCTCGTACAGGTCGATCTCGCGCTCCAGATCGGGGCGGAAGGTGGGCGGCAGCACCGAGAGCACGGAGGCGTCGTCGGTGGCCTCCACGGCGCAGCCGAGGCGCACGAGGATGTCCTCGATGAAGTCAGCGGGAATGTCGGCCCCCATCATGGCCACAAAGCGCGGGATGCGGAAGATGAGCTCCGGACGGGCGGTGGGAAGCTCGTACACGTCCACCACGCCGGGGCGCACGGTGCCCCCGGACACCTCGGCCAGAAGCGCCGCCGCGGCTTGCGACACCACTTCGCACAGATGGTCGTCCACGCCGCGCTCGTAGCGCATGGAGGCCTCGGAGATGAGCCCCAAATTGCGGCTCGTGCGGGAGGTGCGGCCGCGCTCGAAGGCGGCGGATTCCAGAAGCACGCAGGTGGTCTCTTCGGTGACCTCGCTGTTCTCGCCGCCCATGACGCCGGCGAGCGCCACGGCGCGCTCGGGGGTGGCGATGACCGTCATGTCCTCGGTGAGCGCGCGGTCCTCGCCGTCCAGGGTGACCAGATGCTCGCCGTCGGCGGCGGCGCGCACGATGATGTGGGCGCACCCGTCGGCGCTGGCCACTTTCGCAAAGTCGAAGGCATGCAACGGCTGGCCGTAGAGGTACAGGATGTAGTTCGTCACGTCCACGACGTTGTTGATGGAACGGCCCCCGGCGGCGGTCACGCGCTCGGCGAGCCATTCGGGCGAGGGCCCCACCTTCACGTTGTCGATGATGCGAGCGGTGTAGCGCGGGCAGCGCGCGGCATCGGGCACCTCAACGGTGACGGCGCCGGCCACGTCCTCGCCGGCAGTGACGGCGGGCAGCTTCTCCACATCGGCAGCCAGCGGCCAGGTCACCGGCTGCTGGTACATGGCGCCCACCTCGCGGGCCATGCCCACCATAGACAGGCAGTCCGGCCGGTTCGGCGTGATCTCCAGGTCGAGCACGGTATCTCCCGCGCCCATGAAGTCCGCCATGGGCTGGCCCACCGGCGCGTCAGCGGGCAGCACCCAGATGCCGGAGTGGTCCTGTCCCAGCCCCAGCTCGCGGCGCGAGCAGCACATGCCGCAGCTCACCACGCCGCGCAGCTTCGATTTCTTGATCTTGAAATCACCGGGGAGCACCGCGCCCACGAGCGCCACGGGCACCTTGATGTCCGCCGCGATGTTCGGCGCCCCGCAGACGATCTGCACGGGTTCCTCGGCGCCCACATCCACCGTCACCACGTGCATGTGGTCTGAATCCGGATGCGGCTCGCAGGTGAGCACGTGTCCCACCACAACGCCCTCGAAGGCCTCGCCGGTCTTCTCCACGCCTTCCACGCCCGTGCCCGTCAAATCGAGCCGGTCGCAGAACGCCTTCAAATCCTCCGGCACCGCCGTATACTCAGAAAGCCACTTCAAGGATACTTTCATGTTTCCTCCTAGAACTGCCGCAAGAATCGCATGTCGCCTTCAAGCAGCATGCGCAGATCGGGCACGTCGTACTTCAGGCAGGCGATGCGCTCCACCCCCATGCCGAAGGCGAACCCCGAGTACTCCTCCGGGTCGATGCCGCTCATGGAAAGCACGTTCGGGTCCACCATGCCGCAGCCCAAGATCTCGATCCAGCCGGTGCCCTTGCACATGCGGCAACCCTCGCCGTGGCAGATGCCGCAGCTCACGTCCGCCTCGGCCGAAGGCTCCGTGAACGGGAAGTAATGGGCGCGAAAACGCGTCTTGCGCTCGGGCCCGAAGATCTGCTTGCACACGTAGTCGAGGGTGCCCTTCAGGTCGCCGAAGGTGATGCCGCGATCCACCACGAGTCCCTCGATCTGATGGAACTGCGGCAGATGCGACGGATCGGCCACATCGCGGCGGTACACCTTGCCCGGGGCGATCATGTAGATGGGCAAGTCCCAATCCTCCATGACGTGCACCTGCACGCCGGAAGTCTGGGTGCGCAGCAGCACGTCGGACTCGCCGCGCACCCGCGAGGTGTCGCCGGACAGGTCGTGCACGTAGAAGGTGTCCTGCATGGAACGGCTCGGATGGTCAGCCGGAGCGTTCAGGGCCGTGAAGTTGTAGTAGTCGGTCTCGATCTCCTCGCCTTCCACCACTTTGTAGCCGAGGCCCAAGAAGATATCGGACACCTCGTCGATGATGCCGTTGATGAGGTGGCGGGTACCCACCTGCTGGGCGCGGCCGGGCAGCGTCACATCCACGGCCGCCGCCCCCATGGCCGCCTCAAGCTCGGCGGCATCGAGCGCCGCCTTGCGGGCGGCCAGCGCCTCTTCCACGTCCACGCGGGCCGCGTTCACGGCACGGCCCACGCTCGCGCGCTCTTCAGCGGGCACCTGGCCCATGGATCTCAAGTACCCGGTCAGCGTGCCGGACTTGCCCAGCACCGCCACGCGCACGGCCTCGAGCGCCGCCGACGTGTCCGCCGCGGCGATTTCGGCCAAGGTGCGCTCGCGCAGCGCCGCCAACTCCTCTGCGATTGCCATAAGGTTCGCCTTTCTTCTCGAGCCAACAAAAAAGAGCCTTCTTCCGTCCCGCCTGGGGCCGCTTGCGGCTTACCAGGAATCCAAGGACGGGAGAAGGCTCTCGCGGTACCACCTCGGTTGGCAACGCTTCAGCGACCCGAAGGGAATCGCAGTGCGGCGTCGCCCGCTTGTTCGCGCTCTGTGACGGGAGCACCCGGCACCCCTACTGGTCGCCTCGCCCGTGGGCGTTCGCGTTCGGGAATGCTGCTCGGAAGGGAATAAGACGCACTCAGAGGGTCGGGCTCTCTCAGCCGGTGAAGCCCTTCTCTGGCGACCGTGACGCGCGTCCGCTGTCTTCGTCATCGCATGTAACGCCACAGTATAGCGCACTTCGAGGCGGAGCGAGCGCAGAACTTTCCCGCTCCCGACAGACGGGAAGCGGGCCGCGGGCACGCGAAAGCAAACGGGAAGCGGGCTCCGACGAGCCGCGAAGAAGCGCAGCGTTCCAGTGGCGCGGCGAGGCGCCCTACAGGAAACGGTACTTGACGGTGCGCAGGCCCCAGGCGCGGCAGCTGGAGAAGCCGAAGGCCTTCCACACGCCCGGCTGCAGATCGAGGGCGCGGGAACCGCCGCCCATGGAGCCGCAGTCGTTCACCGTGGCATAGACGGTCTGGCCGCCGTAGACGATCTCCACGGTGCGCCCGAAGTAGCTGCGGTAGTTCGGCAGCGACTTGGGCACCGCCACGCCCATGGAGTTGTCGTCGCAGACGGCACCGGTGGACGTGGTGCCGGGGTTCGGCGTATTCGGATCGGTGCTGCCGCCGTAGGCCGAGGCCACGCCGGAAAGCCACCCTTCCTCCGAGGAGCCGCCGGATCCGCCCCCGTTGCCGGAGCCGCCGGAGCTTCCCGTGTTTCCGGAACTCCCGGATGAGCCCGAGTTGCCGGAATCGCCGAACGAGCCGCCGTTATCGGAGGGGCCCTCGTCGTCGGAGACCACCGGCTCGCGATCGCCCGTATTGGCGTCGGGGCTCTCCTGCACGGCCGCGGCCGCCGCAGCGGCGGCCTCCTCTTCCTGCTTGCGCAGGGCCTCGGCCTGGGCGGCGAGCTCGGCCAGACGGGCCGCGTGCTCCTCCTGAGCGCCCTCCAAGCGGGCCGTGGCATCCTCCACGACGCTTTGGGCCTCGGCGCGCTTGGCCTCCTGGGCCGCCAACGCCTCTTCCTGCTCGTTCTTCTGGGCGTTCAGCTCGTCGCTCACGTCGTCGAAGGCGCGCTTGCGCTCCTTCTGCTCGGCCACCTCGTCGGCCTGATAGGACATGATCTGAGTGACGTACTCCATGTTGCGGAGCAGCTCGTCGAAGTTTTTCGAATCAAGGATGAGGCCCAAAAGCCCCATGGAACTGCCGTCGCGGTACTCGCCCACGGCCACCTGGCCCAAAGCCGCGCGCCCCTCGAGCATGGCCTGCTGGGCCTCCATGGCCGCCGCCGCCGTCTCGTCGATCTTGGTCTGCAGCTCGGCCACCTCGGCGGTGAGCTGCTCGTACTCGCTATTGATCTGGGCCATGCGGGATTCGGCCTCGTCCAGCGTGGCCTGCGCCGCATCCACGGCAGCCTGAGTGTCGTCGGCAGGATCGGCCGCAGCCGGAACCGCGCCGATGCCGACGAGGGAGAAGGCGAGCAACAGGGCGAGAAAGACCCTCGTCGCTTTTCCTTTTCCGAACGCTCGCTGTGCCAAGGTTTCCCTTCCGTTCTGCCATTACGCCGCAGCTTTCCCCGGGCGAACATGCCGACCGGTGCGCTGCATCGCTCCATCTTCCCCAAATCGACCGACCGAGGCAAGCGTCTTACCGAAAAAGACACGAGCCGTCGACTCCTTGTCCATGGAGCATAACACTTTTTGACCATAATGCAAATACTTGTTCGTATTATTATTGCAATTTGTTCGGTGTTCCGTTATACTGCGCCAAAAGCAAGAGAAAGGAGCGGCCATGCACGCCATGGTAACGGCCCGAGTGCCCCTGGAAATCCGCGACCAGGTGAACGCGAAGCTGCGATCCATCGGCTCGTCCCCCACCGAGCTGGTGAACGCCGCCTACGATTACGTACTCGCCACCGGCGAGCTGCCCGATGCGCAACGGGGAGAATCTCCCCTTCGCATCACCCTCACCGACGCCCAGGCCAACGAGCTGCGCTTCCGCTTGCGCCAGGCCACGCGCCCCGTACCGGCGTCGTTCTGGGAGGCCCGCGACGGCGCGCCCGCAACCAGGGAAGGAGAATAGCCATGCGCCTGCTCATCGATAGCGACGTTCTGCTCGACTTCATCGGCGAACGCGAGAGCACCGCCGCCGCCTGGGTGAAGCTCCATGCCATGGAGCTGGCCGGGGCCGCGGAGCTGTGGGTCTCCGCCGAGGCCTTCGGAGAGGTGCGCGCCGCCCTCGCCGAGGCCCTATCCGACCACGACGCCCGCTCGGCTTTGCGTTCGGCCATGGCGTTTCTGTCCGTGTGCTCGATCGACGGCCCCGACGTGCGCTTCGCCCTGGAGCACGAGGGGCTGCCCTATCGCGCGGCCCTCACCGAATCCTGCGCCCGCAAGCTGCAGGCCGACTTCATCGTCACCCACGGCGGCGAGGTATCCGTCTCCCGGGCCGTGCGCCGCGTGGCCCCCGACGAGCTGTTCAGCGTGCTTGAGGCGGAGCAGGGCATCGTCTTCGACGTCATCGACTTCTAGCGGGGAACCATGATCGACGAAATCCAAGTGAAGGACGTGGCCCTCATCCGCGAGGCCTCCCTTTCGCCCTCCCCCGGTCTCACCGTCCTAACCGGCGAGACGGGCGCCGGAAAGACGGCGCTCGTCAGCGCCGTGAAGCTGCTCGTCGGCGAGCGCGCCGACAGCTCTTACGTGCGCGAGGGGGCGAAAAACGCCGAGGTGCGGGGGCGCCTGTTCCCTTCCGATCCCACCGCCGATGAGCTCGTCGCAGTGCGCAAGGTCAGCGCCGACGGGCGCAGTCGCGCCACCATCAACGGAACCATGGCCAGCGTGTCGGAGCTCGCGCGCACGGTGGGGCCTTTGGTGGAGCTCTGCGGACAGCACGAGTACCAATCGCTGCTGAAGCCGGCAGAGCACGGCCGCATCCTCGATGGTTGGGCCGATCTGGAAAGCACCGTAGGAGCAGCCTTTCGCGAGGCCCTCGCCGATGCCCGCGCCGCCGAGGCGGCCCTGGAAGAGATGAGGGCAACGGCGAGCGCCTCCAACGCGCAGCTGGAGGAGGCCCGCTTCACGCTGCAGCAGATAGAGGCGGTGAACCCCGAGGGCGGCGAGTACGAGGAAACGCGCGACTGGCTCGCCCGGGCCGAGCACGCCGAGGTGCTCGCCCGCAACTCCCACGGAGCCGCCGAGGCGCTCTCTGGCGACGGCGGGGCGCTGGACGCCCTGAACACGGCCATCTCGCTCATCGAGGAGGCCTCCCGGGCCGACGAGTCGCTGGCGCCCTTCGCCACAACGCTCCGGGAAACATGCTTCGTCGTGGAGGACGTCGCCCGGGATATGGCCGGCTACTGCGACTCCATCGATTTCGACGGCGAGTCTTTGGCGGCGGCCCAGGAGCGCATGGGGCAGCTCATGGGCCTCATGCGCTCCTTCGGCCCCACCATGGAAGCCGTCTTCGAGCGCTGGGACGCGGCGGCGGCCCTCGTCGGCCTCATCGACGACGCCGATGAGAAAGAGAGGCTGCTCAACTTATGGAAGTACTGAATAAAAAACTGCAGGTGCGTAATCTCTGCAAAAGCTTCGACAGCAAAAAGGTTCTGGACAACATTACCTTTGATGTATACGAGGGTGAGTTCCTTTCGGTTCTCGGCGTCAGCGGGTGCGGCAAAACCACCCTGCTGCGCATCCTCATCGGT
>ENA-OZGV01001118-OZGV01001118.1-human-gut-metagenome-genome-assembly--contig:-NODE-1118-length-12475-cov-6.715056_pt1 | contig 12475 bp, 8 predicted proteins | sample MGYA00245120_ERZ653665 | MGnify/ENA primary metagenome ERZ653665 (study PRJEB26926, sample SAMN06165250) | human gut metagenome | biome: ENVO:00009003; feature: ENVO:2100002; material: ENVO:00002003... | reverse complement strand
TCGGCAGCGTCAGATGTGTATAAGAGACAGGGGGTGAACGGCACTGTAGCCGACAAATTCAATTTCAGTCATCTGGAATCTCCGCTCTGATACATCAGAGGATATATCAATTTTCTTATAGTATAAATCATTGGAAACTTTAAATCAATGTGATAGTATCAGATTAATATGGTAATCGTCATCACAGAGCTGCGGATCGTGCAGCGGTCAGACATCTGATGCGTGACTGCATAGGAACATGATTTAGAAGAGGAAGTTATTCAATGGCTCATTGAAGTATGGAACGAGCCCAATCTTTGCGGCTTCTGGGAAAATGCGGATATGCAGGAATATTTTAAGCTGTTCCATAGAACCTTTGATGTCATAAAGGAAGTGAATCCGGATCGAGGATATGACTATGATCGTGTGGTCAGCTCGAAGGCTTAAACTAGCACCCGGTAATTTGCTTTATGAAACAATGTACATGGATTAGGCTTGCAAAGGAGGATATCAAAGTGAAAAAACAAGCGTTTAACCCATATTTACCGTCCTGGGAGTATATTCCGGACGGAGAACCTTATGTTTTTGGCGATCGCGTATATGTTTACGGATCCCATGATTACTTTAACGGATATGTTTTCTGCATGGGAGACTATGTGTGCTGGTCAGCTCCGGTCGATGACCTGGGCAACTGGAGATATGAGGGTGTGATTTATCCGAAGACAGCCGATCCGCTGAACCCGGAGGGCAAAATGTGTCTGTATGCCCCGGATGTTACGGTGGGACCGGACGGAAGGTACTATCTTTATTACGTGTTGGACAAGGTTTCGGTAGTTTCAGTTGCTGTATGTGATACTCCGGCAGGAAAGTATGAATTTTATGGCTATGTTCATTATGAAGATGGCACACGTCTGGGCGAAAAGGAAGGTGATGAGCCCCAGTTTGACCCGGGGGTTCTGACGGAAGGAGATGTGACATATCTTTATACCGGATTTTGCGGAAAAGGTGATAAATCCCGTACCGGAGCTATGGCTACGGTGTTGGGAGCAGATATGCTGACGATCAGGGAAGCTCCGGTGTTTGTGGCCCCCGGCTGTGAATATGGTGCCGGTACCGGATTTGAGGGACATGAGTTTTTTGAGGCACCTTCCATCCGTAAAGTAGGTGACACCTATTATTTTGTCTATTCATCCATATTAATGCACGAATTATGTTATGCCACCAGCAAGAATCCTACCAGGGACTTTGTCTATGGCGGAGTTATTGTCAGCAATTGTGATCTGCACATCGATACCTACAAGCCGGCAGATATGCCAACAGCTTACGGTGCCAATAATCACGGAAGTATTGTGCAGATCGGAGAGGACTTGTACATTTTTTATCACAGGCATACCAATAATACCTGGTACAGCAGACAGGGATGTGCTGAAAAGCTGCAGATTATGCCGGACGGCAGCATTCCACAGGTAAAAATTACCTCCTGCGGTTTAAATGGAGGTCCGCTTGAGGGTAAAGGCGAATACCCCGCTTATCTTGCATGTAATCTGTTTACCGATACACCATCAGTTTATGTGGGCGAAGGGAATTTTCCACGAGTAATGCAGGACGGCAGGGATGGAGACGAAGAAGTTGGATATATTGCCAATATTACAGATTCAACTACCATCGGCTTCAAATATTTTGACTGCCATGATATTCGTGAAATCAGTATTTGGACCCGGGGCTATGCAGATGGCACTTTTGAAGTAAAGACAGCATGGGATGGAGAGGTACTGGCGACATTAGAGGTTCAATATACCAATGTCTGGGAAAAGTATACCGCACCGGTTACGATTCCGGATGGAATACAGGCGCTTTACCTGACCTATCGCGGTAACGGAAATGCTGCATTAAGATCATTTGAGTTATCATAATCTATGTTATTGCATATACAGGCAGTGATCAAAACTCTTGGAATGTAAAAAAGGAGACTACAATGAGCAAGTTAAAGATTAAAACAAAGGAAAGACGATTTGAGACAGCCAGGGATTTATACGGAATCTTTTTTGAAGACATTAACCGTGCCGGAGACGGAGGACTTTATCCGGAAATGCTTCGAAACAGAAGCTTCGAAGATTCCGTTTTACCGGAGGGTTATATACAGCAGGAGGATGGCATCCATGTAAAAACCGTATCCGGATGGCTGGATGAGTTTTGCAACGGAGAAGGCTTATGCCGCTGGGTAAAGGGCAACAATATTTCGGAGACAGAAATACCGGCATGGTATACACACAATGCAAAGATGGAACTGGAACTGACGGATACCCTGAATGAACATCGGGACGCAGCTCTGCGTATACAGTTTGAAAAGGACGGATCTCTGACTAATACCGGTTACTGCGGTATATCCGTAAAGGCTGGAGAAAGTTACTCTTTGTATTTATTTGCAAAAGCAAAGGAAGAAATAGGACTGGACGTAGCGATCGAATACCAGGGAAAAGTACTGACTGGAAACAGTCTGGTGGTTTCCGGTCAGGAGTATACAAGATATGACATGAAGCTGACAGCAGCTGAGGATTGTCACGAGGCACAGCTTACTATTTCCTGCAAAGAAGGCGGAGAGATTCTGCTGGGATTTATTTCACTAATGCCTGACAATACCTACATGGGGCATGGACTCAGAACAGATCTTGTAGAAAAGCTTAAGGGAATGAGTCCAAAGTTTATGCGTTTTCCCGGAGGCTGTATTGTGGAAGGAACGACACCGTCCACAGCGATGAGATTTCGGGATACGGTAGGTCCGGCATGGGAAAGACCCAGTAAGCTGTTTTTATGGCATTACAGAAGTACATTAGGACTTGGCTTTCATGAATATCTGCAGCTTTGCGAGGATCTGGGGATGGAGCCCATGTATGTATGTAACTGCGGAATGACCTGTCAGGGAAGAAAGAGTGTCCTTCTGGAAGGAGAGGCTCTTGATGAAATGGTACAGGATACACTGGATGCCATTGAATATGCTATCGGCTCTAAGGAAAGCAAATGGGGAAGGCTTCGTGCTTCTATGGGGCATCCGGAACCCTTTAAAATGACCTATCTGGAAATTGGCAATGAAAACTGGGGTCCGGATTATGAAAAGCGATACAACATGATTTATAAGAAGGTAAAGGAACTGTATCCCCAGATTAAAACCATAGCCAATGAGCATGTAGAGAAAAATGGTTGTCCTGCCGAGTGCGTGGATGAACATTTTTACAATACAACAGAGTTCTTTGCAGAACGTGTAAATTATTATGATGACTACGATCGTAAGGGACCAAAAATCTTTGTAGGAGAGGTGGCTGTAAACGAAGGCAACTATATGGGACAGTTGTATGCGGCTTTGGGAGAAGCGGCTTTCCTTATGGGTATTGAGAAAAATCAGGATATCGTAACATTGGCCTCTTATGCTCCATTATTTGAAAATGTAAATTACAGAGCGTGGTATCCTAATCTGATTCGTTTCAATAATCATCAGAGCCTTGGAATTCCTACTTATTATGTCTGGAAAATGTTCGGTCAAAATCGCGGAGAATATGTGGTGCGATCCGAAGATGAGGGAGGACGTGTTTATCGTCCTAGAACCGGAATGGCATCTTTAAAATCCAATAAGGAACTTCGCTTCAGAAATCCCGTTTGGAATGGAGAAGAAGCAAAGATTACTCATGAATTAATGGGACATGTGCAGGATACAGAGGATGGCCGCCTGCTTCAGCTTCCGGATGAGGAGCAGAAAAAGGAATTTCACAGTATTCTGGAATGGGCTGATGAGACCAAGAGCTTTGTGGTATTTGGAGAAGAAGACCAGACTTATGGAAGATTTGAGACCGATATTTTTGTTGAGGAAAATGCTTACTTCGAGTTGGGTATATTCAGTGCCAGGGTGGTTCGTTCCTATTATGAGGAGCAGATCGTGATTACGGCCGGAGTGGAAAAAGAATGGGATGCAGCTCTGGTGCGTCCGTTCCTTTGGAAGGTTAATGGAGGACAATGTTCACTGGAAGAGTTTGGCTTTATGCATGACAACAAGCTGACTGAGGACTTTGCTATTTCAGTAAAACCGGGAGAATATCACCGCTTTGGATATGAAACGGACGGAAAACAGATTCGCCTGTATGTTGATGGTGAGCTTCAGAAGGAAATTTCGATTCCCTACGGACCTGCTTTTGTTTCGGTAGTAACTGACACCAAGGATGAAATCATTATTAAGGCGGTTAATTTTGCAGGAGATGTGGATCCGGTTTCCATTACACTGGACTGTCAGGTACAGAGCGACTATACCGTAACACTTCTTAGCGGTGAAAAAGGGGATGAAAACAGCTTTGAAGAGCCGGAGAAGGTGAAGAATATTACCGTGAATATGCATGGCGCTTCCTCAGAGTTCGTATACGAGGCACCGCCATATTCTGTCAGTGTTTTGCGATTGAAGAAGTGCGAAGCGTTTTAGAGGTTGACGCTGAACAGAAGATAAGAGCATGATCACCATCGGTGTCAATATTACCGATACGACAAAAAACTGGAGAATCCGTCATGGAGCTTTTGACAGAGATACTTCGATTGCGATTCCTGTAATATTGGCAACAATGTTGTTGACATATGCCCTTTCCCGAATGCTTTAGAATTTCTTTCAGCAGATGGTACTGAGAAAAGCACACCTATTGTTTTGACCGTGGATGAGTATGAAACCATCCGGAAGAGAGACGAGGGTGCGGACATTTTCTTGGACAAGCTAAATAGTCAATCCAAGACACCACAACAGGTTGAAGATGAGGCTCTAGCAGTATAAGAAATAATTTTCTCGGCATATGTTATGTTGGGAGAAGAGTTCAACCTTTTGCTTCGATGTACCTTTATGTGTATTAATAAGCATGGAGAGAGATATAGTTTCTCTCTTCTGCATAGTTCCGTAATGATTGCTGCTTGACAGTCTCCTTCAAGTTCGTTATAATGATAAACGCAAAATTTTAGTGGACTTTTCCGGATTCGGTCATCTTTTTGCCACACAGCTATCTTGTGATAGTTGTGTGGCTTTTTTGTTGCTTGTAACTCGGAAGTATTAGCAGAATGGAGGACTATAATGTTCGGACAATTTGTGGAGAAGAGGGAAAGCATGCAGACAAATAACAAAATGGCGGTTGCGCCCGTTGGAAAACTCATCTGGCAAATGTCGATACCGCCGCTGATTTCCATGTTCCTGCAATATTCCTATAACCTGATAGACAGCGCGTTTGTGGCGCGGTTGAGTGAGAATGCATTGACCGCTGTTTCTCTGTCATTCCCGATTACAACATTGATGAATGCAGCGTCTATCTGGCTCGGTGTCGGCGTGAATGTGCTGATAGCAGGGTATCTTGGACAGAAAAAGCAGGATGAGGCAAATACTACCGTCACACATGGATTGTTACTGGCCTTTGGAATTGGTGCTTTGCTCAATCTTCTGTCATTACTGATTATGAAACCCTACTTTGGGGCATTCACCAATAATGAAGAAATTTATCAGTTGAGTATGGCCTATATGAGCGTATGTTCGTTCATGCAAATTCCCAACATGGTGCATATCGCAATCCAGAAGATGATACAGGCTACCGGGAACATGATTGCTCCTATGTGGTTCCAGATTGCAGGAGTGGTCGTTAATTTTGTATTTGACCCACTCCTAATTTTTGGTATTGGTGTTTTTCCAGCTATGGGAATCCGTGGCGCTGCGGTGGCTACTGTTGCGGGCTATTTGTTATCCATGATTTTGGCATTTGCCTTGCTGCTGGGCAAAAAGCAAAAAGTGCGGATAAAGATCAAAGAATTTCATATACAAAAGTGGATGATTGCCCGTATATTCGCCCTTGGCTTACCATCTTTCATTATGAATGCCCTCAGTTCATTTATGGTGACATTCGTCAATCTGTTTCTGGTGGCGTATTCCGATACGGCGATTGCATTCTTCGGTGCGTATTTTAAGGTGCAGCAGCTGATCGTTATGACAGTAAACGGCTTGATTCAGGGCTGTTTGCCTATTATGCGGTTTAACTACGGTGCGGGAAACAGAGATAGGCTGCACTCCGCTTTCCGATACGGAACCGCTTTGGTCTCCGGGATGATGATACTGGGAACATTGACCGTCAACTTCTTTCCGGCGCAGCTTTTGGAATTATTTACAGCGTCAAAAGCCATGCGCTCCTTTGGCATATCCGCCATGCGAATTATGGCTGCAAGCTATCTGTTTTGCGGTCTCTCTACCATGATTTCCACCTATTTTCAGGCGACAGAAAAAGTAGGTTCCAGCATGGCGATTCAATTATGTAGACAACTGCTTTTCCTTGTTCCTGCCTTATGGTGTCTGGACAAATTATTCCAACTGAACGGAATCTGGTTTGCATTTCCTGTTGCGGAAACCGCCACTATGCTCATTGCTCTCATAATAATGGCATGGTATCGCCACAAAAATATCTTATAACATGTTCCAAGGAGGAGAAATGATGAACGATACTTTTATGAAAGAAAAACCGGTATTGCCGCTGATTTTATCCATGGCCATGCCTATGGTTTTATCAATGCTGGTTAATTCTCTATACAACATTATCGACAGCTTTTTCGTCGCGCAGATCAGCGAGGAAGCTATGACGGCATTATCACTGGTTTACCCGGTTCAAAATTTTATCAATGCTGTTGGAATTGGATTTGGCGTTGGAATCAACGCAGTGATCGCCTTCTATCTAGGCGCTGGAGATAACAAAAAAGCAGATCAAGCTGCCACGCAGGGACTTGTGCTTGCCATGATTCACGGCGTTGTTATGACAGTCTGCGGTATTACAATGATGCCGGCTTTTTTAGGAATGTTCACTTCATCCAAGACAGTGATTGAACTTGGCGTACACTATTCTGTTATTGCGTTCTCTTTTACATTGATTATAGTTGTTGGTGTTACATTCGAGAAAATATTCCAAGCTGTAGGAAACATGAAAACAACTATGATCAGCCTGATGTGTGGGTGTATAATAAACATTGTCTTAGACCCCGTTCTGATTTTTGGCTATGGTCCATTTCCTGAAATGGGAATCGAAGGCGCCGCGCTGGCAACCGGCATCGGGCAGACCTTGACGCTTGCGATTTATCTGGTCGTTTATTTTGTGCGGCCAATTCGCGTGCATATCCGCAGGCAGTACATTTTGCTCAGCAAAAAGATGGTAATAAAGCTGTACTCCATCGGCATTCCCGCAACCTTGAATATTGCGCTCCCATCTCTTTTGATTTCGGCGCTCAATGCAATTTTGGCGGCATATTCCGAAGTGTATATTCTGGTTTTGGGAATATATTACAAATTGCAGACATTCATCTATCTTCCGGCTAATGGCATTGTTCAGGGGATGCGCCCCTTGATCGGCTATAACTACGGTGCGGGGGAGAATAAAAGAGTCAGCCAGATTTATAAAATCGTCTTGTGCATGAGCGGTATCATTATGGTGCTTGGGACAGTGATATGTCTGCTAATCCCCGGCCAGCTTATGGGGCTGTTTACCCACACAGAAGCGACAATCCAGACCGGGAAAACAGCCCTGCGTATCATCGGCGCCGGTTTTATTGTCTCGGCGGTTTCCGTTACATCTTCCGGCGCACTGGAGGGACTTGGAAAAGGCATTCCTTCATTACTGATTTCACTTTGCCGGTATGTTGTGGTTATCATCCCAACTGCGTTTTTTCTCAGCAGGCTTTTCGGAGCGGTTGGCGTCTGGAATGCGTTTTGGATCACGGAAGCGATTACAGCAATCATTTCTATTTGTGTTTACTACAAGGCAATATCACAAAGCCAGCGGAGCCAGTCAACAGTAAAATGAACGTTGCTTTCCCCCCATTGGTGAAAATATCTTTTTTTGATACTGTAATAAAAAGAACATGTAACTATTGAATATGGGCATGAAAATAATATATTTATGCCGCAATTGAAATAATAAAATAAGATAGTATAATAGAACAGAAAGGAAGGACAAAATGATTTTGAAAGCCTGGAGGTGTTAAAATGGTAAAAATTATATCTGACAGTACATGTGATCTGTCACAGGAAGTTTTAGAAAGATACGATATAGATATTATTCCGCTTCATATTGTAAAAGGAGATGAAGAACTGGAGGACGGACCGCAGATAGACATTCACGCATTGTATGAGTGGGCTGATAAAAATAAGACTACACCAAAGACTTCAGCTCCATCTATAGAAACAGCAATGAATGTAATGCGACCATATATTGATGAAGGTAGGGAGATCATATGCTTTTCCATATCAAGTGAGATGTCGACATCAATCAATGTGATCAGAATGGCGGCAGAAGAACTTGATGCGGAAGATAAAGTTACGGTGATAGATTCAAGAAATCTGTCCACAGGAATAGGCCTGCTTGTTGTTGAGGCGGCAGTTATGGCAGCGGATGGTAAATCCCGTGAGGAGATAAAAGCCGGAATTGATGAATTGATCCCGAAGGTAAGAGCAAGCTTTGTTGTAGATACACTTGTGTACCTTTACAGAGGTGGCAGATGCAATGCTGTTTCTGCGCTTATAGGAGGAGCATTGGCGCTTCATCCCATGATCGTTGTAAAGGATGGTAAAATGGATGCAAGCAGGAAATATAGAGGTAAGATCGGTAAAGTCATAAAGAATTATGCAAAAGATCTGGAAGAGGACCTGAAAAACGCAATACCGGATCGGGTATTTATTACACATTCGGAATGTGATGCTAAGACAGTTGAAGAGGTGAGAGATTACATAGCCTCTCTTGGCATTTTTAAGGAAATTATAGAGACAAGAGCAGGTGGTGTGATTTCATCACATTGTGGGCCTGGCACACTCGGAGTGTTATTTATTGCAAAATAATGGAGTTCCATATAGTAAGTACTTTGAAGCTGCTCGGAAAATATAAACATTTTATAAATTATTAGCACTCACTATTGACGAGTGCTAATAATAGGTGTATAACATAGTCAAGAACAAAGGAAAGGAACAAAAAGCAAAGGCTTTGAGTTCTTGAAACATCCCGGTTCCAAAGAAACAGGTTGACACAGATTTTATAGATTAAGAAGGAGAGATGACTTATGTTGATGCCTAGTATTTTTGGAGAAAACTTATTTAACGATGATTGGATGGATTTTTCATTTCCTGATGTTGACAAGGTGCTTTATGGTAAACACGCAAAGAACGTTATGAAGACTGATGTCAAGGAAACAGACAATAGCTACGAAGTAGATATAGATCTTCCGGGATTCAAGAAGGATGAGATTGAGGCTAAGCTGGAGAATGGTTACTTAACTATCAGCGCAGCTAAAGGACTTGACAAGGAAGAGAAGGATAAGAAGGATGGTAAGTACATCCGTAAGGAGCGCTATTCCGGTGCTATGAGCAGGTCTTTCTATGTAGGTGATGAGCTGAAACAGGAAGATATCAAGGCAAAGTATCAGGACGGTATTCTTAAACTTTCAGTTCCGAAGAAGGAGCAAAAGAAAGTTGAGACCACAAAGCATATTGCTATTGAAGGATAAACTTAATTTAAATCATGTTATGAGAAGTCGCACAGGCCTATGGCCTGGGCGGCTTTTTAAATTAAAATACAAAGGAGCAGTATGATGTTTGCATTAGAGGGAAAGCATAAGAAATGGAAAAATGTCGATAAAGAATGCTATATTGTAATTTGTCTTTCAATCGGATATACTATAGCTTAATTATAGCGGAATGAGGGAAAAATAATGTCAAAAGATGAATACTTAATTACAGATGCCCCCTTAAAGGCATTGACAGTTTTTGCAATGCCTATGATTTTGGGCAGCTTTTTTCAACAAGTATATAATATGGCTGATTCAATCATTGTTGGTCAGTTTGTAGGCTCCTCTGCACTTGCGGCAGTTGGAGCCTGTGCTGCGCTTACGAATGTGTTCATCTGTATAGCACTGGGAGCCGGTGTAGGAGCCGGTGTACTTGTGAGCCGCTATTTCGGCGCCAGGGATTACGGCAAAATGAAAACAATAGTATCAACATCACTGATTAGTTTTCTGGTTTTAAGCGTACTTCTGGGTATATTTGGCTTTTGCTTTTCACATTCAATGATGAGCTTGCTACAGACACCTGCAGATATACTGGATGAGGCAGTGCTGTATCTTAGGGTTTATTTTGTGGGATTTCCTTTTTTGTTTATGTACAACATACTTTCAACGATGTTTACATCGATTGGTGAGTCAAGGATTCCGTTGGGGCTTTTGATATTTTCATCTGTGCTAAACATATTTATGGACCTTTGGATGGTGGCAGGCCTTGACCTGGGAGTGTTCGGTGCAGCACTTGCAACTCTCATAGCACAGGGAATATCTGCAGTGTTTTCACTTTTGATTTTCTTTAGCAGGATGCGCCGGTATAAAAGTCGCTTTGAATGGTTTGATAGACATGAGCTTCATTCTATGCTTCGGATTGCTGTGCCTTCGGTTCTCCAGCAGTCTACGGTGTCAATTGGCATGATGATAGTACAGGCAGTTGTGAATCCGTTCGGTACACAGGCGCTTGCAGGATATTCGGCAACGATGAGGGTAGAGAATGTATTTTCACTGATATTTGTATCCATTGGAAATGCAGTTTCTCCGTTTGTTTCCCAGAATCTCGGAGCAAAGAAGACAGAACGTATCAAAAAAGGCTATCACGCTGCGCTGGTGTTAGACCTGTGTTTTGCAGTGCTTGCTTTTATAGTAATTGAAACACTGCATACTCAGATTTCCTCATTATTCCTGGGCAAAGACGGAACAGCCCTGGCATATCAGGTATCAGGGGATTATATGAGATGGCTTGGCTTCTTTTTCATTTTCATGGGTATCAAGATGGCCACCGATGGTGTGCTTCGTGGACTTGGCATCATGCGTCCGTTTCTTGCTGCAAATATGGTAAACCTGGCAATCCGTCTCTCGGTTGCCTTAATCTGCGCGCCGCGTTTCGGTATTGCATTTGTCTGGCTTGCTGTACCGGCCGGCTGGCTTGCCAATTTCCTGATTTCCTATGTGGCTCTCAGAAAATCCTGGCCGGCGGAATAGAAGGTACTGCTTAAAAATTAATTTTTTATGTTGCAAAGTGGACATTTCCATAATAGAATAAAGATAGAAAAGAACGCAAATTACATTGAGTAATAGGCAAAAGAACTGCCATACTAATAAAGGGAGGTGTTTATATGGCAACTTCTAGTATCACGAAAAATTTTATTATATCAGGTCAGAAACAGGTGGAGATGTTTGCCGATGCGATTGAAGCATCTGCCAACGATAGAACACCTCGTGTACCAATCAATGTTACCTATTTGCAGGGAGCAGATGATATTATAAAATTTATGGAGAAAAGGAAGAAAACGAATGGAATCAGCAAATAATTTTATTGTGCTGAACATTCGTGAGTATTTAGCAAATGAGGACAAAAGGCTCGGAGAGGATAAATTAGTACAGCTCCTTTCCGAGTTTTCATGTCCGTTGAATCCGGATGTTGAGCGGTTTTTAAAGAAGCAGGCAATTGATTTTGCAAAGAAGCATCAGGCAGTTACATATTTAGTATTGTCATTAGAGGATGCAGAACTGTTAGGATATTTTTCCATTACAATTAAGCCGCTTGTTGTAAAGGCGGAGCCTTTTAGTAATACAGCCAAAAGGAAACTTGCCAGGTTTAGCGAAATAGATAAGAATGAGCAGACTTATAATTTAGCAGCGTACCTGATTGCCCAGCTTGGAAAGAATTTTAATGATAAGGTAAAAGGAAGAATAACCGGACAAGAGTTGCTAGAAGCCGCAATTAGGCAAACACAAATTTTACAGTATCAGGTTGGTGGTATGGTAGCGTTTGTGGAAGCAGAGAATAAGGAAAAATTACTAGCCTTCTATGAAAACTATGGTTTTAAACGGTTCGATACAAGACAGACAGTATTAGGCGATGCAGAATCGCATGAGCTTGTGCAACTTTTGAAATTGATTTAAAATAATTGTTTAGTAATGATTTATCCATTGTTGATTATCAGAATAAAAGGTCTTCTATGATTTAATATTGAATCATAGAAGACCTTTATATTGTATAATTTGCAAAGCTTTACAGGCTCTATAATTCAAGCTTCAGATAAATCTCATCCCTCTCATCCTGCTCAATTCCCAGATAATGCTGGGTAATCTCATATGATGAGTGATTATAGACATCCATGAGCAGAGCGGGAGGTGTGCCATTTTTCCAGGCGTGATAGCCAAACGTCTTTCTAAGCGAATGACAGCTGATGTGCTCATCCTGCACTGTTTTACCGGCAGCAGTTTTTACAATACGATATGCCTGCGTCCTGCTTATAGGCTGGTATCTGCAGGTGTTCTTGGTAAAAATAAATTCATGGTCATTTGGATTACGTTCATTGAAATAATCTTTCAGAGCATCGGTGGCATTGTAGTTTAGAGTGACATAGTTATTCTTGCCGGTCTTTTGCTCGTTGATAAGAAAATG
>ENA-OZGV01001114-OZGV01001114.1-human-gut-metagenome-genome-assembly--contig:-NODE-1114-length-12485-cov-8.587369_pt1 | contig 12485 bp, 9 predicted proteins | sample MGYA00245120_ERZ653665 | MGnify/ENA primary metagenome ERZ653665 (study PRJEB26926, sample SAMN06165250) | human gut metagenome | biome: ENVO:00009003; feature: ENVO:2100002; material: ENVO:00002003... | reverse complement strand
CGAGATAGGAGTCCGTCTCGTGGGCTCGGAGATGTGTATAAGAGACAGCTTTCGCTCCTCGGCATCCATATACATGCTGCGGAATTTATACATCTTAAACTTTCTGCCGTTTCTGCCAACTCTCTCCTGCGAGAAGAATATCGGTCCAGGCGAGGCTATGTATATCGCCGGTCCCACAAATATCATTATGATTAGTGTGAATAGACAGCCCACCAGTCCTCCGACTATATCCATGCCCCTCTTTACCAGAAGTGCACTGGTATTGGCACAGTTCACGCTTGATGTGACTACTGTGTAGTCGCCTATCTTTTCTATCTGCTTGTAACCTCCCTGGGCTGTGCCATTTTTGGTTATTCCTGTATGTACCGCTATTCCCATCTCAAGGAATATATCTGCCATCCGCTCTGGATATTCATCCTCGCTACAAGGCGGGATGAGCACCTCATCCACCCACTCATCACACGCATAGTCCACTATACCATCGTGGTTTGCAACTATAGGTATGCCACATATAGTCATACCCTTCATGTCTGTATCCAGTGAAGCTGCTACTATCTTTGTATAGCCTATACAGCTTTTCTCCACTGTGCGCAGTGTATCACGAAGCATGGCATCCGGTGCTATGACAAGCAGTGATTTCTTAGATGTTCCAAAGCCCTTTTTCTTAAGGAAGCTCTTGAGCGCTAGTCTTGCTACATATGTTATTGTCACATAGATTGGAAACATGATATAAAATGATAATCGCGAGTATATATCAGCCATCTGTGTGGTGAACAGGAAAAGTGCTGTCACCAAAAATACAAGCATTGCATGCTTACAGGTCGATATAAACTCATCCAGATATCCGCGTTTTAGGACGTTCTTGAATGAGTCTGCCATTATCTCCACAAAGAAATCTATCAGAAGAAATGCTACCCCCAGTATACGGTAGTCCTTGTCCACATATGGGTTATTAAAGCCAAATCGTATCACATATGAAATAAAAAATGCTATAACAATGCATGCGATATCTATAAGCATAAAGTCTATATGCTTTGTCCATCCTCTGCCTTTCTTTCTGTACATTCTTTCCAAATTCTCCTTATGGTATCTTTTATTTTCCTTTATACCTGTTCTAGGGGAGGTACCTTTGTACCCCCCCCGAATTATTTTAGCCTATTCTGTTTTACGTATGTTTTATTCGGTTATTTGTATCTTTTTCTGTATCTAATCAGGGTTTTCAATAATATATTTTCACCCATTTTTAATTCTTTGTCAATGAATATTAGGTTTTCTTTATAATTTTTGACACATTCGCTAACCGCTATAGTATTACAGCACCCATAATTATACATTATTATATGTCATGCTGCTTATTTTTCCTCAAACAGCCTCTGCTTCCTCCCAATCATCTCATCAATCCTTGCGATATACTGCCCTACATCCTTGACATTCTCGCATCTGTCGATGCGGTGGGTGCCACCGGGATTTGGTATAGGCCAGACACGCTTGGTGCTTGCTCCGGCGCCGCACGCCACGATGGTCTGCTTTTCCTCCATGATCAGTATGTTGTATACGCCGGCCTTGCCCTTTGCCGCATAGCCCACGTTTTCCATGTTGCCTGCCATGCCCTTCTGCCTGTAGAGATAGTATGGCTCAAGCCCCATCTGCTTACAGTAGGCTGCGCAGAGATCCATATGCTCCTGAGTGTTGACCATCTGCATATCGCTGTAGCGGTCCTTGAAGATGGTGAGTCTTGCAGCTCGCTTTACTGCGAGTGAGTGGATGGTGACGTTGTCAGGTGCCAGCTCCTTCACCAGCTCCATTGTGTGCCTTACATCATCGAGTGTCTCCTCGGGAAGTCCCATAATGAGGTCCATGTTTATGTTGTCAAAGCCCAGCTCACGCGCGAGCTTGAAGCTTTGTATCGTATCGTCTACCGTGTGGTGTCTTCCTATTATATCGAGTGTCTGCTGCTTCATGGTCTGTGGATTTACTGATATACGGCTGATGCCGTTTTTCTTCAGTGCCATGAGCTTTTCTCTCGTGATGGAGTCCGGTCTGCCTGCTTCCACTGTAAATTCTAGACAGTCCTTTAAATCAAAGCTGCATTTGATTTTTCTGATAAGCCTGTCAAGCTGCGCAGGGCTTAGTGTGGTCGGTGTGCCGCCTCCTATGTAGATGGAGTTTAGCTTCTTGTGATAGAATTTCTGTGCCGTGTAGTCTATCTCCTTCTCGAGTGCGTCGAGGTAATCGTCCACGCGGTTTTTCCACACACCGAGCGGGTATGATGTAAACGAGCAGTATGCACAGGTACTCGGGCAGAAGGGTATGCCTATATACAGGCTGTAGCCGTTGTCATAGTCCACCTTATCGAGCAGTGCCTTCTCACGCTTTGCTATGCCTATTGAGAGGTCAATTTTCTCATCGCTTGCGAGGTAGGTTTCCTTCAGATAGTCGTAGGTTTCCTTATCGCTCATGCCGTCCTCTATGCACTTCATGGCTATCTTGGTCGGTCTGATGCCTGAGAGTGTGCCCCACGGAAGGCTCTTTCCTGTGCCCTTTTCTATCATGGAATACAGGGCGAGCTTGAGGCGGTTTTTGGTCTCCTTGCGGTCTGCGCTGTCTACGGATATTTTTGTGCAGATACTTTCTCCGGCTGTTTTAATGTCGCTTTTGTCGGCTTGCTGTATCTCATCTGTCATGGAATTATTTCCGCCGGCTCTATTCAGCGTCCACTCCACTGCAATTTCATCGCCCACATAGTCTATCTTAAATACCTGTGATGCATCCGCAAATTCCTTTACGCCATCATCTGTCATCTCGTGGTGCGTGCAGGCTAAGTTTTTCCCCTCCACCTCATCAGGTGGGCAGCTATAGTACATCTGCACATCCTCCTGCGGGAAGAACTCCTTGAGCAGTGAGTGCACATCATATTCAAAATCCGGTTTATTAAATACTACTACTATCATAAGTAAGGGTTATACATCCTCTCGTTTTCTATGGTTGTTGTGTCGTTGTGGCCCGGGTACACCTCTGTATGCTCAGGCAGTGTCATGATTTTTTCCTTCACTGTGCGCACGAGGTCTGACATGCTGCCGCCCTTGAAATCCGTACGTCCGATTGAGCCGCAAAACAGCGAGTCTCCTGTAAAGATCACGTCCTCATACGGGAAATAATAGCAGCAGCCGCCCGGTGTATGCCCCGGTGTGTGAAGCACTACTATGTGAAAGCCTGCGATGTCAAGCTCCTGCTTATCCTTCAAAAATACATCTGCATAAAAGGTCTTTGACTGGCCCATCATGTAGCTGACATTAAGCTGCGGGTCATCGAGTGTGGCTTTGTCTGCCTCATGGATATATATCTTGATGCCGTAGCGGTCTGCGAGCGGCTTTGCATCAGTGGCGTGGTCAAAGTGTCCGTGTGTAAGCAGTATTGCTACAGGCTTTGCGCCTGATTCGTCCACTTTTTTGGCGAGCTGATTAGCACACGCGCCCGGGTCTATTATTATCATTTCCTTTGTCTTTATATTGGTGACAAAATAGCAGTTGGTCTGCACCGGTCCCACTACGAAGTGGTCTATCTTCATATTTACCATATGAGTGTACTCCTTGTCTGTTCTATGTTATGCTTCACGCAAGAACCACCGGGATTTAGCCGGTGGTCCTCTCTACGTCTATTACACTTTCTATCTGTCTGAGCTTCTCCACTAGAACCTTTATCTGGTCCCTGCCTTTGATATTAAAAAATACCTCGATTGTAGCGATGCCCTGCTTGCTGGTCTTGGACTGTATACCACTGATATTGATTTCCTTCTCGGTAAATATCTTTGTGATATCTACGAGCAGTCCCGGCCTGTCATGACAGAATATCTTTAAGTCTGCCTGATACTCGGCACCGTTGTCCATGAGGGCTGTATCCTGCCACTCTGCTTCTATGAGCCTGTCCTTTTCTATCTTGGACAGATTGATGATATTCACGCAGTCTGTCCTGTGGATGGAGATGCCTCGGCCTCTTGTGACAAAGCCCACGATTTCATCTCCCGGAACAGGATTGCAGCACTTCGAGAAGTGCACAGCCACGTCATAGAGTCCGTGTACCACAATACCGCTCTTTGACTTGTGCTCGGGCTGTGTGCCTGCTGCCGCCTGCTGCTTTTCTGCGATGCTGCCAAGCACATCTGCATCTGTCACCGGCACCACATGATCCTTCTTGTATTCATCGTACATCCTGTTGACTATCTGGCTCTCCTTGAGTCCGCCGTGACCGACGGTTGCAAGGCATGAGTTCCAGTCGTGGAAGCCGTATTTGCGGCGTATTTTCTCCTGATACTCAGGCTTGTTTATCTCAGCAAAGTTGATGCCCTTTGCCTTGGCATAGGCTGCTATCAGATCCTTGCCGTGCTGTATATTCTCCTCCTTGAGCTCACTTCTGAACCACTGGTTGATCTTGTTCTTGGCCTGTGTGCTCTTTACGACCTTGAGCCAGTCACGGCTTGGTCCCTTGGAGTTCTGTGAGGTGATTATCTCTATCTGGTCACCGTTTTTGATGACATAGTCTATCGGCACCAGCTTGCCGTTTACCTTGGCACCGACCATCTTGTTGCCGACCGCAGAGTGTATGCTGTAGGCAAAGTCTATAGGTGTGGAGCCCTTTGGCAGGTTCTTTACATCGCCGGACGGTGTGAATGCAAATACATTGTCGGAGAATAAATTTAAATCACTCTTTAATAAAGTCATAAACTCCTTATTATCCGACATGTCCTGCTGCCACTCGAGTATCTGGCGCAGCCAGCTGAGCTTCTCCTCCTCTGTGACAGTGGTGGTAGTGGCATTGCCGTTGTTTGCTTCCTTGTACTTCCAGTGCGCTGCGATACCGTACTCAGCTGTACGATGCATCTCATAGGTACGTATCTGTATCTCAAACGGCTGTCCGCTCGGGCCTATGAGTGTCGTGTGAAGCGACTGGTACATGTTCTGCTTCGGCATGGCAATATAGTCCTTGAAGCGGCCCGGTATAGGCTTATACTTCTCATGTATGATACCAAGCACTGCGTAGCAGTCCGGTATGGTATCCACCAGAATCCTGATGGCAAAGAGGTCATATATCTGATCTATCGTTTTGTCCTGATTGACCATCTTCTTATATATACTGAAGAAATGCTTTGCCCTGCCGTATATCTCTGCCTTGATACCGGCATCTGAAACGTACTTCTTTACATCGTTTACCAGGCCCTGAATGTAGGTGTCGCGCTCTGTCTTTCTGAGGGCTACCTTCTCTACCAGATCGTAGTAGGCATCCGGATAGAGGTACTTCATACAAAGGTCCTCGAGCTCTATCTTTATCTTGCTGATACCAAGTCGCTGTGCGATAGGGCAATAGATATCCTGTGTCTCTCTGGCGATACGCTGCTGTGCCTCCTTGGACTGGTACTTGAGTGTACGCATATTGTGCAGTCTGTCTGCCAGCTTTATGAGGATGACTCTGATATCCTTTGCCATGGCGAGAAACATCTTGCGCAGATTCTCTGCCTGCATCTCAAGCCTGTCCGCATTCTTGTCCTTCGGATCCTTGGTGCTGTCTGTCAGATGCAGGTGCTTCAACTTCGTGACACCATCCACCAGATGTGCGACATCGTCCCCAAACTCCGCGCGCATCTCATCCATGGTCATGATGGTATCCTCCAGCACATCATGGAGCAGTCCTGCTGCAATGGTTTCCTTATCCAGCTCGAGCTCGGCGAGTATTATGGCAACACACAGCGGATGTATAATATAAGGCTCTCCTGACTTACGCGCCTGTCCCTTATGGGCATCATAAGCTACCCTGTAGGCTTTGTCCACAAGGCTCGTGTCATCCGACGGATGGTACTTTTTGATTTCCTTTTTCAGCTCATCGTATAGCTCCTCAGGGCTCGTAAAATCCTTTGTACCCCTTATGCCGCTGGTGTCTGAGCGAAATTTGTCCGCTATTTTTTCTAATTCTTCTGTTGAGTAATCTGCCAATAGTCTCACCTCGATTGTAGTGTATCTTTAGTAGCCATTATATTTTATTTCTTTTAAAATTGCAATCTTATGTTGTTAGCCGATAACCATCTTTACTCCGCCATACATGCCGGCTGAGTTGCCGAGTGTAGCGAGCTTGATCTCTGTCTCACGGCTTGCATGGAAAGCATACTCTTTATAGTACTTTGCTGCTGTATCGATGATGATGCTGCCTGCCTTTGAGAGGCCTCCGCCGACAACAAATACCTCAGGGTCCATAACGCATGCTACTGCTGCCATTGCCTTGCCGAGAAGCTTCATAGACTGCTCTACTGCTGCAATGCCCGCTGCATCTCCTGCCTTTGCCGCATCGCATACATCCTTGGCTGTGAAGCCTGCATTTAAATCAAGCTTTGTTGCCACATCCCTGTGTGCTGCAATGTATCTCTCTGCCACTCTTACAAGTCCGTTTGCTGATGCGTACTGCTCTAAGCAGCCTTTCTTGCCGCAGCCACAGCACTCTGACTCATCATCTACCATAGGCATATGTCCTATCTCTCCGCCTGCTCCGTTTACTCCGGCTACGATTCTGCCCTCGCGGATGATTCCTCCGCCTACGCCTGTGCCGAGTGTAATCATGACTACATCCTGATGACCCTTTCCGCCACCCTGCCACATCTCACCGAGTGCAGCTACGTTGGCATCGTTTCCGGCCTTTACCTTGATGCCGCCGCACAGCACTGAGAGTGACTGTGCCACGTTGAACACGCCCCAGCCGAGGTTGACACATCTTAATACTGTTCCGTCATCCTTTACAGGTCCCGGCACTCCCATGCCTATACCCTCGATGTCCCCCATCTCGATGCCATGCTTCTTGTTATTCTCCTTGATGGATGCTGCGATATCAGGCAGGATGAGCTCTCCGGAATTCTCTGTGCGTGTAGGAATCTCCCATGTATCGACAAGCTTTCCTGTGGTCTCGAAAAAGCCTATCTTTACAGTTGTTCCACCTATATCTACTCCGTATGCATATTGTTTCATTTTTTCGTCCTCCAAATCGTTAAACTATGTTTATATTTTATTGCCTAATTGCATATTTTTCAATGTTTTTCATTGTTTTTTATGTTTTTTATATTTTTTCTATATATAGAGGCATGTATATCATCATCCATATGCCCGCTATTTGTAAATCCAAGCTTTTTGGCAAGGCGAACCGATGCTTCATTTCTCTCATCTATCCGGCAGTAAAGCTCTTCAAAGTCTGTGTTTTCGCGCGCGTAGTCTATGATGAAGCGGCACACCTCCGTGGCATAGCCTTGGTTCCATAATTCCGGCGCTATCATATAGCCCATTTCATCGTGCTCAAGCCCTGCCCTGCCTATCAGCTTACCTGTTTCCCTGGAAAATACAAGCCACATGCCATACTCGTAAAAGCCATACATGTTCTCTATATATGCTTTCTGGTATTCAAGTTCTGTCTCGTAGTCGTAAAGCGGTTCCACAAAGTCTGTCATGCCGGGCTTGTCATAGAGCTCATAGAGCGCAGGAAGGTCTGACAGGGACAGCTCGCGTATCAGACACCTGTCTGTCTCGCCGATGTCCCACGGGATGTGATTATACCGCCTGCGCACCCGCTCCAGATACTCAATATCAAGCTCTGCAAGGCCCTCGACTGCATAGCGCGTGCCGCACTGCGGTTCTCCTACTGATGCTATGCCGAGTGAGTCAGCTATTTGCTTCTGCTGCCTGTTTGATATTATCCAGATGTAGTCTGCGGGAGCTTTCGGTATTCTTAGATTTCCCGTATTAGCTTTCATGGTGTTATCTGCATATTCTGTATATCCTGAATTATTTTCTATTTCATACACACACAAATTATTCTGCTGCTCATCTGGCAGTTTCTTCTGCAACTCATCCAGCAATTTTCCCAGTAGTGCACCATACAGTTTTTCTTGCAGCTCTTCTGGCATAGATGCCTTGCCTGCCACACTTCTCCACTGCAGCTTGAATATCTCGTCATGATAGTAAAAAGAGGCAAGTTTTGCGCTTGCCTCATCGATAATTATTATCATTAAACTGTCTCCGGCTCCGGATAGTCCACTCCGAAAGTCTCAACTGTAACTGTCTTCATGACCTGAGCCTCAAGTGGTTTGTCCATGTAGTCTGTGCGCACCTCTGCGATCTTGTTTACCACATCCATGCCCTCGATTACCTTGCCGAATGCCGCATACTCACCATCGAGATGTGGTGCATCCTGATGCATGATGAAGAACTGGCTGCCTGCTGAATCAGGTATCATGGTACGTGCCATTGAAAGTACACCGGCTGTGTGCTTTAAGTCATTTTTGAAACCATTGTGTGTGAACTCACCCTTGATTTCATAGCCAGGGCCGCCTGTGCCGTTTCCGTCCGGATCTCCGCCCTGGAGCATAAAGCCCTTGATTACACGGTGGAAGCATACTCCGTCATAGAAGTTGTGATTGATTAAGCTGATAAAGTTGTTTACTGTGTTTGGTGCGATTTCCGGATAAAGCTCCGCCTTGATTACATCGCCATTTTCCATTGTGATTGTTACGATTGGATTCTGTGCCATTATTTTTCTCTCTTTCTTTTATAATATTATGAGGCTTGGAGAATATCCATTCCTCGCAATAATTAAATATCGAATTAATTTCTACCCGATTGATTTTACCTGATTTTACTTACTCAGAGCCTCGACCACCTTAGGAAACTCCATGAAGTGCGATGCCTTCACCAGTATGGTGTCGCCCTCCTTCACATATGAAAGAAGCTCCTGTGTCATGGTTTCCCTATCCTCGAAATAGTGGATGTCTACATCGGACGATTTTTCTGCGGCTCCGGCTGCATATTCCTTTGCCAGCTCTCCTGCGGCAAAAAGTGTATGGATATGATTCTCTCCAACTGCTTCGCCTACCTCATGGTGCAGCTTTTTCTCATCGCTTCCAAGCTCGCCCATGTCGCCGAGCACTGCTATTGTCCTGCCCTTTGCATGTGAAAGCACCTCGATAGAGGATTTCATGGATACAGGATTTGCATTGTAGCAGTCATCTATCACTGTCATGCCGTGTGTTTTGATAAAATTGGTACGGCCTGCGATTGTCTCTGCTTTCTCGATTCCTGACTTTATCTCAGCTATTGTGAGGCCAAGCTGCAATCCGACAGCTGCTGCCGCCATAGCATTGTATACATTGTGCTCACCCGGGATGTGGATTTGTGCATCAAACTCACCCTCCGGAGTGACAAAATGAGCCTTCATGCCGTCGAATCCCAGGTTTTCAATATTTGTGGTATATACTGATTTATGAACGCCTGAAGCTGATTCCTTGCCATAGTATATGGCAGGCTTTCCATTTACCGTCTGCACTGTGGCCAGCTTGTCGTCATCTGCATTCAGCACTGCGACCGCATCCGGCATCATATGCTCAAAGCACTCTGTCTTGGCTTTAAGCACACCATCCCTGTCGCCCAAAAACTCCAGATGGCAGTAGCCGATATTGGTGATGACCATGACATCCGGGCAAGACATAGTAGAAAGTCTGTGCATCTCGCCAAAATCAGATATGCCCATCTCGAGCACCGCTACCTGATGGCTTTCCCTGATTCCGAAAATTGTGAGTGGCAGGCCTATCTCATTGTTGAAATTGCCTGCTGTCTTGTGGACGCTGTATTTCTGCTCAAGAACTGATGATATCATCTCCTTGGTGCTGGTCTTTCCAACACTTCCTGTGATACCCACGACCTTGATATCAAGGCTTTTTCTGTAAAATGCCGCGAGTTTTTTCATGGCATCAGTGGTTGACTCAACAAGCACATATGGGCCTGCCGGATCCGTAAGCTCATGCTCAGAGAGCACAATTGCCGCCCCCTGCTCAAACACAGTCGGAATAAATTTGTGTCCGTCCACCCTTTCTCCCTTTATCGGGATAAAAAGATAGCCCTCCTTCACCTGTCTGCTGTCTATGACTGCGCCGGTTATTGTCGTATCGAGCTGTGTCTCATCGCCTATGTATGTGCCCTCGCAAGCCTTTGCGATATTTGCAAATGTAAGATTCTTCATGTACTTATCCGACATGCTACACCTCATATTTTTTCAAAGATATGTCAATCAGATGCTCACAGAGCTGATTAAAGCTCATACCGATAACCGCTGCCTCCTGTGGCAGAAGACTGGTCGGAGTCATGCCCGGCAGTGTGTTTGCCTCGAGGCAGAACATCTCATTTTTGTCATTGAGCAAAAAGTCTGAGCGTGAATATGTATCAAGCCCGATAACGCGCGCAACCTCCTCGGCATAGTGCTGCATATCCTTTGTCACCTGCTCAGGAAGCTCGGCCGGACATGTCTCTACTGTACTGCCCGCCTTGTATTTATTCTTATAATCGTAGAAGCCCTCTTTCGGTGCAATCTCTATAATAGGAAGAGCCTTGCCCTCGATAACGCCGACAGAGAACTCCCTGCCCTGTACAAATTCCTCGATAACCAGCTCATTTTCCCACTTGAAGGCATCGTCAAGTGCCGCCTTGAACTCTGCCGCATCCCTAACGATGGTGACACCGATGCTTGAGCCGCCGCAGCATGGCTTTACTACACATGGAAGTGTCAGGTCAAGCTTTGTGATATCGTCCTGTCTGGTCGCTCTTGTCATGGAAATACCCTTTGGAGTAGGGATGCCGTTTGCAAGGAAGAACTGCTTTGATGTCTCCTTGTTCATGGCGATGGCTGAGCTTAAATAATCGCTGCCTGTATATTTGACACCGAAGAGATCAAATGCTGCCTGTATCTTTCCGTTCTCTCCGTTTTCTCCGTGGAGTGCCATGAAAACAATGTCCGCCATCTGACACATTTTGATGACATTTGGTCCGAAGAAGCAAGGTGACTGGTCCTTTCTGGAAGCCTTTACCTTTGCGAGGTCAGGTGCCTCTGTCGGAATATCACTGACCTGCACGCTTATCTCGTCTGCGCGGTCAAATATACCTGTCAGGTTCTCCTCCCTGTCACTATATCCCATAAATACATCCAATAATATAACTTTGTGGCCGTTTTCTTTGAGTGCCTTAGCTACCATGCTTCCTGTCTTGAAGGAAACATCTCTCTCTGTGCTGAGCCCTCCGGCAAGTACTACGATGTTCATTTTTGTCCTCTTTTCTTTGATTGAATTATCATGCTTTGGCTTAATTAAACACAATGCAATGCTTCTTTTTTAAAGCTATGAGTAATCAACATAATTTCTCCAAAATTATAACACCATTTGTGCAAAAAAGAAAGACCGGTTGCCCGGTCAAAAAAGAAATTCTCATTTTATTTTAAACTGTGTTAGCTTCCAGCAGCTGTATCATTCTCATAAATACCATCCGCCCGTGCAAATCATCCTGTGAAAGTGATTCTCCGTACTTCAATACTAATAATCGGCACTGATAAAAATTCAGCTCAGGATTGCCAAAAAGCAAAATCCGCAAGGCTGCATTTTCCAGGTAATTGTGTATATTTCCCACCTCAATAAATATATCTACGATATCATCGAGGTTAATAAGTCCTTTCTGTTCATAATAAATTCTTCCCAAATATTTCATCCCTCCATCGATTATTTTTTTCGTAGAACTTCTTTTTTTGTCTTTCTTTTGAAATTTTGTCGCTTTTGCGAAATTTCACTCTTTGTTTGTGGATTCATTTTTCCATATAATATATCAATATTCTAGGCGCGTTACGCGCTTGTATTTTGAAGATTTCTATTAGAATCTTCAATATTGATTGGCGATTAGCAGTTTTCGACAAAATATGACATGGTTTTAGGTTTAATTTAGTTTGTTTTTGTTTAATATTGCTCTTTTTATATCAAAATTTTTGTAATGATAAATTTGTACTATTTTTGTGGTTTTTTCCTTGCTGGCTGCATCTGATAGTCTTGATGCAATAAGGGCAATACAAGATAAATCCATAAAGACTTTTGCCCTTGCCATTTTTGCAACCCGGATGTTATCAAGGTTGTAATTATCTTTTAAATCCCCGAACGTACGCTCTACGCTGGTTCGTTGATTATATAGTTTTTCAAATGCTTTTGTTTCTCTGAATGGTGCTGTAATAAACCTTGGATTATCTTTGATTTTTCGACATAATCGTAACCAAGACTGCGTCTTAGAACCGGGAACCGTGTCAGATTTGAGACGCATAACCAATGCCTTTATATCTGATAATTGCTCTATTTGCATAGCATAATGTACAATAGCCATAGGTTGATAGCATAGTGGGCAGGTCTTGAGGCGCTATAATCCATAAAACTTTTAAAACAGCTCCCAAAATTCAGCCCATAAGCCGGAAAAAATACGAGAAAAGTAGCTGAAACCGCAAAAATCTCCAAAACAGCTCCCAAACTCAGCCCATAAGCCGGAAAAAATCGCGTGAAAAAGTAGCTGAAACCGCAAAAATCTCCAAAACAGCTTAAAAATTAGAGGCTTCTGGCTGTCTCTTATACACATCTCCGAGCCCACGAGACGGACTCCTATCTC
>ENA-OZGV01001094-OZGV01001094.1-human-gut-metagenome-genome-assembly--contig:-NODE-1094-length-12636-cov-7.236388_pt1 | contig 12636 bp, 12 predicted proteins | sample MGYA00245120_ERZ653665 | MGnify/ENA primary metagenome ERZ653665 (study PRJEB26926, sample SAMN06165250) | human gut metagenome | biome: ENVO:00009003; feature: ENVO:2100002; material: ENVO:00002003... | reverse complement strand
TCGGCAGCGTCAGAGGTGTATAAGAGACAGGGTTGGTACCAAAACAGGACACTCTGGATCAGGCTCAGCAAAACCAGCCGTAGGAGGAATAACACTGCGGGAAACAGAAAGTGCAGCGATGATAGCTTCAACGGCGCCTGCCGCACCAAGCATGTGACCCACACAACCCTTAATAGATGTTACAGGAACCTCAGAAGCACGATCGCCCAACAAGGTATTCCATGCAGCGGATTCGGTTTTATCGTTTACAGGAGTTGCAGTACCGTGAGCGTTCAGATGACCAATATCATCAACGCTAAATCCGCCTTCAGCAAGTGCTTGCTTCATAGCGCGAATAGCACCTTCACCACTTGGCTCAGGAGCGGTTACATGGTAAGCGTCCCCCGTAGAACCAAAACCAGTTACTTCAGCAATAATATTTGCGCCACGAGCCTGTGCATGTTCTAGTGATTCAAGAACCAAAGCACCTGAACCTTCGCCAGGAACAAAGCCATTACGACGAACATCGAACGGCATGGAAGCCTGCTTTGGGTCGTCAGATTTAGATACTGCACCCAAGTTAGCAAAACCAGCCAAGGACATATTTGCGGTACCTTCTTCGGTTCCACCTGCTAAAGCCGCATCGGCAAAACCAAAACGAATTAAGCGATATGCCTCACCAACACAATGACTGCCAGTAGAACAAGCAGTAACAATGTTTAAGCAATCACCCTTCAAACCATAGCGAATAGAAAGGTTGCCTGCAGCCATATTAGAAATCATTGTAGGAATGAACAGAGGGCTTACGCGTTTAGCGCCCTTTTCATGCAAAACAACTGATTCCTTTTCAAAAATGTTCAAGCCACCAATACCAGAGCCAAAAACACAGGCAAAGCGATTAGGATCTTCTTTTTCCATATCAATGCCAGCCTGCTTCATTGCTTCATCAGAAGCAAGAATTGCGTACTGGACAAAAGGAGCAAAACGTCGGGATTCCTTTTTGGTGAAACCTAACTCCAGCGGATCATAATTAGGAATCACTCCACCAACATTTACACCAAGTGCTTCCCTGCGCTCTTCAGGAAACAAAGACAAACAAGATTCTCCACTAGTAATCTTAGACCAAAGAGTTTCAACACCTAGTCCGGCAGGAGACACTGCACCCATACCGGTAATTACCACACGACGCAAAGACACCGTGTTCATTTGTGAACTCATAGAGATAATCCTCCATCTACTGTTAAAACATGACCCGTAATATAACGAGCTTCTTTGCTTACTAAAAAGTTTACTGCAGCCGCAACGTCCTCAGCAGTGCCTAAATCACGTAAAGCAATACGACTTGCTACCCCTTCGCGAGCTTTATCGCTTAACGCACGCGTCATATCAGTATCAATAAAACCAGGAGCTACGGCATTTACGGTAATACCGCGAGCACCCAACTCTTTTGCAGCACTTTTCGTCATACCAACAATGCCCGCTTTAGAAGCAGCATAGTTAACCTGACCAGCATTGCCGTACAGTCCAACAACACTAGAAATACTTACAATACGCCCACTGCGCTGTTTCATCATGATGGGAGCAACATGGCGCATGCAATTAAACGCACCCTTTAGATTTACCGAAATTACCTTATCGAAAGCTTCCTCACTCATACGAGCAAGCAATCCATCCTGCGTAACGCCAGCGTTATTTACTAAAACATCAATGCGTCCAAATTTCTCACGAACACCATCAATCATTTCTTTAGCTGCTTCAAAATCAGAAACATCAGCACAACATACCATTGCTTCAATGCCGAATTCCGTTTTTAAATTTGTTGCTAAATCAGCACAGGCTTGCGCGCTGTGCTCACTTGAATGATTAAGGGCAAGATAATAACCACTTTTAGCAAGTGCACGAGCAATAGCTGCGCCAATTCCACGACTTGCGCCTGTTATTATTGCAACTTGCTGTTCGGTTTGTTGTATTTCACTCATGTAAACCTCCTTCAGTTGCTAAAACTAGTTTCCAGAATTATCAGATTCAGATACCTGCAAAACTTCTTTATCCCATTCTGTATAGGTACCAATCTTCTTACGAGAAACGCCACGATCGATGCGCTTTACAAGATTAGTAAGCACCCCGCCAAATCCTACTTCGATGAATTCGGATGAGCCACCAGCAATAAGAGTACTAATAGATTGCTCAAACATTACTGAGCTTTTTACCTGATTAGATAAACGCTCAACTGCTTGAGCCACCTCAAACGGTTTTGCATCAGTATTGCAAATAAGAGGATATACCGGTTCATTAAAAGTCAGAGTTTCACAGAACGCTTCAACGCGTGCAGCAGCATCCTGCATCAAAGGACTATGAAAAGCACCTGCGGTACGAAGACGCGAACAACGCTTTGATTGTTCTTTCCAGTAAGCTTCAGCGCGATCAATAGCTGCTACCGTACCAGAAACAACAACCTGTCCCGGCGAATTAAAGTTTGCACAAACTAGTACATCATCTTCGGCGCATGCATCACATACAGCTTGCGCATCTTCGTGTGTTGCGCCTAAAAGAGCAAGCATAGCGCCTGGATTTTTAACACAAGCATCCGCCAAAGCATGAGAACGCTCATTTAATAAAGCAAAGCCTTCCATGAGTGAAAGAATTCCCGAAACCATCAAGCCGCTAATTTCACCAAGCGAAAATCCAACAATAGCTTCTGGCGTTTGACCTTGCGCCAACAAAGCGCGCGAAAGTCCAACAGAAATTGCAGAAGTAAGTACCTGCGAATTGAGCGCATCATTAATTTGATCTTCGTTACCTTCTTTACTCAAAGCAACGAGATCAATTCCGGTAGCTTTTTGCGCTAATTCAAATGTTTCCTTGACTTCAGGAAGAACCAAAAGGTCAGCGCCCATACCGACTTTCTGAGCACCCTGACCAGGCATCATCCATACACTCATACCAGTTATCCCTACTTCCAAGAACGAGTAGCATTGCTATTCGCCATTGCCTGCATGTCACGACCAGCCCAATTTTGAGCCTCAGAAATTAAATCATTGATGATGTCCTGCGCGGGTTTAATATCGTGAACCAAACAAGCAGACTGACCGGCCATCATAGAACCATAATCAACGTCACCCTGAACAGCACGGCGCAGCGAACCAGCCAAACGATGTTCCGCCTCATCGCTATCGCCCTTGCCTTGAGCCTCCATTTGACGAATCTCGCGAGTGAGTTTGTTCTTTAAGCCGCGAACAGGATGACCACCTGGACGACCGGTAACAATAGTGTCAGAATCTTTCGCTGCCACTACCTTGTCCTTATATGCCTGAGCAATGCAGCACTCTTCTGCAGTTAAGAAACGAGTTCCAACCTGAACACCTTCAGCACCAAGCGTGAAAGCAGCCACCATGCCACGACCATCAGCAATGCCACCCGCAGCAATAACAGGAATAGAAACCGCATCACAAACAGCAGGAATTAAAACCATGGTGTTAAGTTCACCAATATGACCGCCAGCTTCACAACCCTCAGCTACGACAGCATCCGCCCCGCAACGCTCCATGCGACGAGCAAGAGCAGCAGAAGCAACTACAGGAATTACCGTAATACCAGCTTCTTTCCACATAGGAACATAATTGCCTGGATTACCTGCACCCGTAGTTACAACATCAACTTTCATTTCAGCAGCTAGCTTAGCAAGCTCAGGTGCTTCTGGATTCATGAGCATAATGTTCAATCCAATTGGTTTATCAGTTAAGGTACGTGCTTTTTCAATTTCTGCTTTAACCCAAGAAACGGGTGCTGCACCACAAGCAATAATGCCTAAACCACCAGCATTGCTTACAGCAGCAGCAAGACTAGCATCGGCTATATTTGCCATACCACCTTGAATAATGGGATATTCAACTCCCAAAAGTTCCGTTACACGTGTTTTCATAGTGATCATCTCTTTCTGCCGATGCGAAATTTAACTTCAATTCATAGAAATCCCTACAGAAGCCCACATCCATGAGCCCTGCAGGGACTAGCCTAGTAATTATTCCTTACGTAATTATAAAGAATCGATATAAGATACAAGATCTTCGATTGTTTCAAGATCTTCAGGCTCACCAAAATCAATATCGAGCTTTTCTTCAATATCACAAATGAGTTCTGCCATATCAAGAGAGTCAATACCGAGATCTTCGAAGGTTGCCTCATCGGTTACGTCTTCAGGATTAATATCAAGAGTTTCTTCAAGAATTTCCTTGATTGCATCCAAAGTTGCCATGTATAGTTCCTTTCTATCGAGCCGCCTGGTTTCGAGCGGCTTCATTCTCTTGGTCAAAAAAGTCCTTGACCTTACCTAACGCCTTATAAAGAACAACTTCTTCTTCGGGCGTTAAGCATTCTAATGCACTATCTGCCATTTTCTTATGAAAAGCATCATGTGCACGAAAAGCCTTACGTCCTTTTGAAGTAAGTTGTACTAAAACCTGCCTTCGATCCACTTCGCTGCGGGAACGCTTTACATACCCTTTACGTTCAAGTTTAGTCATAGAGGCAGTAAGCGTTGCAAGCGTTACATCTAGACGCGCAGCAACAACCTTCATGGGGTTAATTTCATGAAGACCGACAGCTACGATAGTGTGAAGCTCAGCAATACTTAATCCCTCCGTTAAGCGATTATTTAAAGAACGTTCCTCAATACGCAAAATGGAGTTAAACGTTTCTGTGAGCATCTCGTTGACAACTTCTTTCCCTTTGCGTTGCCAATCAGATATTTTGATGCTCTGTTCCACCAATTACTACACCTCATTAACAATTTGCAGGCAAAATGCCAACCCCTAAAGCACCAGGACCAAGGTGCGTAGCAATGATAGCACCACAAGGGCATATGCCACCATCTACATATTCAATGTTAGCATCTCCCAATGCCTGTTTCATGTCCTCAATGGGTTTAATATTGCCACTGTGGCAGAAGCGAAGGCGTAAGGTACCTTGCTCAGTGGTACGTTTTTCAACTTCCCCAACAAAGGTTTTAATAACGCCACGCATGCCTTTAGCTTTACCGTATGCCATTAAAATGCCTTTTTCATTAAACGAAAAGATAGGCTTAATATTTAATAGACTCGCATTTTTTACTTGGTCAGCCGAAAGGCGACCGCCCTTTAATAGGTTCTCGAGCGTTTCTGGAGCAACCAAGAATTCAGCCTTATCAAATAATTCTTTAGCCTTAGCTTCGGCTTCATCTAACGTTGCACCTTCATCGCGCATCTTGCAAATTTGCTCAACCACCAAAGCCATTGAAGCAGTTGCTCCCGCGCGCATCGCATCCACTACGCGAACATCAATAGAGCTGTCTTTTGCTGCGATACGAGCCGATTCGATAGTTCCAGAAAGTACGCCTGCAATATGCATAGAAATTACGCCGTCATAGCCCTGCTCAGAAAGGCTATTAAAAAGCTGTTCGAATTCATAAGGGGTTGGCTGAGAAGACTGAGGAAGATTTTCCGCAGTTGCCATACGCTCATAAAATTCTTCAGAAGAAATTTCTGTCTGATCCTTAAAAGTTTCTCCGTCAACCAATACGCTGAGGGGAATCATATGAATGTTTAGATTTTCATATTCTTCCTGAGTGAAATCGCATGTCGAATCTACCACGATAGCGAATTTCATGCCCAACTCCTTTCATGAAAGAACTCACTTCTTAAACCTTGCAAACCATCAATTGAAGGCGCTCAAAACCATAAATAACCAGTTCAGAAGCATTATATTCACAGGGAATAAGAAGAAAATACCTTTCTGATTAAATTACTTAGTTTATCTAACTAAATGAAGGATAAAGGGAAGGCATATTAAGCACAATAATAAAAGACTCGTCCCCACAATTTGAGCACAGAATGGTATCGAATACACACACCTGATTTACGAACGCGGCTGATTATGTACGCGCCTAATTAAGTGCGCTCTGGACACTACCACAACACCTTAAGAAAGCTCTAGCACACGAAAAGCAACCCACCGCATAAGACTTTCTGCGCGCCAGCTATGCACACCTGCTATGCTCGCCTGCTATGCGCGCCTGCCACCACCATATGAACTTTTTCGAGCACCGAACGCACTACCCTTTCGTGCTGTTTTCTTTAAATCACCAAGAATATCTTCTTCGGCTTTGCCTTCAAGCTGAGAACGAAGTTTGACTATCTGGTCACGCACCGTAGCTGCTCGCTCAAAGTCCATTGCTGTTGAAGCTTCCATCATTTCATCTTCTAGCGCAGCAATTACTCGAAGCATTTCGCTGCGGGAATAGCCAGCCAATTCAGCATTTACTTCATCAGCACTGCGTTTTCCTTCGTCAGTTTCCAAGTAATCTGTAATATCACTGATGCCTTTGCGAACCGTTTGAGGGACAATACCATGCTCTTTGTTATATGCCATCTGAATAGCACGACGGCGACGTGTTTCAGTAATCGCTTTATCCATTGAATCAGTAATTTTATCTGCATACATAATTACCTGGCCATTGGCATTACGCGCTGCTCGACCAATGGTCTGAATAAGAGAACGATGATTACGCAAAAACCCTTCTTTATCAGCATCAAGAATTGCAACAAGAGATACTTCCGGCAGATCCAACCCCTCTCGAAGTAAGTTGATGCCAACCAGTACATCAAATTCGCCCTTACGTAAATCGCGCAATATCTCAACACGCTCAAGGGTACCAATATCTGAATGCATATAACGCGCGCGAACACCTTGATCGAGCAAGTGCTCTGTTAAATCCTCTGCCATGCGCTTTGTAAGCGTAGTAATCAAAACACGCTCATTGCGCTTTGCGCGTTCTTTTGCTTCGTCAATAATGTCATCAATTTGAGAAAGAATAGGGCGGACATCAATTTCAGGATCAAGCAAACCAGTAGGACGAATGATTTGTTCCACCTTAGCTTCGCTTACACGATCTTCGTAGTCACCCGGTGTTGCCGAAACATATACAAACTGTGGAATACGTGCCTCAAATTCATCAAAACGCAAAGGACGATTATCCAAGCAAGATGGCAAACGAAACCCGTGCTCCGCAAGCGTAACCTTACGTGAACGGTCGCCTTCATGCATACCACGAATCTGCGGAACCGTTACATGGCTTTCGTCAATAAAGCACAGAAAATCACTCGGGAAATAGTCAATAAGAGTATAGGGAGGCTCACCCGGCGCACGACCATCCAAATGGCGTGAATAGTTTTCAATACCTGAGCAAAATCCCATAGTCTCAATCATTTCCAGATCATACGATGTGCGCATTTCTAAACGTTGAGCTTCAAGAAGCTTACCCTCATCTTTGAATTGTTTTAATCGCTCTTGCAGTTCTTCTCTAATAGTATTAAGTGCGCGTTCAACCGCAGGACGAGCAGCCACATAGTGAGAAGCAGGCCAAATCGGGAGCGCTTCATAGGTATTAAGAATTTCACCTGTGACGTTATCAATTTCAGCAATTTCCTCAATTTCATCGCCCCAAAATTCAACACGTACAGGATTGTCCGCATAAGGAGGAAATACATCCAATGAATCACCACGAACACGAAAAGTACCACGCTTGAGTTCGTAATCATTACGATCGTATTGAATATCAATAAGCTTATGGATTAATTCGTCACGGTCTTGTTCTACTTCCTTATCTAAAAATACTGCCATACCAGCATATTCCATTGGTGAGCCAATGCCATAAATGCAAGATACCGAAGCAACAACAATCACATCACGACGAGAAAGTAACATACTTGTTGCCGCATGGCGCAGTTTTTCAACTTCTTCATTAATTGAAGCATCTTTTTCAATAAAAGTATCGGTTGTAGGAACATACGCCTCAGGCTGGTAATAATCGTAGTAAGAAACAAAATATACAACCGCATTGTTTGGAAAAAATTCTTTAAGCTCCGCCGCCAACTGAGCCGCAAGAGTTTTATTAGGTGCTAAAACCAAAGTAGGCTTTTGAACAGCTTCAATTGTTTTAGCCATGGTGTATGTTTTGCCAGAACCAGTAACACCTAGCAATGTTTCATAGCGCATACCAGATTTAATATTATGTGCTAATTCGGCAATAGCCTTTGGCTGATCACCTGCTGGTTCATAAGGAGAAACAACTTCAAATGGCTGCGATGATAAGCGAGCAACAGGAAGCTTTCCTTCCATCTGATGCCCTTCAAGGCTTTGAAGATGCGCCATGATTTCCTCCTAAAATTAGCAACAAATATCAACAGCACTTAAAGAATAGCCCTCTCCGTAAAAAGAAAAAGAGGTATTACAGATCATATATAGATACCATACTGCAGCTTACAAATCTAAAATAAGAACCACTCAGATTTATATTCGCGCAACAAAAACAATCGCACTTATCTACTTATAATGTAGGTGCAACTTCTTTATCCCACCATGTTTGAATTTGAGCTTCGAATTCATCTAATGTTCCATCATTAGTAAATACCACATCCGCAATAGCTAAGCGCTGTTCTTCAGGAACTTGACGAGCTAAGCGATTACGAGCGTCTTCCTCGGAAAACCCACGTGATTCCATGAGACGTTTAATACGCACTTCAGGAGAAGTAGTTACTGCAATAACAATATCAGCATGCTTATAAAAATCATCGCGACCATCAAGAATAGCCATTTCAAGAACAACCACTTTATGAGTTTTTCCAAGATCATCTAAATGACGCAAACAGCCATCATACAAGCGCGGCTGCGTAATAGAATCCATGAGCTTAGTATTTTCTGGTGTTGAAAATGCTCGCGTTGCTAATTCTGAACGAATAATTTCGCCTTTAGTATCTAATATCTCAGAACCAAAGGCATCAACCAATTCTGCTTTCATTTCTTCGTTAAACAAGTTTTCGTGACCCACTTCATCGGCCAAAAGTACCCCTGCGCCCTGCTTTTCAAAGAAATGCATTAAAGTTGACTTTCCTGATCCGATGCCACCTGTAACGAAAATCTTTAACACGTCTACCCCTCTATCCGCGAGCTTTTCTATAACAGTCTAATTCAATTCCTTTTTCGTAAATCAGAAAGAGCATTAAAGGCTGGTGAATCCGATTTACAAAAAACGGGACCGCAATAGCGATCCCGTTTTACAAAGTTAGCGTTGTGACATTCGCGAGCTATTTACTCAGCGTCTGCAGCTTCTTCCTTCTTGTTTTCTGGCTCAGCAACTTCAATTTCAATGCCGAGTTCTTCAGCAGCAGCCTTCATGGACAAGGAAATGCGACGACGCTCTACGTTTACGTCCATAACCTTAACCTTTACGGTATCGCCCACATGAACAACCTGTGCAGGTGAGTCAATGTGTTTCATTGCCATTTCGGAAATGTGTACAAGACCTTCAACATTAGCGCCAAGTTCAATAAATGCGCCAAATGGAACAATCTTGGTAACCTTACCGTCTACAACGGTACCTACAGGATAGGTTTCAACAAGCTTGGTCCAAGGATCTTCGGTGGTCTGCTTGAGGCCCAAAGAGATGCGCTCGCGCTGAAGATCAACGTCGAGAACCTCAACCTCAACTTCTTCGCCAACCTTAACAACCTCAGAAGGATGATTTACATGGCTCCAAGAAAGCTCGGAGATGTGAATCAAACCGTCAATACCGCCAAGGTCAACAAAAGCACCAAAGTCTACAATTGAAGAAACGGTACCCTTCAGGCGCATACCCTTAGAAAGCTTCTCGAGAATTTCAGCACGCTCATTCTTACGGCCTTCTTCGAGGAGAACGCGACGAGAAAGAACAACGTTGTTACGGTTGCGATCCATCTCAATAACACGAGCTTCAATTTCGGTACCAAGATAAGCGGAAAGATCCTTAACGCGACGAAGGTCAACCAAGGATGCAGGCAAAAAGCCGCGCAAACCGATGTCCAAAATCAGGCCGCCTTTAACAACCTCAATAACTTCACCGGTAACAACTTCGCCAGCCTTGAATTTATCCTCAACCTGAATCCAAGCACGCTCGTACTCTGCGCGCTTCTTGGAAAGGATGAGGCGGCCGTCCTTGTCCTCCTTCTGGAGAACCAGTGCCTCGATCTTATCACCCAGGTTTACAACCTCTGAAGGATCTGCGTCCTTACGGATGGAAAGCTCGCGAGCAGGAATAACGCCCTCGCTCTTGAATCCGATGTCAACGAGTACTTCGTCATGCTCGATCTTAACAACGGTGCCGTCAATAAGATCGCCCTCGTCGAAGTCGGTCAAGGTGCCATCGATCATTTGATTCATTTCCTCATCAGAAATGTCCTCAAAATCAATGACGGAGGTGTTCTTGATTTCGGTCAAAACGGACCCCTTTCAAAATGTAATCAGGGACCCTTCGTACGTGTTTGCGGTTTCAAACATTAACCATGCATGCTACGCGTAGATCTATGCGCCAACAGCAAACATGTCTCGGGGGCCTATAGTTCCATGTCTGCCCTCTTGACAGACCAGGCAAGTATAGCATATGGACACACAGAAATTGAGTGATCTTGTACAATTTTGTCGTAATTTACACGTGTTTACATTTATACGAAACATACATACAAATGTAAGAAGCTTTTGAATAATACGATATACGGAATTCAGCACTAATTTTCACTCTTGATACAATTAAGGTTAGCAAGTTAAGTTCACATTAAGCAAGGAGTCAAAATGAACATTCTTGACTATCTAGATCGTGAATTTAGCTCCTTTGATTCAAAGTCTTTTAATGATATAGATTCCGTAATTCTTTCTCAGTTTAGTATGGTTCGGTGCGAAGGCCTAGTGTCCCCTTTCGAACCGTATACAAAACCATCACGCATTCAAAAATACTTGCAGGCACTGCAGAGCATAATTAAGAGAGGCTCTGCTCATAAAGCAGACTCCGCTCAAAAAGGAAGCCCTATTATAAAGGGAGGCGCCGCTCTTAAGAGTAGCTCTTTTCTTAAAGGTGGCTCCGGTCGCACGCTTGAGCACTCGAATGCTCATTTTGGAGATCTTCTTCGCGCTGAACGCTATTCGGAAATGTTCACAGGACTTGTTCCTGATCGGATAAAAGCCACACTCGTTGCGCTTGCCGCTAGCCCGCGATTCCGAACGTTAGCACTTCATGATTACATAAGCGTGTTTGATGAGCGCAAAGAAAACCAATTTGCCGTAATCACTTTTACCTACAAAGATCAATTTTCCTACATTGGGTTTCGAGGAACAGACACATCTATTACTGGTTGGAAAGAAAATTTCAACATGGCATGTACTTCGCCCGTTCCAGCACAAACCCAAGCACTCCACTATCTTGAAGGCGTTGCACCTAAACTTCCTGACAAGATTTACCTTGGTGGGCACTCAAAAGGTGGCAACCTTGCATTGTATGCAGCGCTGAAAGCCTCGCCAGAAATACAAGATCGTATCGTTACGGTATTTGATCATGACGGACCAGGATTTAAAAAGGGTGCTATATCGAATTCAGAATGGGATGCCGTAAAAGGAAAAGTGCGACGCACTATCCCCAATGAATCCATTGTTGGCATGCTTATGTTTTGCCCTGTTGAGCCAACCATCGTTCAAGCACAAGAGCATGGATTTGATCAACATAGCGTTTTTAACTGGGATGTTAATTCGACAATGGATGGGTTTATTCAAGCGGATAAATTGAACGATTCTGCTCAATTCTTTGATGAAGTATTCACGGAGTGGCTTTCTCAATATTCCGATAAAGAAGCAACCGCCATAGTAAATGCCCTGTTTAAAGCTATAGAGGTATCAGGTATAACAAATGCCACCGAGGTATTTTTTAGTGGCATAAAGATAATCCCCTTCATATCAAAAGGCGCGCAAAACATCGATAGCGAATCAGGTGAAATATTGCGCAATGCACTAGGCTCGCTTGCCTCTATCGCTGCAAACCATGCAGGAACAAATGTCATCCGAGCCTTCAGCCGCGGAAGCGCCCATGTTTAATACAGCAAATCGTGCAGGTAATACCGTAGGCAAAAGCGTGCAAGAATTTCTAAAATGCAACACTAGATCGTAAAAACACTAGGAACAGTGATCTTTACCACACTCGTTGTGTCAAATAATACTGTTTGAGCAATTGAAACGCGATTATTAAATACAGCGAAATACAACTCACTGTGCGCTGTGTCCGCTGTTCGCTGCGTTCGCTGTTCGCTGCGTCCGCTGTTCGCTGTGTCCACTGTGCCTGTATCCACTGTCCACTGTCCACTGTTCACTGTGCCTGTGTCCACCATTCGCTGTGTCCACCGTGCCTGTGTCAAAAATTGTGTTTTGGGGGCAAGATTTTAGGCAACGTGAAGGTTCCTACACAGGCGAAAATACGGTCATTACCTAAAATGCTTGGTTAATTACATCGTTTTTTCGATACTTCTTGTTTAAGTAAATTTCAAATGCCCCCAACGCATCATATTTGACACAGCGTGCAAAAAAGTTGCGATTTTGGTCAGAACAAACCTGTTGTAGGCATCTGTTTTCCTGAAAAAAGTAAGAGAATACTCATTCGTTACACTCAAATGCTGGCTGGTTACAATCCTCGTGTTGCCATAAAGTAAAGAGGCCGAAATTGATGCCTACAACAGTATGTTTTTGCCCAGCAAGGGGTGTTAAGCAACACGTTTGGGGCCTCGGACATAATTCCGTGTAAAACGGGAGGTCCAAAATGAAGGTTACCTA
>ENA-OZGV01001086-OZGV01001086.1-human-gut-metagenome-genome-assembly--contig:-NODE-1086-length-12709-cov-8.824640_pt1 | contig 12709 bp, 6 predicted proteins | sample MGYA00245120_ERZ653665 | MGnify/ENA primary metagenome ERZ653665 (study PRJEB26926, sample SAMN06165250) | human gut metagenome | biome: ENVO:00009003; feature: ENVO:2100002; material: ENVO:00002003... | reverse complement strand
CGTTGCCGGTTCGTTAGACAATTGTCTAACGAACCGGCAACGGCTGTTGAACGAATTAGCATTCGGCATTAAAGATATTAATAAATCCGATAGGAATACATAAACCCTGCGAATACGGGTATAATTTCCAGCGACAGAAACTACCAGAAAGCAATAGGATTTAAAGAAAAACCACTTGATGGAGAATGTCGTCGTAGTATATATAGGAAATAGGTATTTTAATCGTTCAAAGAGATAGAAATAAATTCATAAGACTCTAAACATCGGTATCTATCTATTTTAATAAAGAATAGTTCTTGTTAATCAAACGTAAAATAGTAACTTTGCAACAATTTCAGATACTTAATGGGTTAAGGCTGAAAAGGACATAGTTAACAAAGAGCGTTTGATATATTATCCTACTGTGAAATCTGGACAATTTCATTCTTCAAGGATAATAAGCAAGAACGCTCACGTCAATGTTATATACCTATCTCGAAAAGATAGTCTATATATCGTTTGGCGTGGGCTATTGTTTATTACTTGAAGAAAGGCAGTCCAGAGCCTCGCAGTGGTAATATTCAATAGTTCCCACGTCTCTTTTTTGTATAATAGCCAGTAGGGAACACTGACTACAATATATATCTGCAAGAAACAGACAGTGCTTATTTTTTAGTATAGCCAATTAAAACTGTGTACAGTTATCATTATATACCTCACATTGTACACATCACTACTGACTAACCACTTTCTATTGGAAATGTGGAAAACAACTTATATTACATCCTTAAACATTCATTATTTATGCAGAAGAAAAACATACTTTCATTTATGATTATGGCAGCTATAATGACTATATTCTATAGCTGTAAGACTAATACCGATGATTTATGGGAAAACATTTATCAATTAGATAACAGAATAACCTCATTGGAAAAACTTTGTAAACAGATGAATGGAGATATCAGCTCTTTGCAGAGGCTGGTACAAGCATTACAAGACAACGTCTGTGTTACTAAAGTTATACCTGTCAAAGAAGGCGATAAGATTATAGGATATATAATTTCCTTTACAAAAGGTGACCCTATTACTATTTATCATGGAGAAAAAGGGGAACAAGGTGATAAAGGGGAACAGGGAGATAAAGGAGATAATGGTGCTGTTCCTATTATTGGTGTAAAACAATATACTGATGGGGTATACTATTGGACATTAAATGGAGATTGGTTAAAGGATGACTTTGATAATATGATTAAAGCAGTGGGAGTGGATGGAGCAGATGGAAGTAATGGCGTTGATGGTGAAGATGGAGGAGATGGAGAAAATGGTATCACACCATTACTTGAAATAAGAAATGGTCGCTGGTACTTATCCACTGATAATGGAAAAACGTGGTCTGATATAGGCCAAGCTACTGGCAATGACGGAAAAGATGGTGCTGATGGCACCGATGGTAAAGACGGCGTAAACGGTAAAGATGGCGATAGTGTGTTTCAAGAAATAGATTATAAGTCAAGTAATGACTATGTTATTTTTACATTAGCGAATGGAACAATATTGAAAATACCAACTTGGTATGCTTTTGATAAATTACAACAACTTTGTGAACAGATGAACTCTAATATTTCGTCTTTACAATCGATTATTGAAGTATTGCAACAGAAAGATGCAATAACTAATGTTGAAATAATCAACGAAGAAGGTAAAGAAATAGGATACAAACTTTATTTTGAAAAACATGAACCGGTTATCATTTATCATGGTAAAGATGGACAGGATGGAATCAGTGGCAGTAATGGTGAAGATGGTAAGGACGGTGTCAACGGCACTGACGGTAAAGACGGTGAAACTCCCATTATTGGAGTAAAACAGGATATAGATGAAATATACTATTGGACGCTAAATGGTGACTGGCTAAAAGATAAAAATGGTCATAAAATAAAAGCACAAGGAACTGATGGAAGTAATGGTAATAATGGAACTGATGGTATCAATGGAACTAATGGTAAAGATGGCATTACTCCACAATTAAAGATAGAAGATGGATACTGGTATATATCTTACAACAACGGTGTAGACTGGACAATATTAGGTAAGGCAACTGGGGAGAACGGAACTAATGGAGATAATTTCTTTCAGAATGTTACTGATGATGATGACTATGTTTATTTGATAATGAAAGATGGAAATACTATTACCATACCTAAATATACATCTTTTTCCATCACTTTTCACCAACTTCAAGATTATAAGGTGGCTCCTGGACATAAAATAGAAATCAACTTTTCCATTGAGGGAGGAGATAATGATGTTAAGGTTAGCATAATCGGAGGATATCAACACAGTATTGAATACAATACAGGTGAAAATAGGCAAATAATAGGAGGTAAAATCATATTAACAGCTTCACTTGATGTTAAAACAGAACAAATTATGCTTTTTGCGAAATCCACTAACCACAGCCTTTGGGAATCATTTACGATAACTACAGATTATGAATTCTCCCAAATAGGAGATCTCTATTTCCAAACGGGAATACCGGTGGGTTTCATTTGTAAAGCCAAAAGTGAAGGACAATCAGGAATGCTTATCTCGTGCATTCAATCAGGAACAGTATATATGTTGGATGGTTATGAGAATCCTGAGAAATGGTTGGAGAAATGTCGTGAACTTGATAGTAATTGGTATATTCCATCGTCCAAAGAATTAGTTGAATGTGCGCAAGCAATAGTAGATTATGGATTAGACGAATTTAACCAAACAATGTCGGAATATGGGTATGAAACGCTGAGTGGTAGTTTATGGTCTTCTACAGTAGAAAATAGCAGTAATGCATATGTCATATTTATTAATGGCAGTCAAGTAGAAACTAAGTCTATTTCAAGAGGCAATAGTCTCAAAGCGCGTGCTATCAGAAAATTTTAATCGTTGGTACTTAAGTAATATATTGGATAACTTATCTTGTTTTAACAGGTTATTAACGATAGTACAGCTGTTGTCAGCCGTAAGAATAGTAACAGCTCTCCAATAAGCTGAGGAGCACGAGTTTAAACCTCGCTTGCACTCTAAAAAATCAGATAGAAACCTTTCGGATTCTATCTGATTTTCTTTTAAGAGAACTCTTTTTTTGAACCTGTTGTTATTGAGTGTATACTGCGCCTAATCCAGCGCCAATACAATAGAGGCGTTAGTTAATACAACAAGCCATACGATGTTAACTTCGTAATGATACGATATTAACTTCTTAGGATGTAATAAGTTAACATCCTTTCCGCATGATTATTAACTTACTGTAACCGATCGGTCATGACGGGGTGTTACGGGAAAAAAGCCTGCATTTATAAACTCCGCAAAAAATAGTGATTACACAATAAACACTTTTCGCACAGAAATTTGTACTTTTGCACTCCGTTTAATGAATCCGAATAGAAAACTTTAAAAACAAAATAGAATGGCAGTAGAATTGAAAGACCTGACCAAACGTAGCGAGAATTATTCTCAGTGGTACAACGAGTTGGTGGTAAAGGCCGATTTGGCAGAGCAGTCGGCTGTGCGCGGATGTATGGTAATCAAGCCTTACGGATACGCAATTTGGGAGAAGATGCAGCGTCAGCTGGACGATATGTTCAAGGAAACAGGACACGTAAACGCTTATTTCCCCTTACTTATCCCGAAATCATTCCTCAGCCGCGAAGCGGAACACGTGGAAGGCTTTGCCAAAGAGTGTGCCGTAGTAACGCACTATCGTCTGAAGAACGACCCGAATGGCGGCGGCGTAGTGGTAGACCCCGCTGCAAAGTTGGAAGAGGAGCTCATCATCCGTCCCACTTCGGAAACTATCATTTGGAACACCTATAAGAACTGGATTAATTCGTACCGCGACCTGCCTATCCTGTGCAACCAGTGGGCAAACGTATTCCGTTGGGAAATGCGTACCCGTCTGTTCCTTCGTACTGCCGAGTTCTTGTGGCAGGAAGGCCACACGGCGCACGCCACTCGCGAAGAAGCCGAGGAAGAAGCGGTACGTATGCTGAACGTCTACGGTGAGTTTGCCGAGAAATACATGGCAGTGCCCGTCGTTAAGGGTGTGAAATCTGCCAACGAACGTTTTGCAGGCGCTCTCAATACCTATACTATCGAGGCGATGATGCAGGACGGTAAGGCTTTGCAGAGCGGTACTTCCCACTTCCTGGGACAGAATTTCGCCAAAGCTTTCGATGTACAGTTCGTCAATAAAGAGAATAAGCTGGAATATGTATGGGCTACTTCCTGGGGCGTATCTACCCGTTTGATGGGTGCGCTTATCATGACACATTCCGATGATAACGGTCTGGTGCTTCCGCCACACCTGGCCCCGATACAGGTAGTTATCGTGCCTATCTATAAGAATGCCGAAATGCTTGCCAAGATTGACGAGAAGATTGCCGGTATCGTAGCCAAACTGAAATCAATGGGTATATCGGTGAAGTACGACAATGCCGACAACAAGCGTCCGGGCTTCAAGTTTGCCGATTACGAGGTGAAGGGTGTACCTGTTCGTCTGGTTATGGGCGGTCGTGACCTGGAGAACAATACAATGGAAGTGATGCGCCGTGATACATTGGAAAAAGAAACCCGTTCTTGCGACGGTATCGAAGAATACGTAAAAGACCTGCTCGAAGAAATTCAGGCAAATATCTATAAGAAAGCGTTGGATTATCGCAACAGCCGTATTACTGTGGTAGACAGCTACGATGAGTTCAAGGAAAAGATTGAAGAAGGCGGCTTTATCCTGGCTCACTGGGACGGTACAACCGAGACCGAAGAGAAGATAAAGGAAGAAACCAAAGCTACCATCCGCTGTATTCCGTTTGAATCTTTCGTACCGGGCGATAAGGAGCCGGGCAAATGTATGGTTACCGGTAAGCCGTCTGCTTGCCGCGTGATATTCGCACGTTCTTATTAATCGGATATTTTCATCCTGCGGAACGGATTTTTTCGTCCCGCGGTACCAATTAACTCATCCCGTGAGACGAATCCGTTCATCTCACGGGATGATTTTTTTTATCCCGTGAGATAAAATTGTAACCTTCCCCACATACATCTGAAACAGCTTTCGGACATCTTTGTATCGTCAAAAAGAAAAGAGATATGAACATGAAACCGAATGGAAACGATTACACCGTAGAGGCGGCTGCCGGCGGTGGCTTTTACCGAAAACGTGTAAAGTAAACAACATACAAACTGTACAAAGATGAAAGTTCTTTTTATTGTTCAAGGAGAGGGGCGGGGACATCTCACCCAAGCCATTGCCATGGAAAGGCTTCTGCGCCGCAACGGACATGAAGTCGTGGAAGTGCTGGTGGGTAAAAGCAATTCCCGTCATCTGCCCGGATTCTTCAATCGCAGTATTCAGGCTCCGGTGAAGCGCTTTTTCAGTCCGAATTTCCAGCCGACACCTGCCAATAAGCGGGTGAGCCTGTCGCGCAGTGTGGCGTACAACCTTGTCAAAGTACCGGCCTATCTGCAAAGTATGTGCTACATTCATCGGCGCATCAAGGAAACCGGCGCGGAACTGGTCATTAACTTTTATGAACTGCTGGCCGGACTTACTTATCTGGCGTTTCGTCCGTCCGTGCCTCAAATCAGTATCGGTCACCAGTACCTCTTTCTGCATCGCGATTTCGGATTTCCCGCCAAGAGCCGGTGCGGTTTGTGGCTTCTGCGTTTCTTCACCCGGCTCACCTGCATAGGAGCATCCCAAAAGCTTGCGCTCTCCTTTCGTGAAATGGAAGACGATGAACGTGCCCGTATTCGTGTCGTACCGCCGCTGCTTCGTCGTGAAGTGCTTTCCTGCGAGAGCGTAGAGGGTGATTATCTGCATGGATATATGGTGAATGCCGGTTTCGGCGAAAACATAAAGGCGTGGCATAGGGAACATCCGGAAGTGCCGCTTCATTTCTTTTGGGACAAGCAGGATGAAGCGGAAGTGTGTAAGGTGGATGATACGCTGAGCTTTCATCAGATTGACGATATGAAGTTTCTTCACTATATGGCGGGATGCAGGGCGTATGCCACAACCGCAGGGTTTGAATCGGTTTGCGAAGCGATGTATCTGGGCAAGCCTTTACTGATGGTTCCCGCACATATCGAGCAGGATTGTAACGCATACGATGCCGCCCGTACAGGAGCGGGCGTTGTTTCTGACGAATTCGATTTGCGGCGGTTGCTGAACTTCTCCGAGAATTATAAGCCGGACGCGCATTTCCGCTATTGGGTGCAAAGCTGCGACCGACGGATAATGCACCATATAGAGGCGGCTATGTGTTTGTCGCACTATCCCTCTCCGGCCTTTCCTTATCCGTGTTGCAGTCTGTCCGATGTGGCGCTGTGATACTTGTTGCATACGGTATGGGTAGTGAAGTGATGCCATACCGCATGCGTGATAGATATCAGTCCTTACGCTTCTCCTTCAATCTCTTTAGCTTCCACTTGTTCCAGAAGAGCAACTCATTCCATTTATTGAAGTCTTTCTTGAAGACGATACCTATGCCCTGAGTGGTGAGGTTGGTCTTGGTGTAGTAGCGGTCGTTGGTTTCGTTATACGCTTTCAGGCGTATGTCACCGGAACGGTTTACGAGCCATTCGGCCTGAAAGTCACCTACGAAGTTCGTGTTTGCCATCGGGTTGTCGCGATAGCCGAAGTTACCGTTGATAAGCAGGCGGTTGTTCAGCAGTTGCCCGGAGAGCATTGTCTCGAATTCCATGTCGGTCCAGCCTTTTTCTCCGGTACTGAAGTTCGTGCCGAAGTTCCAGTTGTTGCTGTCTATAATCTGTGAAAGCGCATTGTTCAACTGCCCGGACAGGGTGGAAGACAGTACGCTCGACATCATGTTGGAGTTGCCAGTGGCATCCACATTCTCCGGGGTATAGAACTTGCCGATACCCAGCAGGTAGAGTATCTGCATATTCATCTGCTCGTCCGTAGGGATATAGTTACGCACCAATGCCTGCACTTCATCGCGCTCGTTGGGCAGTTCCAGGCTCATTTTGATGTCTGGCGAGGTGAGTTGCCCGGTCAGAGCCATAAGGCAGTTTACCTTGATATTGGTTTGATTGACGTAGTTGCCGGCGTCGGGTACAAGGTCGTTCAGCGAAGCGGAGTTCACGAGGTAGCCGGCCTGGATGTCGAGGGTGGCATCGAGCGGCGGTCCGTTGAAGGTGATGGTACTTCCGTCTTTGATGATGAAGTCCTTGCGGATTACTTCCTGCAAACTGAATTTATACACTCCCTGACTGATGCGATAACTGCCGAACATCTTCACATCTCCCTTATTGTAGAATTCGGTACGGATGTTTCCCGTACCTTTTCCGCTGATGTAGTCGCCTGCAATGGGGTCCATGATAATTTTCATGGCAGCGTCCGGGGTGGCGTCTATCAAGAGATTCAGACGGATATCGGTATCGCTTTCCTTTTCCCGGACTTCTTTCTGGGCTTGCTCGAACTCGGATATAAGTACGATGGAATCTTGGAGTACGCGGCGGGGTGTCTTGTCTACGAAGCGTATAAACTGGTTGCTGACTGCCGAGGCGACACCCTCTTTCATATAGGTGAAGTTGGTGTTGCGGTTGGTGGTCATTGCCACGTCGATGTTTACTCCCTCGGCTGCATTACCGGCAATGGTGGCGTTACCCGTACCATATACCGTGCCGTAGAAAGGAAAATCGGGAGACTCTTTGGTGTTCATTACCAGCATATTGTTGACATCGAATTGGAAACGGTATTCCAGGTTCTTGAAATGTCGGTAATGCAGGTAGCCGTTGGCTCTTCCCTGATGCCCTTGTGTGTCGAAGATGCGGTTGTTGCGGAAAGTAAGCCCGCCCGGTTCGATAAGTATGCTGTCTTTCAGCGAGAAAGTGGTGTTGAGCACATCTACCTTTAGGGAAGCGTCGCCAAACACACGCCCTTCCATTGTCAGCGCTTTGAATTTGCCGTAGAAATGTACGTGGCCGCTGGCGCGTCCGTTGAATTCGGGCGTGATGCTTTGCATATAGTGGTGGATGAACTTCAGGTTGGTACTGTCGGCCTCGATTTGCAAATCGAGCGAGCTGGTGGGCTTTATGGGGTAAATGTAGCCGTACACATGGCTCTTGGCGATGTTTTTCTCGCGTATGCGGGCATCCAGATAGATGCCTTTTACGTCGTGATGCCATTCTCCGTGTATGTTGGCATCACCTAAAAGTCCTTCGTTCAAGCCGAGGTTGCGGATGAACAGGTCGGTGCTCATTACGGGGGTTTTAAGTACGCCGCTGGCGTATGCAGGGCCGGTGGCTTCACCTTTGAAGTTGACGCCCAGGTCGGCTATGTCGAATACATAGCCTATGTTTATCTCTTTCAGGTTCAGGCGTACGGTGTCCTGCGGCTGTTCGGATACGGTTCCGTTGATACGTAAATGACGCTCTTTATGACTGAAATAGAAATTGTTGACATGTATCTTGCCCGAGTCCACAACGATTTGTGACGGGTGTATCTTCCAGATAGTGTCGTTGAGGATTACATTCGTCTCCTGCACATTGACAATCGTCTTCAGGGCGGGAATGTCTTTCTTGCCTTTGCGGACGGGCTTATGCTGTTTATCGTTATCCGTTTCTTGCGATGATTGTCGGATGAATTGCGTTACGGCTGCCAATTTGCCGCTGTATGTTACGGCGCTGCTGTTTCCCCAGTTGAAGATGGCTTGTATCTGGTCGTCTTTGGCCTTGGCTTCCAAAGCGACATTCACCGCGCCGGTTGCTTTCCGGTTGGTAAAGCGGACTTTTGCCTGGAACTGTTCGCCCGGATTTTCGCAGAGAATCACTCCCGATTCAAAGAACTTTTCTCCGTAGCTCAGTCGCGGGAAGTAACCTTCTACGCGCAGGCGTTGCGCTTTGTCGTTGAAATAGCCTTTCAGCGTGGAGTGGGTATATACTTTCAGCGGTATCTGGAATACGGTGGACAGTATCTCCGTATTGTAGACGTGCAGGTCGAAATAGAAGTTGTTTTCGGTTTCCCGGAGTTTCTTGTCCGGCAATATCAAGGCGGGGATGTAACGCCGCATGATGTTGAGTACGCTGGTAGGCAGGGTCTGATAGGAGTAGTCCCCTTCGATAGTGCCTCGCAGGAAGTTGGAATTGATAGTCAGCCGTTTCTGACGCTCGTCATTCTGAGTGGCGGCAATCCGCAGGTTGTCCATGAAGAAGCTCTGGTCGGGAGCGGTGTATTGCAGGCTGTCAATGTTGATTTCACCGTTCATGTCGTTAATGGAACTTCCGGTGAAGTCGGCTTTTATCTTTACGGATATTTCCGTGTCCTTGTATTTAGGAGTAAGATGAAGGGTGTTCGGACGGAAATGGTCGACATCGGCGCGGAAGTTGAATGTCGGGATTTTGCCGGCTGTGTTGATGGAGCCGTTCAGTTGTATAGCGCCGTTCTCGTCGTCGAATGACACGTTTCCGTTGAAGCCGCCTTGTTTGTATTCACCGTCCAAAGTGATGTTTTCGTAGGTGTAGTCGCTGTAATCTATGGACGCAACAAGCCCTTTCATCGTAACGGACGGGTATCTCTTGGCGTAATGGCTGCCTTTGACATCCATGTTGAAAGTTACTTTCCCGAATTTGTCGTTAGCCAACAGTTTGCCCAGCTCGAATTCCGCGGTCTTTACCGCGCCGGAATAGGAGAAATATCCCTTTTCCTTATCGGAACTGAACTTGACGTCTGTCTTTACAGTGCCTATGTCCGTACGCACTTCACCGTAGGTAACCAAATCCGTGAAGTACCCGGATATTTCTCCCCGGAAGGATATCGTACCCAAATGCTGTAAGGCCGGCGGAACTCCCTTATAGTCTTTGCTCAGGTTGCGGACGAAGAATGCGATGCCGTCCGGATCGGCGTATAAATTGGACAGATTGCCGAATATATAAGCGTCTTGAGGATGTGAGAGGTCTTGCAGGGACACATCGCCTTTCAGCAGGAAATGGTTGTCAGCGGAGATTAGCAGCTTTGGGCAATTAAGCTGGTTGACCGTTCCGTCGGCTTCCGTTTCCAGCCGTAGTTTTTCTTTGAAAGGTTTGAAAGCGGGTACAAAAGCCGATAAGTCCTGCAACACGACTTCCGAAGGCAGCATACGGAATGAGAAGCGGACGTCATCGGCGAAATTGCCGAGAGAGCCCAGACTGTCATACTCCATACGGATAGTATCCATTGCCAGGGAAGTGTTGGGTAAATCAATGGCAAAGTTCTCTATCCGCATGTTTTGGTTGTTGGCTACTATCTTAAGGCTCAGCTTTTTCAATTCAAAGCCGGAGTGTTCCTCTTCAACACTCATCCGCTTGATGGCGGCATTGATAGAGTCGCTTTGAAGCGCTTTCAGTGAGATGTTGGCAAGGATATTGGACAGACGGATGTGCTGCGGATTAAACTTTCCCGGAGTTTTTCCGGCAGAGAGAACATCATAGGATATTCTTCCGCGACGTATCAGCAGTGAGTTGATGCGAAGGTCCAGATTGCTCTTTTTCTTAACGGTGTCTTTGGAAGCGAAAGCGTCGAGTATAAACTGGAAATTGGTTTCAGCCTGTGGCGTAGGTCTTTCCAGATTGGCGTTGAAACTGAACAGTTGCACGTTTCCGATGGATATTTTTCCGTTGAACAAGGGGAGTATCTCGAACTTGGCCGACAGACGGCCTATTTTCAGCAACTCTTTCCCCGATTGGTCGTTCAGTATTAAGTCATCAATGATGATTCGGTTCAACAGGCCTATGTTTATCTGCCCTACAGTAAGCCGGCTGCCCAGTACGGAACTCAGTTCCTGGGCTACGAGTACGGACATCCGGTGCTGGACATAAGGAATGTTCAGCAATAAAATTATCCCGATATAGAGTCCCAATACTATACCGATTACCCAGCGTACTGTCGTTTTCAGCGTTCTGATAGGCGATTAATTTTTTGTTCAGCCAACAAAAATATGAAATAATATGTTATGGATACTACTTTTATCACTACTTTTGCAGCGTTTAAACGTAAATAAACACTATGAGTACAATAATCTTAGGAATAGAATCTTCATGCGATGACACTTCTGCAGCAGTCATCAAGGACGGCTACCTGCTATCGAATGTCGTGGCCAGCCAGGCAGTTCATGAGGCTTATGGCGGGGTAGTGCCCGAATTAGCTTCACGTGCGCATCAACAGAATATAGTGCCGGTGGTGCACGAGGCGTTGAAGCGTGCCGGAGTTACCAAAGAGGAACTGAGCGCTGTGGCGTTTACGCGCGGTCCGGGATTGATGGGTTCTTTGTTGGTAGGCGTGTCGTTTGCCAAAGGGTTCGCCCGTTCTTTGGGTATTCCCATGGTGGATGTTAATCATTTGACAGGACATGTGTTAGCTCATTTCATTAAAGCGGAAGGTGAAGATAATGTGCAGCCTGAGTTTCCTTTCCTTTGCTTGCTGGTTTCCGGTGGAAATTCCCAGATTATTTTGGTGAAAGCTTACAATGACATGGAAATCTTGGGGCAGACAATCGATGATGCCGCAGGTGAAGCCATTGATAAATGTTCCAAGGTAATGGGTTTGGGTTATCCCGGCGGACCGATTATCGACAAGCTTGCACGCCAGGGCAATCCTAAAGCGTTTACTTTCAGCAAACCTCATATTCCGGGGCTGGATTACAGCTTCAGCGGACTGAAAACCTCATTCCTGTATTCGTTGCGGGACTGGATGAAAGATGATCCCGATTTCATCGAACATCACAAGACGGACCTGGCCGCTTCGCTGGAAGCTACTGTCGTCGATATATTAATGGATAAATTGCGTAAAGCCGCAAAGCAATACAACATAAAGGAAGTGGCCGTTGCAGGCGGTGTATCGGCCAATAACGGCTTGCGCAACTCTTTCCGCGAGCATGCCGAAAAGTATGGTTGGAATATATTCATTCCTAAATTCAGCTATACAACGGATAATGCCGCAATGATTGCCATTACCGGATATTTTAAGTATTTGGATAAGGATTTCTGCCCGATAGAGGCTCCGGCTTATTCACGTGTCACTTTGTAAGGTTCTATATATAATAAGGTATGAAACCGGAAGAGGAGATAGGAGAATTGTTGAAAGCGAAGAATTTGTCCCTTTCCACCGCTGAAAGTTGTACCGGCGGCGGAATAGCAGCCTTGATAACTTCGGTTCCGGGGAGCTCGGAGTATTTTAATGGCGGCATTGTGGCGTATTCTAATGAAATAAAGAAGGATTTGCTTCATGTTTCCGCCGAAACTCTGGCTAAATACGGCGCGGTGAGCCGGGAAACCGTTATCGAAATGGTGAAAGGTGCGATGAAAACGCTGAAAACGGATTGTGCGGTTGCCACCTCTGGTATTGCAGGTCCCGGTGGCGGTACACCGGAAAAACCGGTAGGTACGGTGTGGATAGCCGCTGCATATAAAAATGACATCGTAACCATGAAGCAGGAAGGAGACCGCGGAAGAGCGGGAAATGTACAGTCGGCTATTCAAAATGCCCTGTCGATGCTCTGTGACAAGCTAAAATGAGGAAAAAATGTTCTCGCACAATGAATTATTTTAGGAAAAACTTGTTTTGTAACGATAAAAGTGCTTACTTTGCGCTCTGTTTGAAATAAGTATAGATAAAAACTATAAAATAAAGATAGAAATGTCGAAGATTTGTCAAATTACCGGAAAGAAAGCCATGATTGGCAACAATGTT
>ENA-OZGV01001048-OZGV01001048.1-human-gut-metagenome-genome-assembly--contig:-NODE-1048-length-13042-cov-14.229845_pt1 | contig 13042 bp, 18 predicted proteins | sample MGYA00245120_ERZ653665 | MGnify/ENA primary metagenome ERZ653665 (study PRJEB26926, sample SAMN06165250) | human gut metagenome | biome: ENVO:00009003; feature: ENVO:2100002; material: ENVO:00002003... | reverse complement strand
ATGCTATACTTTCATGGAGAAACAACTGGGATGATCTGACTGTTTTCTTCCAGTTCCCGCTGGAAATCAGAAAAATAATCTATACTACAAATCTCATTGAAAACCTGAACGGAAAAATCAGAAAGTACACGAAATCAAAGCTTTCATTCCCTTCCGATGATGCAGTCAAAAAGACCGTGTATCTTTCACTTATGGAGATTGAGAAGAAATGGACACAGCCGATTCATAACTGGGGCTTGATTATGAATCAATTTATGCTTATGTTTGAAAACAGAATCCAGATATAAGAACAAACTTACAACTGAATCCTGTTTCCATTTACACAAAATTTTGGACAGTGTCTTATCAATGAAGCTTATTATTGGTAGCTCCTTTGATTATATCTTTAACACAATAACATCACTTATATCTATTCCACATTTCCTCTATCATTTCCTTTATTTCATTACGGAAAGACTCTGGATAGACAACCTCCATATCATTGCCTCTTGAAATAATCTCCTGCTTGAGGTCTAAGGTAGGACGCATCTCATACTCAAATACAGAATATCCATAGGCCGTTTCTATTTCCTTTTGCGAATGATGCAAAGGAAGCGCACGGACATACATGACATGCATTCCAAAGACCTTTATCCTTATCGTTTCCGTCTGTTTATTGTCAGTGATTATGCCAAATGAGTCATTGAAATATTCAGTCCCGTCAAAATCTGCCGGAACAAAAAATCTTGTATCCGTAGTATGCAACTCCTTTATCCTGTCCAAAGAAAATGTTCTTATAGCATCCCTTTCTCTGCAATACCCTATAACATACCATCTTTGTTTGAACACTTTCACACAAAATGGTTGCAAGGTATATATTTTAGCCTCATCATACCAATAGCTTTTATGGAGTAGTTCTATCTCCAGATTGTCCCTCATGGCTTCAATTATCGGTGTAAGAAACTGACGACCAGAGGGAATATCTTCAAAAAGAATTCTCCGTTTAAGGTGATGACTTTCGTTTATCAGATTATTAACCGCAAACGTATTCAGAAGCCAGCTCCTTATTCCTCCTTTTTCTATATCTTCTACATTCTCAATGTAATAGTAATATCCCCCCTTACGATTACAGTTGATGTTTATGTCGAAAATCTGTTCTATTGCCGTACGCCAGTTATGGAAAGTTCTCAAAGGAATATCCATACCGTCACTCAGTTTGGAACACAACCACCGTTTGTTGATCTCCTCAAAAGTGATTTTCCCCGAACGGTAGATTATGTCCACAAGCCAGGTGTACTTGTCGAATAGGTCTTTGGTCATATTTGTGAGATTTGAAAGATTGGAATAAATATATGCAATTAGATTCTATTCCGCTGCCTTAAAATTAAAAACAGGTTTTATGGTATTTATAATTTCCACAGTATTCTCTATATTAATAATAATTTCATCTTTAGGCTTATATGCCATAGGAGATTCGTCTTTCGTTTCCTCAGATACAGTTTCGCTGTATATACCCGCCATAGAACTGACAAAATCGTTCAGTGATATATAATTAAAAGCCTGTTTTCTGCTCATTATTCTGCCTGCCCCGTGAGGTGCGGAGAAATTCCAGTCTTCATTCCCTCTGCCGATGCAAATCAACGAACCATCCCTCATATTCAACGGTATAATACATTTTTCACCACTACGTGCAGATATAGCCCCTTTACGGATTATGTTATCATCACCAATATAATTATGTATGCTTTCAAAGTATACTTGTTTTTCTATCGTTTTGGCATATCCATTGCAGACAAGGAAATCATACAGTATTCCTGTTATCACCTCCCTATTCAGTTGTGCCCATCTTTGACAAATACGCATATCGTGAAGATAGTCATCCCTGAATTCATCTTCGAGATAACACAAGTCATCAGGTATTGAAGACTTTTTCATCCTGAACGAGCTATGAAGTTTGGTTACAACATCCCTTAATTCAGACTTCCTCCCTGCCGATTTGTATTCCTCTATAATCCTGTTCTTTTCCCTTATCAACTCATCCCATCCGGAGCGACACTTTACAGCAAGTTTCTGATAAATCATAGCAACCTGCTTACCCAAGTTTCTGCTCCCCGTGTGTACTACAAGATAGTATATTCCATTTTCATTCTTGTCTATTTCGATGAAATGGTTACCTCCACCCAAAGAACCTATAGATTTATATAATCTCTGAACTTCTTTCAAGTCACGATAGCAACGCAATTCTGTGACAAGCTGTTTTGCCTCAGCATATTTCTTCATATAGGCCTGTGGCAATGGATTATAATCACCATTTCTGTAATCCCTGCCGTACGGTATATTCTTAATGATATATTCATTAAAACTATGGTAATCAATATCATTCAAACAGACAAATGGCTGTACAGCGATACCGCATCCTATATCCACACCCACAATATTGGGGATAACTTTATTTCCCAGATTCCCGGTAAATCCTATCACGCATCCCGCACCAGCATGCACATCAGGCATTATCCTTATCTTACAGTCTTTAAAGGCATCAACAGAGAGAAGTCTTTTTATTTGTTCCATCGCTGCATCTTCTATATTGTCTGTAAAGATTTTTACATTATGATTGTCTATTGTCTTCATAAACGATTTGTCTGATATTCCATTGTTATAAATCGTATTTTAATTAATCTTTTACAAAGGAACGTAAATGATATGCCATATCATTGCACAAGCTGGATAAAAATCAGCCTATTATCTCTCAATTTGAGCGAATAATAGGCTAACATACTAAAAATATTTATCTGTTGCTCTTTAGTTCTATCCCATGGTTATTAATAAGTTCCTTAAATGGACTCAACACTTTCTCGCATGTAATCCAATTAGCTTTTCTATCAGAAGGATGAAATGAATGAATAACTGTAACACCTTTTTCCGAATAATAATCCAACATGCAATTTACTTTAGTTGAGATATCATTTTTATATGGATGATTTATTGATATATCAGGAGTAATATCTTTAAAATAAAACCCCTTGATATAATTATATTGTGGGTTACCGCAACAAACAATTATATTTGGCTTTAAAATTTCTAATTCTTCTTTCAACCTTTCCTTATCCTGTTCTATTGCTTTCTCAAGTACCTCATCTGATATAGATGATGTTCCTATAAGTTTTTTGCTTTCAACAAGTGCAAAAGGAACAGAGTTAAAACAATCTCTTACTATCTTATCTTTTCTACTCACATGTTTTTCAAAATTGATATTATTATCAGGAGTCCAATAAGATAACAAATACAACAGCTGGGCTATTCTTTTAATAAAACGTCCCTTGATTTTACAATTATTCTTACAAATCTCACTATCCCCATCGAGCCAGTGTCTGAGATCACTACCTACCTGATTTTCCTTATCTGTTTGTCCTGGATCGTTCTGGTCTTTTAATAAAAACAAGATTTTGCGTGGGGCAGTGCTCCATTCTTCTTCAATGTCATAATCACTGTTTTCTTCAAGACGTTTATATACCAAACCATCTCTACAGAATTTTTGTTTTTCATGTTCGGAATAATCTTTTATCCATTCTCCAAAAAGATTATCAAGTTCTTGGTTTATACCCATAGTGTTTGATAATTAAAGTTACGGTTCAAATATAATAAAGATTATAATAAAATAATACTGTCTGATAAAAATTGCGAAGGCATGAAAAATAGGCCAGACTTCATATGCGATATCAGTCCATTTTCGTTAGATTTCAGTCGCAAACAATAAAATTTAATTATGGGTAAAAGTATACATTTTAGCGGACGACGCTCTGCTGTCAGGTGATAAAATTATTGGATAAGTCAATAATCCTTCGGTTAAGTCGTAAATATGGTGGTGAGTATTATGTAAAACGTTTCGGCGGCCGGACTCATTTTGTTGTTATTCTCTATGCGTTCATCATGTGTTTTGATTCCTTACGGGAGATAATAGTCTCCCTGCAGGCAGGAACCCGTAAACTTTGTCTTTTCTTCTGCTGCAACTGACGATTCTTTTATGTTAAGGGCGTCAGCACTGAATAAAGGAGATATAATTCCCATTGACTGCACATGCATTGACTATGGGAAGCTGGAAACACTCACGCTAAGAGGCATTCTGTATGTGGTCAAAATGAAGAAAAACCTGAAATACTTTGTTATGGAGTATTGTATATGCTAGGCTATGGAAGAAAATATGTTACATTCTCAACAGTATTGAAGAGTTGTAAAATCTTGACTCACCATGCCCGTATCATTACCTATGCCGATACCTAAAAGCACAAACTGGTTTTATGGCTTACAAACGGCATGGAATCAAATTCAAGCGAAATTATAGGAATTAACCGCAAACGTTGCTGGGAGATAGAACTATTGTTCAAGCAGTAAAACAGAATTTTCCGTTGAATACTTCTATGAAGAATGTGCAAATACTATCAAGATACAGATTTGAGTGACTCTTTTTGTCAATCTGTTACTTATGATAATAAAAAAAGAAACTGATACGTTCATGGAGTTTCTTTGGGCTTACAATTATGATCTTATTATTCTGTGGATTTTACAACTAGTTTAGTTATCCGGAAAAGATTTGGGAACACTCTTGGGGCCAGATTGGAAAGAAGATTATCAACTATTTATCTTTTGGCGGGGGCTTAGAATAACCAAACAAGACTCGACTACTGAATGTACAATGACCGAGCTGTATTTTGTTATACCTAATTGGTTTTATCAGACAGCGATAATTTTAATATTCTGATTGGGCATTCTGTTGTACAGCCATTGTCTTGACAATATTTATCAATAAGTCTTTTGTGTACAAAAGAAAAATTTATCATATCATTTATCTTATGAAGAATATTGTCTGAATGAATTATCAAGTTATATGAATCTATATAATCACTGAATTGAAGGATACTTTGAGTTGGAAGTTTGAAATTTATTTTTGTATCTATGGAGATACAAAAAGATTGATACATAGCCCAATATTTCACTATGTATCAATCTTTTTATGAAGACACTTTTTCAGCATCTTCAGCTTATTCCGGATTTTTATTATTTATTTTGCGAAGCTGACTGCGCGGGTTTCACGGATAACCGTAATCTTAACTTGTCCCGGATAAGTCATTTCGTCCTGAATCTTCTTGGCGATTTCAGTTGACAAGCTTTCTGTCTGTTTGTCGTCAATCTTGTCGGCACCGACAATGACACGCAACTCACGACCAGCCTGGATAGCGTAAGTCTTGGTTACACCCGGATAAGACATGGCCAATTGTTCGAGGTCATTCAGACGTTTGATGTAAGCCTCTACAATTTCCCGGCGTGCTCCCGGACGTGCACCAGAGATAGCGTCACATACTTGTACGATAGGAGCCAGAAGGCTGGTCATTTCCACTTCGTCGTGGTGTGCACCAATGGCATTGCAGATATCAGCTTTTTCTTTGTACTTTTCAGCCAATTTCATACCCAACAGTGCGTGTGGCAATTCCGGTTCTTCATCGGGCACCTTACCAATATCATGCAGCAGTCCGGCACGTTTTGCTTTTTTCGGGTTCAGACCTAATTCAGAAGCCATTACTGCACACAAGTTAGCTGTCTCACGTGCATGCTGCAAAAGATTTTGTCCGTATGAAGAGCGGTATTTCATCTTACCGATAATACGAATCAGTTCAGGATGCAGTCCATGAATACCCAGGTCGATTGTAGTACGTTTACCTGTTTCAATGATTTCGTCTTCCACTTGCTTGCGTACTTTTGCTACCACTTCCTCGATACGTGCCGGGTGAATACGACCGTCAGTTACCAGCTGATGCAAAGCCAGACGTGCAATTTCGCGGCGTACCGGGTCAAAGGCTGAAAGTACGATTGCTTCCGGTGTGTCATCCACTACAATTTCTACACCTGTAGCGGCTTCCAGTGCACGGATATTACGTCCTTCACGTCCGATGATGCGTCCTTTGATTTCATCCGATTCAATGTGGAATACAGTGACAGAGTTTTCAATGGCAGTTTCAGTAGCCACTCTCTGAATAGACTGAATTACGATACGTTTCGCTTCACGGTTTGCGGTAAGCTTGGCATCGTCCATGATGTCATTGATGTAAGACTGCGCTTGTGTCTTCGCTTCTTCTTTCAGTGATTCCACCAAGCGTTCTTTTGCTTCTTCAGCCGACAAGCCTGAGATTGTTTCCAGTTTCTCTCTTTCCTGTGCCTGAAGGTTATCTAATTCCTCTTTCTTCTTTTCAATAATTACCAGCTGAGCATCCAGATTTTCTTTGATAGCTTCTGTTTCATTGCGTTTACGCTGAAGTTCTTCGTTCTTCTGGTTGAGCACCATTTCGCGTTGCTTTAACTTATTCTCAGCTTGCTGGATTTTCTGATTACGCTGGGCAACCTCTTTTTCCAAATCTGCTTTTTTATTCAAGAATTTTTCCTTTACTTCCAGAAGCTTGTTCTTCTTGATTACTTCAGCTTCAGTTTCGGCTTCTTTGATAATTGTGTCATATTTTGTCTTTAAGCCGTACTTAAAGAATCCATACGACAATGCCCCTCCCACCAGGAAGGCCACAATTGTTAGTATTACTGTCGTCAACATTATAATTAATTTAAGTATATAAATAAAAAACGCATAAACTCATCCGTTGGGAAAATCCCTTCGAATAAAGCTTATGCGTGAATTTCCTGTTATAATATCTTTCTATAAACCTTCGCCCCGGTCAGGTTGGATACATCTTTCAATATCCTCTTCCAGTTCTTTTAGTTTTTCCATATAAGGTCGGGTGTCATTTCTTCCTTTCATGGATATATTTTCATACGCCAAATCAAGTGCCACCATCTTCCAGTGTTGTATACTGTTGAATTCAGGAAAAGCACTGCGATATTTATTCAGTTTATAGTTAATCTGTTTGGCAGCTTCCCGGTAAGCTTCCTCTTCCGCAGGGAGTATGGACACAGGATACCGTTCGTTGTCAATTAGTAGATTAAATCTCTTTTTTTCGTCCATAAAAGTATATACTTTACCGCATTGTTATTCATTCAGCAAAGCGATGCATTTATCGACTTCACGCACAAGTTTCGCCAGTCTTTGTTTCGTATCGCGGAGGTCATTGTCGTTGATACTGAGTATGCGGGCGTTTTTCAAGTTGATATACTTGGCTTCCAATTCTTTATTATTACATTCCAATTGGGCTATTTCTGCATTCTTTCTGTCAATTTCATTTCTCAATGAGAGGTTTTCTTTTTTCAACTCTTCATAAAGAAACAGCAATTGTCTGAGTTTGCCTTCGAAAGTATGTAACAGTTTTTTGTCCTCTTCCGTCATTCGTATATCAAAAATGTGTATACAAATATACTGTATTGGTTGGAAAATCAAAAATATTTGTTGTGGATTTTATTAAAATTTGTGAGATTTCGTGGGTGTCAAATCTTTGCGAATGGATTTTTTCTATCAGATAATTCTTTTTACCTTTGTCGTTGCATTGAGGTGACATTAAATGCAGTGTTTTTTAATCTTTTAAAAATCAAAAAGTTATGTATACAGTAATTAAACGCATGGAAATTTCAGCTTCACATCGCCTGAAACTTTCTTATGAGAGCAAGTGTGAAAACCTGCATGGTCACAATTGGATTATCACCGTATATTGTCAGGCAGAGCAATTGAATGAAGATGGTATGGTAGTTGATTTTACGCATATAAAGGAAGTGGTAAAAGGGCAGCTTGACCATAAGAACCTGAACGATGTGCTTCCTTGTAATCCTACGGCCGAAAATATTGCCCGCTGGATTTGTGAGCAAGTACCCCATTGTGTGAAGGTGGAAGTGTGTGAGTCTGAAGGTAATCGGGTGATTTATGAAAAAGATTAATGAGATATTCTATAGCCTTCAGGGAGAAGGCTTCCATGTGGGTACACCTGCCGTCTTTGTCCGTTTTTCGGGATGTAATTTAAAATGTGAGTTTTGTGACACACGTCATGAGGAAGGAGTTATGATGACCGATGAAGAGATACTGGAACAAGTCTGTCAGTATCCCTGTAAGACAGTTATTTTGACAGGTGGTGAGCCGGGACTTTGGGTGGATGAAGATTTAGTTGCTGCCTTGCATAAGGCTGGAAAATACGTTTGTATTGAAACGAATGGCACATGTGTACTTCCGGAGTCGATTGACTGGGTTACCTGTTCTCCAAAATTAGGTGCTTCGTTACATGTCCGTCGTATGGATGAGGTGAAGGTGGTTTTTTTAGGGCAGGATGTGTCTCCTTATCTTCAATTAAAGGCTTCTTCTTATTTTTTGCAACCCTGTTCTTGTCGGAATACGGAAGAGGTCGTAGAATATATCAAGTCTCATCCTCAGTGGCGACTGAGTCTGCAGACCCATAAACTGATTGATATTCCCTGAATTCTGTCATACAATTTGTAAGAATATGCATTCTGTGGGAGTTGTTGTTTTTTAACATCCTTCTCCTCCGTTTTTGTTAATAAACATATTTTTTGTTTGAAACAGATGAAAAAAAGATACTCCTGCTGAACACTTTCAGCAGGAGTATCACAACACAAAAACTAAACTAGACTTAATCTTGTGAATGTGATACTTTCTGCTGATAGTCAATTAATTATAGATGTTGACTTTTAGCCGACTGGAATAAAAGTGGAATATATTTTTAATATGATATTTCTCAATATTGCAATTTAGCTTTCTGCATGAAAAATATTTGTATGTTTGCAACAAAAAGCGATATGTTTAAGAAACTGAAAATATCTGAAACTGCAATTAGAGGAATCATATATCAAATGAGATACCTTATCAGTGAAAAGAATGCAAGTGATGAAATGCTTGTTTGGCATTTGAAAAACATTCTTTCTGATTTAGGTATAAAAGTTGATTATATTCCTGAACCTCCGCCATGGAAAAAGAAAAGGGAATAAGTCATATCATTGTGGCAAATCTTTAATTTCATTTTCCACAGCAAATCTTATACCTAATTTTATAATTGATTGTACGTCATCTGATGCTCCTTTTATTATGATGTTTTTAAAAAAACATTCAGATCCTAATTCGATATAAAGTCTGCCGAAAATTTGTTTTGCACAAAATGTTGCCATTGATTTTATACTTGACATATCAATAGTAACTTTATTATTTAATGGCTCATTTTTCTTAATCTCATTGTATATTTTTGCTCCAGTGTTTTTATCACTTATGATTGGAGAGTAGTCTTTTAAATCTATTGTATTCATTGAAAATTTATTTTTAAATCGTTAAACTCTTCAGATGTAAAATCTTCTATGTCAGAGAGCGTTTTGGGGGTAGATAATCGTAAGAACATGTAAATTATGGTTCCTTTCCAATATGAACACTCTCCTTTTGTAAATTTACCAAAATTGTTTAGATAGTATGCTCCTTCTGAAAAGATATATAATCTTCCTTTTGATAAATTTGTTATCTGGTTTAAAATCCATAATCCACACCCCATGTGGTCTGTATCTTTTTTAGAAGTAACAAATTTCTCCATAGCTTTAGCGAGAATGTCATCCTTTGAGTATAATTTGTTTAGTACAGGTTTTAGAGTTGATATTATTCCATTTCCTGTATCTGCACATATTATCTCCGCATAATCAGAGTTTCCGTTTGCTACAATAATGGATTTTGTATCTTCTACTGCATGTTCCCAAAAGTTTAATAATATTTCACTAAAACATTGCAATATCATTGATGAAACCTTGGTTTTGTCTATATTCCTTTCTTCAGGAATATTCTTGTAATATTCTTCTATTTTAGGAAGGAAGTCATCTTTAATCTTTTCCTTTGAGAATTTATCTTTTCTTAATAATGCTACTGGTGCTATAAAAAACTCGCCCTTAATTTTAAAGTCAAGTTTCTTGTAGTTTGCTTTTTTTTCTTTGATGTATGCTTGAAGTAAATCCCAAAAATAATATTCCATCAATTTATCTTCAACTAAGTCATTAGCACTTAGTTTTGATTTGCAAATACAATTATGTTCAACAGCAAATTCAATTATTTTATAGTTTAATAGAAGTCCGGTAAGGTCTATGTCTTCTATTTCAAGCATATTAAATACAACATCTGGTTCAAATTTGTTTTCCAAAGAGAATATTTCCTCAACGGCTTTAAGAAATTTAAAAATCTCCCCAATAGTACAAATCCTGGGTATTTTAATTTCTCTGCTCATTGTAGTATTCCTTTAATAGTTTTTTTATTTCTGATTCTTTTTGTACGTCTCTATTATTGTTGTTTGCAATCCCTTTATAATAATCAGAGAATTCTATAAGTTTCTCAAATATATTTGAAGGTAAGATAAGTTCGTTGTCTATAATTTTATTTGTGAAGCTATTAACCTCTGCTATTCGTAATGGATTGGTATTTTCAAATTTTCTGATATTAGAATATAAATCCTTGATTATGCATAGCCTTTCTCTGTTGTATTCATCTTTTTTGTTTAGCTGATACATCAGAAAAGTTAGAACACATGTTAATACAACAGAATAAACTCCACCTATATAATCTCCAAAAAATGCCCAATTCTCTGGATTGTTACTTATGGCATGTCCCATGAAGTTTAATAAATAGACTACTATGGGAATCGCTGCTATTATACAGTAAATATATTTCATATTAATATTATTACTTTTCTGTTTCCAATGCTTTGTTCAGTTCTTCTTCAGATACTTCTTTTTTCAATAGCCAGTGGTATACGTTTTGATTTCCCATTGTGACTGCATAAGCTTGTACAAATTCCCATCCTTGTTTTCCGAAGTAGTTCATTGCATCCACCATAGAATTGAATTCTATATTCTTTCCGTTTTCGTCTTTCATATATGATATGCCTTTCCAGAAAGACGTTTCCTGGCCATAGTCAACTTGAACTTTAACTTTGTTGCTCATTAGTTTTGTAGTCCCAACAAGTTCGCAGTAAATATAATTTTCTGCATAAAGTCCAACTGTACTAATAATAAGTGCAAGTGCGATAAAAATAAATCTTTTCATATTATCCTATTTTACGTTCATTATTAGCTATTATCAGTTCCGCTTCCAGTTCCTTGATTCTTCTCTGCAGGTTGTTGATGGTGTCCTGCCATTTTTATTTATTTGGCTCAGTAACTTTGATTGAGGCTTGAACCATAAGGTTATTTATAACTTTAGTCATATTAGGACTTGGAATGATTTCTTCCAATTTACTCTTTAAATCATCTTCACTATCGACTTCATATTCTTCGCCATTTATGTAGTCATTCAGTATCAATGGGTAGAACTCTAGTGCAGAGAACACAATCTTCATGATTTGTAATCTATAATTCAATTTAGGAACTGTAGCATTAAGCGTACACTCCCATATATTGGGATTTCTGGTTATCGGAGAGACTTGACTTATTATATAGATTGACACTGTAGAAAGGGTCTTTGTTGTAATTTCACCGACAACAAGTCCATTAGTTGCCTCAGTCAGGTTTTGTGCTTGAGCTTCCATAATTATATTTGGTGCTACTGCTGTTGGGGCAGATACTTTCCATAAATTCTTCATTTCCATAATCTCATATTTTTAAGTTAAACTTTATTGGTAAATGGTCTGAATATTGTTTGTCGATTACAAAATTAGATGTTACAAGCTGTTTCTGATTAATACGTGTTATAATGTCCAGCAGAGAATCGTCAAAAAAGTCTATCAGTTCTGGCCTTATCAGTACCTGGTCGTATATATGCCAGTAGAAATTGATTGATTTGGATGAATTGTAATACATCGTTCCAGACACCTTTCCTTTTCCTGTATCTCCAAGGAATCCCCACATCGGATTGTATAGGAATTCATATTCGTTACCTCTTACGGTAGCTTTTCCGTTATTGTTGATGACAGATTTATCCATCACAGAATGCAATCCCCTTGCTTTTATCATTCCCTTGTCAAAGGGATTCATGTTAAAATCACCGCAGATGATAGTTCTTTGATGTCCTACTTGCTGTTCCACTTCCTCGATGAATTCAGCCACTTCCGTAGAATATTCAGAGAGTTCATCATCCGTCATATTTATTTTGCTTGGCAAGTGGCAAGTTATCAGCGTGATATTCTTATTAAGTAAAGTACTGAAAAGTTGTTTTGCGCTTAACCTGTTCCTGTCATTAGAATTACTGATGAAAGATATGTCAAAACGGGTAAAGATTTTAACCTTGTCAGTCGGTGAATTTGAAGGTACGTATTGATATTTATACAAAGAAGGTTCTTCGTTGATTGCTTTCAACAACTCTTCTTCCATGCATTCAGGATATTCCGCAAGCATAAGAATGTCTACATCTTCCGTTATTGCGAGTTCTTTTATTGTCGGGAAGATGTCCTTATTTTTATGTATGTTCCAGAATATGAAATTCATTTTATCCGATTAATTTGTTATTCTTGAATATTGTCAGTTCTACTTCAAGGCGTTTGTTTGTTGTTTCTAATTCATTTATTCTTCTCTGCAGGTTGTTGATGGTGTCCTGCTGGAAGGCTATTGTGTCAATCAGCTTGCTTAATCTGTCGTTTTCGTTTGAAGCAGTTGGCTGTTCAGATGTCAGCAGCATTTCTCCTTTACCGCGAAGCAGCCATTCTGCTGAAAGATTTTCAAATGACGATAATGTTTTGTTTACAAGTTCTAAGTCTATTGTTGACCGTCTTCCAGTTAGATAATTGTTCAATGTCGAGTAATTGAAATCAATTTTTATAGCAAATGCCCTGGGAGTTAAACCATTGATTGATATGAATTCTTTTATTCTTTCTAAAATATTTGTCATAGTTTTTTCTACATAAATGTTAAATATAGTCAAATGGCGATATAAAAATATATCCACGTTTGCTTATATCGTCAAATAGCGATACCTTTGCAATACAAACATACACACATACAAAAATAGAAATTAAAACGAATAATTGAAAATGAAAACTGATGAATTTTTCTACGAAAATGAAGCTGAAAGTCTTAAAGCTGACATCGAAAAAGCAAAGTCTATGACAGAAGAAGAGATTGTAAATAATAACATGAAAGTATACCAAAAAATAATCTAAAAGTATACCATCTT
>ENA-OZGV01001015-OZGV01001015.1-human-gut-metagenome-genome-assembly--contig:-NODE-1015-length-13329-cov-4.422857_pt1 | contig 13329 bp, 10 predicted proteins | sample MGYA00245120_ERZ653665 | MGnify/ENA primary metagenome ERZ653665 (study PRJEB26926, sample SAMN06165250) | human gut metagenome | biome: ENVO:00009003; feature: ENVO:2100002; material: ENVO:00002003... | reverse complement strand
CTATGCCACCGGCCGTGTAAAGCCCGGTATCCTGATGGCGTGCCGTGTTCTGGGTGTCGGCAACAACACCATGACGGTGGAAGCTTGCGGTGTGGATACTGAGATCTATGCCCGCAATGTCTCCTGGGAATGGTTCTCTGACATTGCGGATCTGCACTCCACCGGCGACCTGGTCGTGGCCAGGGTCATGGATGTTTCTTACAACGAGGAGCGGGATGTCTATTCGGTCAACCTCTCCATCAAAGAGGCATCTGAGAATCCCGATCGGGCAGCCCTGGAGAAGATCACTCCCAACTCCAACTATTTCGGTGTCGTTACCGGCGTGAAAGACCGCGTGTTCTTCGTCCGCCTTCAGGTGGGCGTCAATGCCAAGACTAAGCTCTATCGTTCCATCGACATGCCCAGCAGACTGGATACGGTCAGCTTCCGTGTCACCGGAGTCGATGAGGAAAACGGCATCGCGCTGGGCTTCATCACCAGAATCATCAAACGCCATACCAGATTGAGGTAACCTTATGAAATACACTCCCAGCAGCCGAGATGCTCTTGACGCTCACTGCAGGGAGGTCATCCGGTCCTGCCTCAACATTGTGGAGCAGCATGGTGACACCTATGTCGCCATCCACAAGGACGACGAGATCGACTGCGTCGTCCTTGTCTCCATGATTCGAAGCTATCCCATCATGTCCATCATTGTCGCTGACAAGATCCTGTTCGCTGACATCAATGCCGATCAGATGTATGGCGTTGCGAACGAACTGAATCTGGACTCGGTCACAGGTTGGCACTCCGTCTTCCTGGCAGATGACAGCATGATCTACATGTACCGGCAATGCCTCTGGCTTTCGATGAATCTGACCTACGAAGACCTCCTTGCCATGCTGAAAGAATGCATCAGCGAATACAAGCGCGGCAAAGGCCGCCTTACTACCGGTGATCATCCGACTAACCCGGTCGCATGACACCCACGAACAGAAAGGATCAAGATCCATGAAGGAAAAAATCACTTCCTTGGTGCTTGTTCTCGTCGTTGCCATGTCCATGACGGTGGGAGCAAGTGCAGCATCGTACATTCCGGACGATGTGACCTATCAGAATCTCAACGGGCAGCAGCTCGCGATCAAGACCTATACGCTCCTGCCCGACCAGGACCCTGCAGATCTCTATGAAGAGGACTTCGAGCATGATGGCTTCCTGTACTCCATGAGTGACATCATCAAAGAAGAGCAGCACTTCCAGGAAGAGAATCTGCACACCGAGGTCGTCACTGTCACAACTGCCAGTAAGAACCTTGAAGATATCCTCGCAGAGCTGAAGCCCACGATCGAGTTCGACGACGGCATTTCTTCCGGCACTCTGTCTCTGGACCACAGCACGATCAAGACGGAGGCAGCCGGCTACAAGAGCAGCTCCTACACTGTCACCGCAATCAAGAACTACACCGGCCTCGATCGAAATGATTCTTCTTACATCGATAAGACTGTAGAGAAGAATGGCAGAACCCTGAGCCTGTCCAATGTGACCTGGAGCGTGGAGCGTACGGCGCTGGTAGGCGATGAACTCGTTCCCGCCACCTATTCCGCAGTCGCTACTTATTCCGGCACTGCCAGCTCCACTGTCGCAACCGGATACATTACGACCGCTGAGTACAAAGGCACCGTCGTCTCTTCCGGCATCTCCAGCATCCTTTATACCGTAACCTACCTGGGCACCGAGATCGTTCCTGTGGAAGAGGAACCCACTTTCAATGGCTCGATCGTGGTGATCCCCGTTATCGGCGGAACCATTCTTTTGGCCACTTTGTTGTTGCTCGGCCTTCTGCTTCGTAAGAATACTACAGTTTACAAAGCGACGGGCAAAGGCAACGAGTATGAAAAGTGCGGCCGACTGCGTTTGAAGACCAAAGACCCCGAACTTCGTATCGATCGCCTGAAGGATATTCCGGAAGGTATGATCGCAGTCGAAGTGGATCAGGCAGTCGCAAAGAAGCTGTTCGGCCAGACCATCGCCATCCACTGCTATGACAACACAGTCGAGCATACTGTTGGCACGGTCAATGGCCAGTACTGGTTCAAGGTCGATATCGGCACTCAGGAAGGTGAACCCGATACTGAGGAGGAACCCGTATGAAACTCAAACGCATTTTGACCCTGTGCTGCATGTTGACTATGGCCCTCGGCATGGCGAGCTCTGCCAGTGCCGCAGACTACTCGTTCGAAACCTCGGCCAATCCCGTCTACTACGGCAGCACCAACTACGAGGATCTGTATGATGCCGGCTACAACTACGGTGCCCGCAACCAGATCGACTACGATATTCCAGAAATCCAGTACGGCCTAAGCCAGGAGTTCCTGGAGACCTCGCTCAATAACCCCTATCTGAGCAGCGGTATCCAGTATGGCCTGAGCGGTGGATCCGCAACGACTGTATATCCGGAGTCCGATTTCAGCAATTCCAGCATCATCTCTGGTGGCAGCCTAATCGAAGTTCCGTATCAGCCCTCTGTCACCATTACTGATCTGAAACAGAAAGATGGCAGCATCGGCAAAGTCTCGATCGACCGTGTCAGCCTGAGCTGCAAGGTGTATGAAGGCGCTACTGACAGCTCAATGTCCAAAGGAGCTGGTCACTATACCTCGTCTGGCATCTATACCGGCAACATTGGTCTGTTCGGCCACAATCGTGGCAGCCATGCCTATTTTGCTAAGCTGAAGAATGTGAAGATCGGTGACATCGTGGAGTACAAGACCGCGATCGGCACCAAGACCTACCAAGTGACTTTTGTCGGGTCCATCTCCTATACCGACTATTCGTACCTGAATGAGATGGGAGATAACCGAATTACCTTGATCACTTGTATCGCTAACCAGCCCTCTCTGCGTCTGTGCGTGCAGGCAGTAGAGATTCGATAAATGAACTGGAGGAACACTATGAAAACCAATAAGCCCCGCAATCGTGAGAGTCGTACCAAGCCCATCCCCACCGAGTCCAGCGTAGCCATTCGGCTGCGCCTGCCTCGCGAGTCCTATGACCAGATGAGAGATCTGGTTAAGAACAGGCGGGCAACCAAGGAAGACATCTTCCTGCGTGGCCTCCAGGCCTACTGCAATCAGTAATTCATCCCTACGCCTTTCCCCCGCAGAGAGTGGCTGGAATACACTTGATGAGGTGAAAGAAAATGAAGAGAATCGGATCCTTTATCGCCGGTCTTCTGGTCGGCACCATGCTCTTTGGCGGCTCCGTGGCCTATGCGGCCGGCGTCGTTGCTGAGCTGAGCAGCCATCGGTTCTTTGTCGATGGTCAGGAAGTGAAGATGACCGCATACGCTATCAACGGCAACAACTATGTGATGCTCCGCGATATCGGCAAGGCGGTTGGTTTCAATGTTCATTGGGACAGCACCAACGGCTGTGTCCAGATTGAGAGCGATAAGCCGTATACCGGCACAGCTCCCGCGAAGACGCAGAGCGTGGCAGTGGGAGCTAAGAAAGCTGACTACACACAGGCGGATGTCATGCCCGAGCCCAAGGCGGGCGACAAGATCCCCTGCAGCGACGGCTATGTGTATGAGATCACCGATGTGAGCAAGTACCAGAACAGTATGTTCGCTACGCAGGAAACTGACACCCTGCCGGACCCCACCTGTGACTGGAGCCTGCTGGATCAGCCGACTCTGCCCGAACCCGAGGCGAACCACTTCACTTCCGGTGGTAAGGAGTACATGTTCGTGCGCAACCTCTTTGAGACCCGTCGCATGCAGTACACCCTCTATAACGCCATCGGCGACAATCCGCAGACCTGGCAGAACGGAAAGCCCGTAACCAGAGCGGATGGCAGCCCTCTTGTGACCGTGAAGCTGTCTATTCCCGAAAGCGTGGCAGCCAACAGCTTCTGGCCCTGGCGTTCCGACCAGATCGTCGAACTTTTCAATTCCTGCCCTCCCGGCGAGTACGCCTTTGAGGCATGGGATGTCTATTGTGACGGAGCCTTCCAGTACACGGAATATTACATCTCCGTAAAATGAAAACTGAATATTGTTCCCTGCGGAGGCAGTGTGCTGAAATACGCACACTGCCTTTTTCCATACCGATCCAACCCAAGAATGCTTTATGCATTCACGATAATAAGCACGGAGGTCAATCCAAATGAAAAAACGAGTTGTTTCGATGCTTCTCGCAGTTGTCATGATGCTTGGTATGTTTCCAGGCACAGCTCTGGCAGCCGGTTCTGTCGAAGAGGCGCTTGGAGAAGTCAACATCTACAACGGCGAGCAGAAGCTCAGTTACCTGTCGATCAACGGCAGAGTGCGTGAGCTGATCTATACCTACTACAACTATGTGGATCGCAACGGTCAGACGAAAGAAATCCCTGCGTACTGCGTCAACCCCAATATCAAGGGTGTACCTCAGACTGTTGCTCCCGGTGAGAGCATCAAGTACCTCGCCAACGAAATCGGCAGTGATCCCAAAGTCATGGGCATCATTGCAAATGGCTATCCCCATCGCAGTCTGAGCGAACTCAAGCTGGAGAATAAGTATCAGGCATACTATGCGACCAAAATGGCGCTCTGGGCGTACTTGCTGCCCAACTGGGACATCAACAACATGAAGGTCAACCCCAATCTGACCGGAGTGGAGCTGGAGCGTGCCAATAAGATGCTGGCAGCCGTGAAGGATATCTACCGTCGCGGCACCGTATGGAGCACTGCCCTTTCTCCTAATGTCACGGTGGAAGCCGACCAGGAGACCGCCTATCCTGCAACCATCAATGGTCAGGAATATCTCCAGCAGATCTTCACGGTCACTTCTGAAACCTGGGTGTGCAACTACGCTGTAAATGTTGCCTTTAGCGATCCCTCTGCGGTTCCTGCCGGCACGAAGATCGTTGATATGGACAACAAGGAAATTGATGTCATCACCACCAAGGCCATCGGAAAGGGATATGCCGGACAGTTCAAGGTCCTGTATCCTGCCAGCGCAGTCGATGGACAGAGCGGCAGCGTCCAACTGAGCTTTCGTACCAATGTCTATAAGTACGCCATCTACTACGCTGTGTGCGCCGAGAAAGACAAGTATGGCAACCTGCAAAATTACATGTGCGATACCGATCCGACCACGCCTCTGGCTCTGACGGCATACAGCAACTACACCGACACCCCTGAAGAGGAACCCACCGAGACCAGCATGAAAATCCTCAAGTACGAGGAAGGCACGACCATCCCCCTGAAGGGCGCGATGTTTGAAGTGGTTGATCCCGAAGGCGCATCGGTCGGAACCTTTGCCACCAACTCCAAGGGCCAAATCGTTATTCCTCTTACTCTGGCCGGCAACTACACCGTCTATGAGTGCGAAGCCCCTAATGGCTACCTGCTTAGCGAGGAACCCGCCCAGAATGTCAAAGTTGAGTACGGCAAGCAGGCTACGGTGACTTTTGAAAATGCTCCGTATGGCAACCTAATGGTGAAGAAGTACTCCGACTCCGGTATGCAGCTGCCCGGTGCCGCGATTCGAATCGAGCACATTGAGTCCGGTGCCGTATATACCGGAGAAACCAATTATGCCGGTACTGCTGTTTTCACCGAGATCAAGCCTGGCGCTTATCGCATCCAGGAGATCGCAGCGCCTGCCGGCTATTTCAAATCCGATGAAGTCTATACTGCAACCGTCATCTCCGGCGACACTGTGGAAATTCCTATCGTGAACGAGGAGAAACCCGGCCTGCGTGTGATCAAGTATGACTCTAAGACTCACGAGGCTCTGCCCAATATCTCCTTTGAAATTTCCAAAGATGCACAGTCTCTGGGCACCTTCCAGACTGATGAATTCGGCGAGATCCTGTTAACCGATCTGGAACCCGGCACCTACCTTGTAAAGGAAGTCGCTACCGACTCCTCTCACATCATCAATTCCACACCTCAGCAGATTGAGCTGGAAGGCTCCGATGGCATTCTGGAGTTGATCTTCTTCAATGATCAGAAGCCGGGTATCCATCTTGTAAAGCTGGACAGCACCACCTTGGAGCCTCTGCCCAACGCACGGTTCCGTATTGAGCTTGTCGGTGGCACCTTCTCCAAGGAGTACACCACCGACGCAAATGGCGAGATCGACCTGACCGATCTGGAGCCTGGTGCCTACAAGGTGACGGAGCAGGCCGCGCCGGATGGCTACCTGATTGATGACGCCACTCGTGTCATCCAGATTAACGGTAACGAAAATGCCCAGTTCGTGTTCACCAACACCCAGAAGCCCAGCTTCCGTCTGGTGAAGCTGGATAGCTACAGCGGCCTCGGCCTCGCTGGTGCGACCTTCAGAATTGCGCAGATTGAGGACGGCTCGCATTACCTGGATCGCGTAACTGACACCAAGGGCGAAATCAACATCTCCGATCTGGAACCCGGCATTTACTCCGTGGTGGAGATGGATGCTCCGGAAGGATATGTGAAGGACTCCCGTGAGTATCATGTGGAGCTGTTCCCCGGTCAGAACAGCGAACTGGTCGTTTCCAATGATCGGATGCCCAATTTGGAGATCCTAAAAACTGATGCCATTACTGGAAAGCCTGTCGCCGGTGTGACCTTTACCGTCAAGCGTGTGGATTCTTCCACACTGACCACCGTGACCTCTGACGGGAATGGCCGCTGCTATCTGGAAAAGCTGATGCCCGGTGTCTATGAGATCTGGGAGCAGTCAGTACCCGATGGCTATCTGCTCAACGAAGCACATCAGATGATCACGCTGTTTCCCAACAGGACTGGCACCGTCCAGTTCCAGAACTATCCCAAGCCCACCCTGACAGTCAATAAGATCGACAGCATTACCGGCGATCCCATTAAGGGTGCGAAGTTCAATGTTACTTTCCGTTCCGATAAGACCTCTACCGGTGAGATTCGTGATCTTGGTACCTACTACTCGGATGAGAACGGTCAGTTCTTCATCGATAAGCTGGATGACGGCTGGTACACCATCACCGAGCTGGAGCCTGCTGCGGGCTATTCCATCAAAGATCCCACTTCCCAGCAGGTCTATGTGGAAGCGGGGCGCGGCAAGGTCGTCACTTTTGAGAACACCCCCCTGAGCGCCATCATCGTCAAGAAGGTAGACTCCAGCACCGGTGATCCTCTTCAGGGTGCATGGTTCCGCGTGCGGTTCCTTGGCGGCACCTCCGGTACTGGAGGCACAGTCATCGCTGAGCGTCAGACTTCTTCCAACGGCACTTTCATCCTCACAGGTCTGAAGGCTGGCACCTATGTCGTTGAGGAGATCTCCGCACCAGACGGCTATGTGCTGAGCGAAAACGATATTCAGACGGTATATTTGAGTGGCAACGAACAGGATGTCATCACCGTCACCTTCGGGAATGAGGCCAAGGGTAGTGTCCTGATTAAAAAGATTGATGCAATTACCCGCGAGCCTCTGTCCGATGTGGAATTCATGGTCACAGAGTCCAACGGCACCGTCGTGGGCAACAGAAACGGTAAGTATGTAACCGATAGCGTCGGCACCATTCTGATCGATGGCCTTGATCCCAACACTACACTGGTCATCAAGGAAGTGCGTGCAAAATCCGGCTATGTCCTGGACGACACGCCACAGACCGTCAAAGTGCGCTCCCACGAGGTCGTGACGGTGGAGTTCCGCAATCAGCCTCTCGGCGGCCTGCGCATTGTGAAACTGGACAGTGTTACTCGCAAGCCTCTGGCAGGCGTTGAGTTCCGTGTGGCTTACGCCGATGGCAGCTATGTGCCTGATGAAGGTGGCAAGCTGTCTTCCAACGGGATCTATCGGACGGACGAAAACGGTGAGATCTTGATCAGCGGCATCGTTGGCACGCTGGTCGTCACAGAGACGAAGACCATCTCCGGCTATGTGATCGATGAAGAGACCAGATCCCAGACCGTCGTAATCGATCCCGATGATCTTCAGACGCTGACCTTCTATAACAGACCTGCTGGTGGTCTCCAGATCATCAAATCTGATGAGGATACCGGCGCACGCATCAAGGGTGTCAAATTCGAGGTTCGGAAGATCAACGGCGAGATCCTTGGCACCTACACGACTGACCGCAACGGTGTCATCAGCATCCCCAATGCGGAGAATGGATGGTATACCATCACCGAGCTGAAGGCAGCCGAGGGCTACGAGCTGGATGCCACGCCCGTCAATGTCTGCGTCAAGGACGGTGAGACCACCACGGTGGAGATTACCAATCAGCGCATGGCGTCGATTATGATCCATAAGGTCGATGCGGCTACCGGCGAGGGTATCTATGGTGTCAAGTTCGTCCTGTACGATGCAGGCAAGAATCCCATTGGCGAGTATGCGACGGATCAGGATGGCTACATCTACATTGATGACGAGCTGACTCCCGGCAAGTACTATATCCGTGAACTGGAGGCGGCCGAGGGCTACATCCGCGATGAGCAGTACAAAACCGTCTATGTTGAGGCGGGTAAGTGCGCGCAGATCGAATGGGAGAACAGCGCTGTAACCGGTCAGATCCAGGTCCGCAAGTATAGTGCTGACGATAACCTCGTCACTGGCCAGCGCGCCGGCTCTGCTCTGGAAGGCGCGGTGTTTGAGATCACGCAGGCCCGTTCCGGTAAGGTCGTGGGCTATATTGTGACCGATGCACGCGGCGTCGCCGCTTCCGATCCTCTGCCTCTGGGCCGCTACTTTGTTACGGAGGTGTCCGCACCCAAGTACTATCAGCTCAGCAGTGAGAAGATGGAGGCCGAGATCGAGTATCCAAACCAGATCATCAAACTCTCCGCCTACAACAAGTCCGCCAATCTCGGCGTGACCATTAAGAAGACCGGCAACCGCGAGGTACAGCCCGGACAGGTCATGAGCTATGACTTCTCCGGTATCGGCAACACCTCCAATGTTGCGCTGAACAGTTTCTTCTGGCATGACCGTATTCCGACCGATGCCACACGCGCAATCAGCGTGACCACCGGTACCTACAATGCGAGGCTTTATTACAAGGTCACCTTCAAGACCAATCTGAGCGATTACCGGACTCTGGCCAGCAACCTGCTGACCTCCAACAACTACTCTCTGAGCCTCAATGCAGCAACCCTCGGCCTTGCTCAGGGCGAGTATGTCACGGATGTCCGGTTCGAGTTCGGCACCGTGCCCAGCGGCTTTGCGTCCGTGGTGAAGCCCACCATGCGTGTGCAGGTGCTTGGCACCGTGAGCAACGGCTACCAAATCATCAACAGAGCTGATGTGGGTGGTCAGTACCTCAACGAGTGGCAGACGGCCAAGGCCACCTGGGTCACCACCGTCTGTCGCTTCAACAACAACCCGCTTCCCAAGACCGGATATTGATCTCGAGAGAGGTCGTTTCCTATAACCCCCGCCAGCCCCGGAGCTCACGCTTCGGGGCTGATCTTTTGAACATGAGGAGAGTATTATCATGAGCAAGTTTTTACCTATTGGTACCAAAGGCGAGCTGCTGAACAGCGACATGATCGCCCGCATCATTCCCAAGGAAGATGGCGGATGCATCATCCTCACCAAAGATGGTCAGCACTTCCACAGTGAGATCGACCTTCACGACGAAGTCAATGACTACAACTCCATTCGTTCCATTATCCCTTGCCAGGGCGTCAGCGCTGTCTATCTTGATGATGATGGCGACAGCGAAATCTGCCCCTGCGCTTTTGTGATGCTGATGTCTGACGGCAAAATTGAGCCTTTCGTCTTTGCAACAGACAAAGACATCGAGCGAATCGCCAATAAAGGCCATACCGGTTTTACCGGATTCGTTCCAACCAAGTAAATAACGAAGGCCGCTGCTCCGGCAGCGGCCTTCTATTCCAATACAAGTGGAGGAATGTCAAACATGGGTAGATTTATCAACCTCGGTATCGCGATTGTCAACACCAGCTACATTATCCGTGTGGAGATGGAATCCGATGGCAGAGCGGAAATCTATATGTCCGATGGTACGATGTTTCGCTGCGATCACTTCGATGCCTCCCAACTATATGGCACAAATGAAAAGAAAGAGGGTGCGACCTCGTTGCATCTGCAAGAGGAACTCCGATATGACCAATCACACTCCATGTCTACTTGATGAAGCAGCAACCTTCATGAAAGTACAATACCTCTCTTACCTGCGGTTCCTGTCCACTGACGGTCGATCCCGTTTAGCCGCATTTCTTGAGACTTTTGATGCCGCAGAATACACACTTTTTTAGTGGAATGATGCCATTGAATACTTGAAAGCTGGAGTGAAACAGCAGACCGCGCAGGTGGCTCGTGCACAACTCCTACGCGCCCTTAGAACCACCTGATGGCTCTATATCAATATTGCATAGGTGGACATGTTCAACCAAACACCCAGAACTGGCATTTCCATCATGTGCGCCCACTATTTCTATTCGGACGAAGGAGGATCAAATATGCCCTGGATTATCAGCAATGGAAAAAGCTATGTGGAGATTATCGGCAACAATCAGATGATCACCACTGCCTATATCGATCGCGCGCATACATTCAACAATAAGAAGACGGCAGAGAAATACTGCTCTTTGCTGCCAAAGGCGATGAAAAACCTGAAGTATAAGGTCATCTTCATCTCAAACCCCAATCCCGAAAATCCTGATCTGCAACTGGAGCTACTGACGCCTGAATTCTACCTGACACGGCTGAAGAATTTCAGCGATTTCATTCACACCATCCAATGCCAGAGAGAAACACTGGTGACCGGCCAGCGGAAGGCGGAGCTGGAGATTGAAGACATCGAGCACGCAGCGGAGTTCTATAACCTGGATGCCTCACATGGATACCAACTCTATAAACTTCTGCACGATGCCCGTGTGCGCCGGCGCAAGTGCAAGAATGCAATCGCTTGGATCGATTTCATCTTAGAGCAGCGCCCTGAGCGGTTTGTGGAGAACGATCCATCAGCTCGCATTGTGGGCACTCGCTCTCGCGATTATGCGCCACGAGCCCTGCCTGAACTCTTTGAGTGGGAGAACGAAGGACAGACCAGTATCTCGGTCAGTTAATTGTCGGCACCAATGGACAGAAGCCCTTGAATATGGTATTCTAAGCGCAAGAAAACATCAGTTTTTGCAGTATTTAGCTGTACCGTGACCCGTGGAATAGGGGGCTTTTATGAATAACCAGGCATACGATGATACAGCGACTCGGAACCCGAGAAAAGCATATACCGACTATGAGAACAGTACTTATACTGTTGTTTCGAAGGTGGCTTATTTAATCGGAGTCCAAAAGCGCATTTTTGAAAACGAATATGAACCACCAAAGATGGAATGGTATGAGAAATTACACGCAGACAAGAATGCCCGCATCGTGCGCAACCTCTGCATGATTCGAACGGCTTTGGAACTCAATTTTAAAGCCATCAATAACCGTATGCGTTTCGATATGTGCAATCTCCACTCGCTTCCAGAGTATGTTCCGCAGGATAGCCTGAACGAACTCTTGCAGGATGGTATTACGATTGTTAGATCCAGAGCTTTGCCTGCCGAGTATATTGTAGATATCAATAAGCATATCAGCAACCGCATTAACAACTGCAAGTCGCTGTTTCCATTATGGCTGAAGTGGGAATATGTCCGGAAGCTCTTCCTCATGCCGGATGGCCTCAACAAGAAGGGCATCAAGGCAGCAGCGGCAGATTATTACGCCAACAAAAATAAGTACCCGTACCAAGTCTATATCAATTGGTCCTACATGGACTCTGGCAACATCCTCTACAATGACAAGAAGTTTGTTTCGCTTCTATATGAAGCCAATGAGGATTATTTCACAGACTTGAGCAAAGTGTCTGATGCCGGTAACCTCACAAAGGCTGGTATATACAAGTTCCTGGACAAGAGTGAGCGCGTCGTCGTTGTGGTGGATTGTGAAAACTCCGATCCCTACAAACTGTACGCAACCTTGAACAATCTTAATCAGGAAGCACTACTCAATAAGATTTGTAAAATCATCCTCTATGATGATATTCATACCACATCGGCGTGGAAGATTTTGGAGCGCTTCACCCAAATTCCAATTGAGCATGTCCTGATCGAACGCATCAAAGAAAACAAGTCACTTGTTGACATCCGTTTGACCACCGGGACCTGCCGTGAGTATTATCAGAACAATGTGGACTCGTTCATTCTTGTATCCAGCGACTCCGACTATTGGGGGCTGATTTCGGCAATGCCGGAGGTTCGGTTCTTCGTGATGGTAGAAAGCGAGAAATGCAGTCCGACCATCAAAAATGCGTTGATCAATGCCGGCATTTCTTATTGCTATATCGACGATTTTTGTACTGGTAACAGTAATGATATCAAGGTTGCGGCAGTACTTCGCGAGGTTCGCCAGAAACTCGACCAGGCATTTCACCTTAATGTTCGAGATATTCTGGATGAGGCCTGTAGGGCGACCAGAGCTGACATGACGACCGCAGAGAAGAACCAATTTTATGACAAGTACATTAAAACCATGCATGTTGATATCTCTCCCAACGGGGAAGCAACGATCGTGCTTGGAAAATAGTCCCGCATATTGGAACGAGAGGCTTTGACCCTCTCGTTCTATTTTGCTGCTATTAAACCAGCAGTTCAATGACAACTTCAAAAAACAAGGTTATCATGATATCAACGACAAGAACAAGGAGTGAGCGATATGAATCTCAAAGAAGCTTTCCGCTTTCAGAATAAGCTGCAGTCCATGATGGCCGATGCGCAGAGCATCCTCGGCAACAATGGCAACATTACCAAGGTGCAGAACACCTATCTCCGCCACAAGGTCATGGCAGAGGCGGAGGATGAAGTCACTATGGAGGCACCTTCCACCGAGTATAGCGAGAATATCACCGAGATGGCAGAGTTCCTGCTGTTCCTCCTGGACGAGCGGGAAAAGCTGAGTGCTGCGATCCATAAGGCGAAGGTATCCCTTCCGCTTGGGGCCGGCCTGGATGGCGAAGTGAGCCTCAACGGGAAGCGCCAGGAGATCGCCACTCTGCTCCGTCACATGGCCGGCCTGCGCAATGGCGAGGTTTTGATCTCTAACGGGGGAGTTGGCTATCGGTTCAACAACGAGGGTAATCAGGTCTCCTACCGCTGCGATGTCAAGCGTGTGACCACCATCAATTTCGATCGCAATAAGATTCGAAAGATGTGCGCTGATCTGAGCAAGAAGTCCGATGAGACCTCTGCCGCTTTGGATGTCGCTCTGGTCAACACCCCGGTGGAGTACGAAGCTCCGTTCGATGTGAACGAGACCTTCGCAGAGGCTTTTGAAGCGCATATGTCCGCACTGTGCCTGTCTCTTATACACATCTGACGCTGCCGACGATCTTACG
>ENA-OZGV01001009-OZGV01001009.1-human-gut-metagenome-genome-assembly--contig:-NODE-1009-length-13374-cov-13.961859_pt1 | contig 13374 bp, 10 predicted proteins | sample MGYA00245120_ERZ653665 | MGnify/ENA primary metagenome ERZ653665 (study PRJEB26926, sample SAMN06165250) | human gut metagenome | biome: ENVO:00009003; feature: ENVO:2100002; material: ENVO:00002003... | reverse complement strand
CGGTTTTATTGTTTAACTTTTAATTTTTCGGTAAAAATTTACCGAAGTATTGTAATATGCAGAAGTTTCTGTCGATAATATTTGTCAATTAGTCGTTTTAATTTGGCTATATGTAATAACTATTCTAGTTTTATGGTTATTGTTAGTTAAACAGTTGGTTTTGTGAGTGATTTTTTCATTATATTTGCACGGTTAAAAACTAATCGGGTTGAAAAAGTTTTCTATTGAAACGATAAAACGAGGGTAAGAAAAACATTAATTTTTTTATAATATGAATATGAGTGTAAAAAGAAACAGAAGTTTTTTTTCTAGCCGAATTTCCCTTATGGCTTTAGGGTTATCGGTTTTGACTGCCTGTGGTGGGGGCCAAGGCGGCATGAAAATGGGTGACAACGAGTTTGCTGTGCAATCGGTTACAGTAACTTCTAGTAGCCAGACCACTCAGTATCCGGCTACAATCAAAGGTTTGCAGGATATTGAAATTCGTCCTCAGGTGTCAGGATTCATAGTGAAATTATGCGTAGATGAAGGAGCTACAGTTCGTAAAGGTCAGGCTCTATTTCAGATAGACCCAACTCAGTATAAAGCTGCTTACGACCAGGCTAAGGCTGGTGTAGAATCTGCTAAAGCTAATTTAAAGACTGTTACAGAAACAGAAGCAAATAAGAAAATGCTGCATGAACAGAAGATTATCAGCGATTTTGAATATCAGACAGCTGTAAATAATTTGCTGACAGCTAAGGCTAATCTGGCGCAGGCTGAAGCTGCTTATGCTGCTGCAAAACAAAATTTAGGCTTCTGTACAGTTACAAGTCCGTCTGATGGTGTTATCGGAACTTTCCCGTACCGTGTAGGTGCTTTGGTTAGTGCATCGGTAACTCAACCACTGACAACTGTTTCTCAGATTGGTGATATGTATGTATATTTCTCTATGACAGAAAAACAGTTGTTGGCTTTGACAAAAGCTGGTGGTACATTGAAAGAACAGCTGGAAAAAATGCCGGCAGTAAAACTGCAACTTTCTGATGGTACTATGTATGATGCAGAAGGTAAAATTGATGCTGTAAGTGGAGTTATCGATCAGACTACAGGTTCTGTTAGCATGCGTGCTATTTTCCCGAACAAGCAAAATATTTTACGTAGTGGAGGTATGGCAAACGTTGTATTCCCTTATGCAATGGATAATATTATTTTGATACCTCAGACAGCTACACAGGAAATTCAGGATAAGAAATTCGTTTATGTATTGCAGGCAGACAGTACACTGAAACATACGGAAATACAGGTTTCTAACTTGAACGACGGTAAGAATTATATCGTAACCGGCGGTTTGAAGGAAGGAGATAAGGTAGTAGTGGAAGGTGTTCAAACTTTACAGGATGGACAGAAGATTGTTCCTATTACTGTTGCTCAAAAAGAAGCTAAGTATCAGAAAGCCCTCCAGGATCAGCGTGATGGAAATATCCAGACTGCTTTCAATTGATTGTGTGAGGAGAATAATGTATTCGTATAATATTATTAAGGAATAGAATGAAACTAGATAAATTTATTAATCGTCCGGTACTGTCAACGGTAATATCTATCTTGATGGTTATCCTGGGTATAATCGGCCTTGCTACATTGCCGGTAACACAGTATCCGGATATTGCGCCTCCTACCGTATCGGTAGGAGCTGCCTATACGGGTGCCAATGCGCAAACTGTATTGAACTCAGTTATTGCACCGCTGGAAGACCAGATCAATGGTGTAGAAAACATGATGTATATTCAGTCTAGTGCGTCAAACAACGGCTCGGCCGATATCAGTATTTATTTTAACCAGGGTACTGACCCGGATATGGCTGCGGTCAATGTACAGAACCGTGTTTCTATGGCGCAGGGTTTGCTGCCAGCCGAAGTAACAAGAGTCGGTGTGACAACTCAGAAGCGTCAGAACTCTATGTTGTTGATTTTCTCTTTGTACGATGCAGAAGATAAGTATAACATCGAGTTTATTGAAAACTATGCCAAGATTAACTTGATTCCGGAAGTTCAGCGTGTAAAGGGTGTGGGTGATGCCAATGTGATGGGTCAGGACTACTCTATGCGTATTTGGCTGAAGCCGGATGTAATGGCGCAATATAATTTGGTCCCATCTGATATTTCTGGTGTATTGGCCGAACAGAATATTGAAGCTGCTCCCGGACAGTTTGGTGAACGTGGAAATCAGACATTCCAATATACTATTCGTTATAAGGGACGTTTGCAGCAGACAGAAGAATTTGAAGATATCGTTATTAAAGCATTGCCAAATGGAGAAGTTCTTCGTTTAGGTGATGTTGCTCGTATCGAACTCGGACGTTTGGCTTATACCTTTAATAATACAGTAAACGGACATAAGGCTGTAACTTGTATTGTGTTCCAGATGGCAGGTACTAATGCTACTGAAACTATTAATAACCTGCTTGATGTTATCAGCAAGGCAGAAGAAAGTTTGCCTGCCGGTCTGAAGATCAACGTTGCTCAAAATGCAAACGACTTCTTGTATGCATCAATCCATGAAGTAATCAAGACTTTGATCGAAGCATTTATCCTGGTGTTCATTGTTGTATATGTATTCTTGCAGGATATGCGTTCTACATTGATTCCGGCTATTGCTATCCCGGTAGCTTTGATTGCTACATTCTTCGTATTGAAGCTGATTGGATTTAGTGTGAACTTGTTGACTCTGTCGGCGATGGTGCTTGCCATTGCGATTGTGGTCGATGATGCCATAGTGGTGGTAGAAGGTGTCCATGCAAAATTGGACCAGGGATATAAATCATCTCGTGAGGCTTCTATTGATGCCATGAGCGAACTGGGTGGAGCATTGGTTTCAATTACATTGGTCATGATGTCTGTGTTCATTCCGGTAAGTTTCATGGGAGGTACAGCAGGTACATTCTACCGTCAGTTCGGTATTACCATGGCTATCTCTATTGCATTCTCTGCATTGAACGCGTTGACACTGTCTCCGGCTTTGTGTGCTATCTTCCTGAAACCACATGATTCAGAACACAAGCCAAAGAAAATGAGTGTTATCGATCGTTTCCATACTTCATTCAACGCTGCTTACGATTCATTGTTGAAGAGTTACAAGAAACGTGTTGTATTCTTTATCCATAAGAAATGGTTATCATTAGGTTTGGTAGCTGCTTCTATTGTTTTGCTGGTATTCTTTATGAAGATCACTCCTACAGGTATGGTTCCTAATGAAGATACAGGTACTATCATGGGTGCTGTAACTTTACCTCCTGGAACATCTCAGGAACGTGCAATGGAAGTTTTGGCTAAAGTAGATAGTTTGGTTGCAGCCGAACCTGCTGTTGAATCTCGTACTATTATTTCCGGATATAGCTTCATTGGTGGTGAGGGACCTTCTTACGGTTCTGTCATTATCAAGTTGAAAGACTGGGAAGAACGTTCTATGATGCAGAACTCTGATATTATTTATGCAACATTGTTCATGCGTGCACAGAAAATCATCAAAGATGCACAGGTATTGTTCTTTGCTCCTCCTATGATTCCGGGTTACTCTGTATCAAGTGATATCGAGTTAAATATGCAGGATAAGACCGGTGGTAGTTTGGATCACTTCTTCGAAGTAGTCAATAACTATAGAGCTGCGCTTGAAGCACGTCCTGAAATTAACTCAGCAAAAACAACATTTAACCCTAGCTTCCCGCAGTATCAGCTGGATATCGATGCCGCAGCTTGTAAGAAAGCCGGTATCAGCCCGAGCGATATTCTTTCTACTATGCAGGGATACTTCGGAGGTTTATATGCATCAAACTTCAACCGTTTCGGTAAGATGTACCGTGTAATGATTCAGGCTGAGCCGGATGCTACTAAAAACATGGAATCTCTGAACAGTATCAAAGTTCGTAGTGGTAACGAAATGGCTCCTATTACACAGTTTGTCAGCATGAAGAAAGTGTATGGTCCGGATATCATCAACCGTTTCAACCTGTATACTTCTATGAAAGTCATGGTTGCTCCGGCTTCAGGATACACTTCAGGTCAGGCATTGCAGGCTATTGCCGAAGTTGCTAAGGAAAACTTACCTGCTGGATTTGGTTACGAATTAGGAGGTATGGCACGTGAAGAGGCATCTACAAGTGGTAGTACAACAGGTATTATCTTTGTGTTGTGTTTTGTATTCGTTTACTTGTTGCTGAGTGCTCAGTACGAAAGTTATATTCTTCCGTTGGCTGTATTGCTTTCAGTTCCGTTCGGTTTGATGGGTAGCTTTATTTTCGTTAACGGATTCGGTGCATTAGGAAATATACCAGCATTGAAGATGATTCTGGGAACTATGTCAAATGACATCTACATGCAGATTGCATTGATTATGTTGATGGGTCTGTTGGCTAAGAATGCAATTTTGATTGTAGAGTTTGCCCTCGACCGTCGTAAGCAAGGTATGAGTATTTCCTGGGCAGCTGTGCTGGGTGCGGCAGCTCGTTTGCGACCGATCTTGATGACCTCTTTGGCTATGATTGTCGGATTGCTTCCGTTGATGTTTGCGTTTGGCGTAGGTGCTCACGGTAACCGTACTCTGGGTTCTTCAGCTATCGGTGGTATGTTGATTGGTATGATTCTGCAAATCTTCATTGTTCCGGTACTGTTTGTTATATTCCAATGGCTACAGGAGAAGATTAAGCCGATGGAATGGGATAGCCTTGACGAAAGTGAAGTAGAGGCTGAAATCGAACAATATTCTCCTACTGCTAAAACTCATAAATGATAAAGACGATAATGAAAAAACAAATATTAGGTGCGATGTGTCTGGCTGCCATGATGAGTAGTTGTCACATCTATAAAGCTTACGATCGTCCGGAATCGATAGATGCCTCAGGCATCTATCGTGACCCGGCGTCGGCTACCGATACGTTGGTTGCCGATACTTCAAATATGGGAAACTTGCCATGGAAAGAAGTCTTTCGCGATGCAAAATTGCAGGCTTTAATTGAAGAAGGATTGGCAAACAATGTAGATATGCAGGCTGCTGCTCTTCGTGTACAGGAAGCAAAAGTGATGCTGACTGCTGCAAAACTCTCGTATCTGCCTTCTATAAACTTGGCTCCTCAAGGAACAACAACTAGTATGGGAGGAGGAAGTTATGTAAAAGCTTATCAACTTCCAGCTGTTGCAAGTTGGGAAATCGATTTGTTTGGCAAGATTCTCAATACAAAACGTGGACAGAAAGTTGCTTATGAACAAAGCAAGTATGCGGAACAGGCAGTACGTTCACAGATTATCTGTGGCATAGCCAATATCTATTATTCGTTGCTGATGCTCGACCGTCAGGTGGAAATTACAACAGAAACTGCTGCCATCTACAAAGAAAATGTACGTGTAATGGAGGCTATGAAAGTGGCTGGTATGACAACCGAAGCGGGAGTTGCACAGATGCGTGCTGCTAGTCATCAGGTAGAAGCTTCGCTGATGGATTTGAAACGTCAGGTACGCGAAACAGAAAACTCTCTGGCTGTATTACTGGCTAAAGCTCCGCAAACTATCGATCGTAATACTCTGGACGAACAGGTGATGCCTGAAGAATTAACAGCCGGTGTACCATTGCAGTTGCTGGAAAATCGTCCTGATGTAAAGATGGCAGAAATGACATTGGCAGCAGCTTATTATACCACGAACTCTGCCCGTGCAGCATTCTATCCAGGTTTGAACATAACAGGAACAGCTGGATGGACAAACGGTTCTGGTATATCTGTAGTTAATCCAGGTGAATTTATGTTGCAGGCACTGGCTTCATTGGCTCAACCTATATTCAATAACGGCAAACTGGTAGCCAATTTGAAAGTTTCTAAGGCAGAAGAAAAAATTGCCAAGATGAACTATCAGCAGACGATATTGGAAGCTGGTAAGGAAGTAAGTGATGCATTGTTCTTATATGATACACAGAACAAGAAACTTATAGAAGACCGTGGACAGGTAGAACAGTTGGATAAAGCTGTTACTTATACCAAAGCTTTGTTCCAGAGTGGAGAAGCCACTTATCTGGAAATTCTGACAGCACAGCAGAATTTGCTGAGTGCACAGCTGAGCGAGGTTTCTGATAATTTCCAGCGTATGCAAGCTGTTATAAACTTGTATAGTGCTTTGGGAGGAGGAAGAGAATAATTAACCTTAAATATGAAAGAAACTATGATTAGTCCTTTAGCTTACGTTGACCCGTCTGCCAAGATTGGGAAAAACGTTACGGTACATCCGTTTGCTTATATCGACAAAAATGTCGAGATAGGCGACGATAATGTGATTATGCCTTATGCCAGCTTGATGAGTGGTACTCGCATGGGAAATGGCAATAAAGTGTATCAGGGAGCTGTTGTTGCTGCAGTTCCACAGGATTTTGCTTATACAGGTGAAGATACATTAGCCTATATTGGCAATAATAATGTAATCCGTGAAAATGCTGTGATTATTCGTGGTACACATGCCGGACATGCTACAAGCGTTGGCGATGGAAACTTCATTATGACAGGTGCACGTCTGTCACATGATGTTGAAGTTGGAAATCATTGTATTATCGGAAATGGCTCGCAGGTATCTGGTAATTGTATTATCCAGGACTGTGCGATTCTTACATCCAATGTGCTGATGCAGGGTAACACACGTTTGGGAAGTTACTCTCTGGTACAGGGAGGATGCCGTTTTATCAAAGATATTCCTCCTTATATCGTGGCAGCTCACGAACCTATTGCTTTTTACAGCATAAATACGAAAGTGCTCGAGCTTGCAGGTTTCTCTGAAACTCTGATTAAACATATTGCTCAGGCATATCGTATTCTGTATAAGGCAAATACTTCTCAGCACGATGCGTTGCTTCGTATTCAGGAACAGGTTCCTAATAGTCCGGAAATCGAACGGATTATAGAGTTTGTAAAAACATCGAAGTTAGGCATTATTCATTAATTGTATTTTATGGCAGGCGTAAAGAGAAATAAGTGTGACAGAGCAGAGCTGAGGAAACGAGTAATACTAGAAGCTTCCCGTGCTTTTGCCAAATCTGGCATCAAGAATGTTCATATGGACAGTCTTGCGTGCGCACTTTCTATATCCAAACGGACTCTTTACGAGCTATTCTGCGATAAAGAACAGCTTTTGCTGGAAGTGTTTGCCATGCACCAGCAAGAGATGAGTACATACATTAGCGAAGTTGCTTCCAGAGCTGAGAATGCTCTGGAAGTAATCTTTGCTTTTTATAAGCGTAAGTTGAATGAGTTGGGACAGATAAATCCGCTTTTCTTCCGCGATTTACGTAAGTATCCTAATGTGTTGACATATATACGCGAACATCAGAAATTGAACGATGCAGCGGCATTGGTACATTTCCAAAAGGGAGTAGAAGAAGGTATATTCCGTAATGATATAAATTTTGCCATTATTAATCAGGCAATGTCGATGCAGATGGAAATGCTGATATATTCGGATATAACAGAAAATTACCCTATTTCAGAAATCTATAGTGAAGTTACTTTCCTGCATATGAGAGGAATTACTACCCCGAAAGGTATGCAGATGGTAGATGCTTTTTTACAGTCAGTAAAAGAAAAGCCTTGATAATACCCCCTATATTCTTCAAAAAACCTCTATCTTTGCAGCTGTTTGCAAAGAATCATCGATGAAGAATAAAATAACAATAACTTTTGTCTTTACATTACTGGTAGTCTGCGGACTATTGGCACTCTATTATTTGCCTCCTGTAAATTTTAACGGGAGTCCTTTGCGTAAGGTCGATTTATTATCCGACTTACGTCCTGATCCTGTAATCGAAGAAGTTTCCGATACCGATTCCATACCTTTGCCTGTTGTGGCAAAGCCTATATTTGTTGATACTTGTAAGGCTGGTATGACCTGTATAGAAGACTATGCAGATTCTTTAGAGTTGGGAATGGGAGCTTTCTATGAAGCTTTGGAGAATCGTGCTTCACTCAATCGTCCCGTTCGTATCGCTTATTTTGGTGATTCCTTTATAGAAGGTGATATATTGACAGCCGATTTACGTACTCTGTTCCAGCAGAAGTTTGGAGGAAGAGGTGTAGGCTATGTGCCTGTAACTTCCCGTATTGCTGGATTCCGTCCCACTGTAAAACACACTTTCAGCGGGTGGGAGAGCCATGCTATAACCGATTCCGTAGCCTTTCATCGTTCCATGCAAGATATATCCAATCATTATTTTATCCCTCGTCAGGGAGCATCTGTCAGTCTGAAAGGTGGTAAAAATTATACTTCTTGTTTGGATACATGCGATATATCTTCTTTCTATTTCTTTTCGTCTGATTCTGTAAAACTGTCCGTGCAAGTCAATGGAGGTGAGGATACAGAATACATTTTCCCCGGCGACAGTACGGGAATGCAGGTTGCCCAGGTAGAAGGTAGAATAGGAAATGTATCTTGGAACGTATTGCAGGCTGGAAAAAATACCCGGTGCTTTGCGGCTACAATGGATTCGAAAGAAGGAGTTATACTCGATAATTTCAGTACCCGAGGCAGTAGCGGACAGCAACTGACCAGCATTCCTCTGTCTATCCTGAAAGCATACAACCGCTTGCGTACCTACGATCTGATTGTTTTGCAATATGGATTGAATGTCGCTTCCGAAAATGTATCCAACTATTCTTATTACACACACGAAATGGAGAAAGTTGTCAGACATCTGAAAGAAGCTTTTCCTGAAGCAGCTATTCTGATAATCGGAATCGGTGACAGAGAAAATAAAACAGAAACCGGAGAGTTGCGAACTATGCCTGGAGTAAAAAATCTCATCCGCTACCAGCAGGCTTTGGCTGCAAATACTCATGTTGCTTTTTGGAATATGTTCGAAGCGATGGGAGGGGAAGGAAGTATGGTAGAAATGGTAAACAGCAAACCGGCAATGGCAAATTATGACTATACGCATATTAATTTCCGAGGAGGAAAACATCTGGCAAAAATATTGTTCGAAGCGCTGATGTACGACAAGGAACAATACGAAAAGCGTAAGGCATATGAAAATTAATGCACTATGAAACAGCTGAATGTTCTGATTTTTTATCTGCTTAGTGCTCTGGGGCTATTAGTTGTGAGGCCGGGGTATGCACAGGATGCTATACCTGTATGTCCAAAGCCGGATACACATTCATCTCCCGTCTATCCAAGCCGTGAGATGAAACAACTCATGCAGTTTGTTGCAGTAGACAGCCCGATGCCCGATGTTTTCAAGAATGTTACAGAAAACGAACTGACAGATCCTGCGGGCTCTTTATATCCTTTTTGGGAAAAGCTCGGAGAATTAGACCGTCCGTTACGTATTGTACATATAGGCGATTCACACGTCAGAGGTCATGTTTTTCCCTATGTAATGCGTTGCTGTCTGGAAGATGATTTTGGAGCAAAGGCAGTAGAGCATATTCCTGTATCGTACCAGACCTCTGGAATAGCAAAGGAAACAGGTTCGAACGGCATAGTATACCATATTCTTGGTGTAAACGGAGCAACCTGCCAGACTTATTCTACTCCGGAACGCATTCGTGAAATTGTAGATTTACATCCCGATCTGGTCATACTGTCATTCGGCACCAATGAGGCACACGCACGTCGTTATAATGCATCGGAGCATACACAAGCTATGAGCCATCTGATAAATATGTTGAAGACAGCGTGTCCTGATGTTCATTTTCTCATGACAACTCCTCCGGGAGCATATGTCAGAAACGGGAGAAGAGGCAGAGTTATCAATCCACGTATACCGCTGGTTGTAGAAAACGAGTTGGAATTTGCCCGTGAGCATGGCATTGCTATCTGGGATATGTACGACATTGTAGGCGGCCGGCAACGTGCCTGCCTTAACTGGAATGCAGCAAAAATGTATCAGCGAGATAAAATACATTTTACCCGCGAAGGATATACTTTACAAGGATTATTATTACATGAAGCATTTATAAAAGCATACAATAATTATGTGGCAACTAGATTGGACTAAACTGGCAGACATACTGACTTACGATCCCCGGCAGCCGATGATATTCAGCAGCGGACTGTTTCTGTTTCTTTTCCTCGGATTCAGCCTGATATATGCACTTTTGCAGAAACGTACTACGGCACGTCTGCTTTTTGTATCAGCTTTCTCTTATTATTTTTATTATAAGAGTAGCGGTGTCTATTTCTTTTTATTGGGAATCGTTTCTGTAAGCGACTATCTCTTGGCCGCTAGAATGGCACGTACCGAGACCCTTTGGAAACGTAAAATGCTGGTTGTAGTGAGCTTATGTATCAATTTGGGGCTGTTGTGCTATTTTAAGTATACTAACTTTTTCTATGAAATACTCTGTCCGTTGTGGAACGGCCATTATGAAGCTTTCGATATCTTCCTTCCCGTAGGAATATCTTTCTTTACGTTCCAGTCGCTCAGCTACACTATCGATGTATACCGTCGTGATTTGAAGCCTCTCGACAGTCTGTTGGACTATGTGTTTTATGTTTCATTCTTTCCACAGCTTGTAGCAGGTCCCATCGTACGTGCCCGTGACTTTATTCCGCAAATCCGTCAGCCCCTGTTCGTTTCGAAAGAAATGTTCGGACAAGGAGTATTTTTTATTGTGAGCGGATTATTTAAGAAAGCCGTTATATCCGATTATATAAGTATAAACTTTGTAGAGCGTATCTTCGATAATCCCAGTCTGTATTCCGGTTTAGAGAACCTATTCGGTGTTTATGGCTATGCCTTACAGATATACTGCGACTTTTCCGGATACAGTGATATGGCAATCGGTATTGCTTTGCTGTTGGGCTTCCGTTTCCCGATAAACTTTGATTCACCCTACAAGTCGGACAGTGTAACCGATTTCTGGCATCGCTGGCATATATCTCTGTCCAGCTGGCTGCGTGACTACCTGTATATTTCGTTGGGAGGAAACCGGAAAGGCAAGATACGTACCTATATCAATCTTATTCTGACCATGCTTCTGGGAGGTCTGTGGCATGGAGCCTCATGGAATTTCATTATCTGGGGAGCACTTCACGGTGTAGCTCTGGCCGTGCATAAATTTATCCGCAGTCTGTTCCATCGCCCCAAGAATTACCGCAGTACCGGCTGGCGACGTGTTTTTGCTGTCATCATTACCTTCCATTTCGTATGTTTCTGCTGGATATTCTTCCGTAACACCGAATTCGAGGGTTCAGTATCGATGATTCGTCAGATATTCACTTCTTTCCATCCCGAACTGTTCGTACAACTCGTAGAAGGATACTGGAAAGTATTCGTGCTGATGGGAATAGGCTATATGCTTCATTGGTGTCCGGATAGCTGGCAGAATGCATGTAGCCGTGGCATGACACGCATGCCGTTGGTAGGACAGGCATTGATTCTGATTGCCCTGATATTTCTGGTCATACAGGTAAAGAGCAGCGACATACAGCCGTTTATTTATTTCCAATTCTAGACTGAAAAATGAGGTGATTGATTTTTCCTTTTATCGTATAATAACTCATGTATGTGAAGGGTACAAAAGGGAAAAACAGAAGAAAACTTATTTAAGAAAAAAATTGCTGATGTTTTCATAAAAACATCAGCAATTTTTTATAGAAATCTGTACAAAAGTTACAATGATTTGTACAGATTTTCAGTAGCCTTAGCTGTCCTTTTTATCGTAAGGACAGCTAAGGCTTCAATTCTTTCTTTATTTTGTAGATTTTACTTGTATCGGAATGCCAGTATATAATATACACCAATTGATAAAACACATATTATCAATGAAATAACTTTTAAGATTGCTACCCATTTATAATAATCAGATAAAATGCCTGCAACCATAAACATTGTCAAAAAGATATTGAAGATACGTATGAGTTTAATGACCAGTATATATTGTTTGACAACATTATGTTTTCCAATGCGTACCGGAAAATTGATACAACGTACGGGAGCATAGGCTCCTCCAAACAATAAAGCAAATACTACTATACTGATGAATATTCCATATACTCCATAATCGGAGAGGAGGTCTGTATGGAAATAATTCCAGCATACTATTCCGATGCCAGAAAGCAGGCAGAGAGCTGCTGTGCCTTCCAATATCCTATCTGCGATAGATGGATGATAATGTATTTCAGGAGCGTTTTTTCCGGAAAACGGACCTAAATTGATGGTGAACATATTATTCTTCTTTTGTATCAGTTTTCTTTGTTTTCTTTAATCTTCCGCTTTTGCGTAATGCTTCGTTGATAATCCACTGAAGTTGCCCGTTGGTACTGCGAAATTCATCCGCAGCCCATTTTTCTATAGCTTCCATCGTTGCGGCATCTACACGTAGAACGAAACTTTTAGTCGTATTCTCTTTTTTTGCCATTGGCCGTTTTCTTGATTAATGATTCAGCGTTCCTGTGTTCACAACCGGCTGGGCGGCTTCGTCGGCACAGAGCACAACAAGCAAGTTACTTACCATAGCAGCTTTTTTATCTTCATCCAGCTCTACGATATCTTCCTGGGAAAGCTTGTCGAGCGCCATGTGCACCATTGATACGGCTCCTTCTACGATTTTTTCGCGTGCGCTGATAATAGCAGAAGCTTGCTGACGACGTAGCATGACGGCAGCGATTTCCGGTGCATATGCCAGATAATTGATACGTGCCTCTACGACTTCAATGCCGGCCATAGCCAGACGTTCGTTCAGCTTTTGTTCCAGTTGTTCATTAATTTCTTCTCCTCCCGAGCGTAGAGTAAGTTCATCAGTATCCGCTTCATTGTCATCGTAGGCATATTGTCCGGCTACTTGTCTCAGAGCTGCATCACTCTGTATTTTCACGAAGTTTTCGAAAGCATTCATACGGTTAGCTACGGCATTTCCTGTACTGACCTCTTTGCCGTCACTGGAAACGGTCGTGTCGCTTGCCATAGTTTCTGAATCGATTTCGAACATGGCTTTGTATGTGTCTTTCAGTTTCCATACCAGTACCAGACCAATAAGAATAGGGTTTCCTATCTTATCGTTTACCTTGATGGGCTCTACGTCAAGGTTACGAGCACGTAAAGATAATTGTTTCTTGTTCATAAAGGGGTTTACCCAAAAGAATCCTGTTTCCTTGAAGGTTCCTTTATACTCTCCGAAAAAGACCATGATACGTGCTTCATTAGGCTCCAGTTGCATATAGCCACCAAATAAGGTAAACCAGATAAGCAAGCATACTCCACCCAATATGAAGAATGGCGTTGTCATTTGTATGAAGCTGTAAGTGATGATACCTGAAACCAATAACAGGTGTATAGCCAGCATGAGAAATCCGTTAATTTTAAATCCTCTAAAATTTAATTCTTTTGTTTCCATAAATTCATATTTAATCTGTCTCTTATACACATCTC
>ENA-OZGV01000987-OZGV01000987.1-human-gut-metagenome-genome-assembly--contig:-NODE-987-length-13682-cov-3.922507_pt1 | contig 13682 bp, 10 predicted proteins | sample MGYA00245120_ERZ653665 | MGnify/ENA primary metagenome ERZ653665 (study PRJEB26926, sample SAMN06165250) | human gut metagenome | biome: ENVO:00009003; feature: ENVO:2100002; material: ENVO:00002003... | reverse complement strand
TGGGCTCGGAGATGTGTATAAGAGACAGCTCCGTTGACATTCCGCTGACGGAAATTCAGACGGGTATTGGAATCTTCTCCTGTCAATGCTCTATTAAATAACGGACTTATTTCCTTCAAATCATCAGGATGGATAGTGCGATCCATTTCATCACGGGAGATGGTAGTAACCGATTCATCGTATCCAAGACGTTTCAAGAAACCTTGCGGGAAAATGAAACAGTTGGTTTCCATATCAAACTGCCACGGATAGATGGAGCTTTCGTCTACTGCCATATCAAAGAAACGCTTCTGCATTTCTTCATTCGAAATATTCCGTGCGGAAAGTGCCATACCGGTAATCGTATCCTTTGAACGGATCGGGACTATTTCCCCCGACACCGGGAAGTATTTATCACTATGCACTTCTTTCATGAAAGCTCCCTGGGGTATCTTCACACTTTCTCCTTTAGCAGCTACCTGCTTCAGCATAGAATGAAGAATATCCTGACCGTTATAATATATCTTGAAGATACTGCCTGCCATCATTCCTTCATAAAAACGGCCCCCTGACTCATACGGCAAATGCAGCATTTGCAATAAGGAGCGGTTTGTGAAATGAATGTGCAAATCGGTATCATACGTTATCACACCATCACGGATGGAATGAAATACATTATCAAACTCATTACGCTGTTCCACAAGTTTATTCTGCACGAGCAGACGAGTCTGTGCCTGAATCCGTCGTTTGGACTCACGCCGGTTGGCACGCATCAACCACACGATAGAAGCTATCAGCAACGCCAGGATAGACGGATAGAGCAGTATAAAAAGATATTTATATTTTTCCCAATACGGTTCGTTGACGATGGTTCCGCTAGAGGATACTTTATCAGGGTCAATATGAAAATAATCCAACTGTTTATAGTCATAGATGAATCCCTGCGTGATTTCTGTCACTCCTATTTCTTGGGGAGATGTACCTTTTAAGACTAAAGCAGCCCTTTGAGCTGCCGATAATGCTGAAGCATAACTATCGGAATCGTATGCACAGAATACGCCATTAGTTAACCCCACATTCTGACTCGAAAATACGGGAGCTTTTGAGTTTTTGCCAACGAATGAAAGGAAAGGCGACCATTTAGGAGCAACCACCAGACGTTCGTAGCTGTTACGAGGGTAACAAATAGCAGCAATGATGTGACTCGTTGTATGATTTTGGGTATTATAGACTTTCATTCTATAATCCAGATTGTCTTTTTGAAAGATTTTCCACTCTTCTTCAAAATCTTCAAGGCCTTTGTTACTCAAAAAGCTGTTATCTATCACACATACCACTTCTTTCCGCTGGGGAAATATCTTTTGCGCCTGACGCAATATGACATCAAAATCCGGATTGGCAGTGAACCCGCAAACATTGGGATGAGTAGCAATCAGCTCCATATCAGGATACTTAATGCCGAAAAACACGACCGGTATCTGCAAAGGCAACGAATCTCCACAGGCAAAAAGAGTATAGAAAGCTTCATCACTTGCTGTTATAATCAAATCGGTCTGCCTGTCACGAGCACGCTGACAAAAACGACGCATAATTACTTTCTCGGAGTTGAATGCCCAAAAATCGGCATCAAGATACTCCGTTGTTATATTCACCTTCAGGCCACTTTCTTTAAATCCTTTGACCAACCCCTGATTAAGGTCGCTATGCCAAGGAGTCTGTGAGGTGTATGACTGTATAAACAGGATATTGTATGTACGTTCCGCTGCTGCCGCCTGAATAAGAACAGCAAAAAACAGAACGATAAGCAAACAATAGTAGCGTCGATTCATATAATTAAAGCCTGCGGTGTTTTCAATATTATGCCGACAAAGATACGTTAATTATATTGAAAACAAACAGATAGCCCAAGTTTTTTATTCTTCGCGCAACGCCTCGGCAGGGTGTATGCGAATTACCTGACGAGCAGGAAACCAAATGCCAACGAGAATCATTAAAGACATCAGGAAATAGGTTATGACAAATGTAATAAGAAAACGCACTACTCCCCACTCCATATACCCTTCAGTCAACTCCAGATGGCCGATATTATAACAGATGACGGCGGCAGGCAAAGCAGCCAGAGTCAACAATAGCAATCCTTCTTTATTTAAACGTTGCCAAAGCTGCATCCGGCTGGCCCCGACTGCTATACGAAGCGCAGACTCGGCACGACGGTGCTGCGTACGGAACCAGAAGGTGCCGACAATGCCCAACAGGATATTAAGCAATAAGAAGCCCATCATCCAGAAACGTACCTGTACCTGATTATAACTTCCTTGCTGGAAGTCATTCCGCAGATCTTCATAATCATGCACTTTCAGGATGAATAAGTTACCGACACTCAACTGGTTGGCGGACAATTTCATCAAATGTTCCGCAAAGTCTCTGGAAGTCCCCGGTTTCACCCGCAGACAAACTTCTACACTCGAAGGATAAAGTTCATCGTCAAGTTCGACCATTATCTTTTCAGGAAGTTCAATGGCTACATACCGATCACTGTAGTTAGGCCAAAAGTCATTGTAACGCACCTTCTTCGAAACTCCCCCTATCTTGTACACTTTCGTAGAATCATCCACATCGACCATTTCTTTACCCAACAGCGTACGATCGCCTTTATAATCTTTGGGCAAGAAATTTTCACCAACAACGACATTGCCATTCCTTAAAGCTTGCACCAACGGCTGATAACCACGCCCATCAGCACTTTGATAACGAAAGACCTGAAAAAAGTCAGGGGTTACCGAACGCCGCAGCGGATTACTAACTAATGTATCGATACGTAACATACTACCGGAGTTACTCCCGATATAGGGACGCGCATTATTGGATATTGAAACGGCCTCCACTTCCGGCAATCTCCGGAGACGATTGGTCAACTCGATAATATCTTGTCCTAAAGATGTACTCTTTTGTTCTTTCGAAAGATAGGAATTACTCTTGTCGTTTTTCAGGCTTAGTTCCAAATAATACGTATCGGTAATATCAAATCCTACCGGTTCGTAATAAGTACGCGCTGTCACATACGTCCAGTCGACCACATACCACAGGACCACAAAAACAATTAATAGTTCTGACCACAACCATCCGTTTGACCGGCGCTCGTTCCATATTTGTTTTAATAGTTGCATTTTCTTTAGAATTTAGATGAGTTGAAGAATTATCTTTCGTTAATAGCATCCACAATATTGGTGCGAGTTACTCTCCATGCCGGAATGGCGGCACTTAATAAATTGAGTAGGAAGCAAGCCAGAAATGCCAGCAGGAATACGGTAGGATCGAACAGTAAGTCGACACACATGGTCCGCAAATCCTCCACACCATTGGATACAAAGTCTACGGAGAAAAGCATTCCTCCCAAAAGGAAAGCGGCGACATAACTTAATACAAGTCCGAGAATTCCTCCGAACAGGGAATAAAGCATGTTTTCGGATAGTACCTGCATCATAAGCTCCCGTCTGGGGGCACCAAAGGCTTTTCGCACTCCTATTTCGGAGATACGCTTACGCATGCGTGACAAAGTAAGTCCGGACAAGTTGACGGCAGGAACAATCAATAAGACAAGTAATGTCAGTATGTATTGCCGTACTGCTTCTTTCACAGCAGGAGGATTGTTGGCGGAATAGCGTTGCGCGGCTACGAAATAAGTATCAGGCTGTCCGCGATAGAGTAAATCGAAATTGGGATGCCCTGCCATAAAGATAGCCCGCAAGCGGTCTGCCTCCTGACGAATAGCCGGAAAATCGTCTTTCGATTTAGCCAGTATATAAACGGCAGTCATACCCATGATATTGTCATCGCCCCAAGTGGCTGTGAAGGCACTTGTTGAACTCAAAGGAATCCAAACTTGTGCATAGGCGTACTTCGCCAGTTTAGAGACCGGACGTACCACTCCGCAAACAATATAAGCCGAATGATTCAGAAGGAATGTTTTTCCAACCACTTCTGATGTTCCGAACAAACGGCGAGCCATATCTTCGGAAATCACAGCTTTTGCTGCTCCGGCATCAAAATCGGCATTATCATACGGTTTACCAGATAGAAACTCAAATTCAAATATTTTCCAGAAAGCATCGTCTGTTTGCAACACACTACAACTTTCCATCTCACCTGCCGGTTTAGCAGCCAGCATTGTTTCCTGCCAGATATTGGTTATGGAAACAACTTCGGGAATTGTCATTGCTTTGAAACAAGCCTTTGCCGTATTGTATCCGATAGGGCCATTGCTTTGCCAATTCACGTTGGACTTACTTTGAAGTCCGGCAAACCGGAAAATAAGCATCCGGTCACGATGGGTTTCCGGTGCAAAGGGAGCAATAGTCGCACGTAAAGTAATCACAATTACCATTATCATAGCAATAGCCAAAGCTGTACCAATAATGGAAATAGAAGAAAGCAGTTTATTTTCTCCCAACAGATGGAATGCTTGTTTAAAATAGAGTTTTATCATGATCGTTACCAGTATAAAGTTCAGTATATTTCTTACTCGTCTCTTAGTGCTTCGGCCGGTTGCACTTTCATTGATTGCAGAGCCGGATACAACACGCCAAGAATAATCATTATCGCCATCAAGAGATATGTCAGTAAAATGGCTATCAGGAAACGGGGTACTGTAAATGCCATTTGTGATATATCCACCAGTTCAGTATATCCAATATTGAATGCAATCAATGCGGCAGGAAGAGCCGACATGCTTAACAGTAACAAACTTTCCGTAATCAAACGATAGAATATGTTTTTCCGGTTAGCTCCCATCGCCATGCGTAAAGCAACTTCTCCCCGGCGTTGCTGGGTACGGAACCAGAAAGTGCCGATCACTCCCAGAAAGATATTCAACAACAGGAAAAAGAGAATACAGAACTGGGTACGTAATTCATTATCATTGTCTATCTCACTGGCTGTCCGGACTTTGCTTAATGGAGTGACATCAAGTATATAAACATTCCCTACCTGATAGATACGGTCGGCATCATTCATAAGACGTTCCACAAAGCCATCGTCTACACCTTCGCGGACACGCAGACTTAATTCGAGATAGGCTACGTTTTCGACTGTTTCCATTTGTTCGTCAGAAAGGTAAGTGCCGATATAGGTTCCGGTAAAAGGTTTTCCGGCAATGTTATAACGATCGTAGCGAACGGGCTCTGTTAAAGCTGCAATACGAAAGTTGGTATCACTCATGCGAGCTTCTTTACCCAAAAGGTCTTTTCCGTGGAAAGTAGCATCCGGATAATAGTCTGCAACATCGACAGGAACGATTATTGTATTTTTCTCCAGAGCTTTCACCAGACTTTCATGACCGGAACCATCGATATTCCGGAAACGAAACACCTTATAATATTCAGGAGTCGTCCAACGATCCATCGTACTTATCCAAACCGTGTCGTTATCCGGAAAACGGAAACTCGCTCCACTGCACCCTTCATTGTATGGAATACTGTTTTGAGAGATACAGACAGATTCAACTTCCGGATGACGGGACAAACGTCCGGCTATTTCCCTTAAAGCAGTCATATCATCTTTAACAGTCAGCTCCGGATTGAAATCGGTAGATTTATCGGTAAGACGGTTCATACGTAATACATACGTATTTTCTATATTAAAGCCCATTGGCTGATAATAGATATGCAAAGTGACATAAACCAAATCAATGATATACCACAATACGACAAACACCAACAATAGCTCAATCCATAGAAAAGCATTGCTCCGGCGCTCATTATATATTTGTTTCAATAACTGTTTCATCATTTCATCTTTGGTTTATTGCATCTACAATGTTCATTCTCGACACTCTCCAAGCCGGAATACCGGCACTCAATAGATTTAATAACAGGCAGAAACAGAATGCAACGAGAAACGTCAACGGACTGAACAACATATCAGTAGACAGAGAAGTTTCCCCGGCAAGACCTGCATTCTCACTGTTATCAAAAAGGAATGAGTTTAACAGGAAAGTAGCTGAATAGCTCAATATCAGTCCCAGTACTCCCGCAAGCAGTGTCAATATCAGATTCTCCCAGAATACCTGTCGCAACAATTCGTTGGCAGTAGCACCGAATGCTTTCCGGACACCGATTTCCGTCATACGCTTCCGCATGCGGGATAAAGTCATACTACTTAGGTTGATAGCTGGAACCAAGAGGAGAATCACAATGATAAGAATGAATCGCCTGACAATGTGTTTCATATCCAAGTCTGTCCCCCAATGGCGGTAAAGGTAGGCAAATTGAGTATCCGGCTGACCACGATAAATCAATTCCATATCCTTCAGCTTACTATTGTAGACCTGACGATATTTTTCGACTTCAGCACGAATAGCCGGAAAATCGTCGGACGAACGTGCAAGGATGACCGCCCGCATAGGTCCCATCAGATTTTCTCTCCACGAGAAAGAAGCCAAATCTGTTGATGTATAGGGAATCCAGACCTGTGCATAAGAAGCTGTCGCCAACTTTGATACGTCTTTCACTACTCCTGTAATGGTATAATCCGCTTTATTTAATTGGATGGTACGCCCTACCACGTCAGTTGTACCGAACAGGTGGCGTGCCACACTGGCAGAAACCACTGCCTTGGACAGCCCACTCTCAAAATCGGCTTTCGTATATGGTTTGCCACACAAGAATTCAAAGCAAAAGACTTGCCAGAACGCTTCATCCGTTTCCATTTCATCTACACTCATCCTGCCTCCTCCGGGAAGAGAAGCACGCATCTTATTATTAACGGAAGTAATGGTAACCGCTTCAGGTATTGTCAACGTCTTAAAGCATTCACGGGCAGTCGTGACGGACATCTGGCTGCTGGCAGCATTATTGTGTTGCTCTTTATGCCGGGACGTCATTGCCTTGACATACAATGATCGTGAACGGTTAACTTCCGGCACGCAGTCTTTTATCCGTATCTGCAATGTCAGCACGATCACCATTATCATGCAAATAGCCAAAGCTGTACCTACCATACAGACAATACTAATAAGCCGGTTCTCTTTCAACTGGTAAAGAGCTTGCTTTATGTATTGCTTCCACATCTTCTTATTCTTTTTTGGAGTTGATTCTACAGGAGTTCACAGAAGAATGTTCTACATTAGAAATTCCAACCTTTCTTTGTTACGTCTTTACACTTCAGGTTTTTGGAGTTGATTTTACCAACGCCATCCCGCTTAAAGAAAGCTGCATCCGCTTTACCGGATACAGTGATATTTCCTACTCCATCCACTTTAGCTTTGATAGTGCTGCAATCAACATTCAACTTCATATTGCCTACTCCGTCAACATCGAGTTTCAACTCATCGCAATAAAGACTTTTCACGTTACAGTTGCCTACTCCATCAAGTTCGAAAGCTATATTTTTAAGTTTTAGTTCTTCTTTTGCATCGAAGTTTCCTACTCCGTCTATTTTCACTTTACTCAAATCGGGAGCAGTAATATAGAAAGTCAGATTCTTGATATTCTTGGCATTTTTATCTTTATAAGAGATAACCAGAGTTCCATTTTTCACTGTCACCCTTGTTTTCTCTACAAATTCAGAAGGACCCTCCAGACGACAGGCACATCCTGCCGATTGAGTAAAAATAATATTCCCGACAGATTGCAGGTTTATGGCAGAAAACTCGTCTACATTATAATCTTTACTCACATTTTGTGCCGATAGCGAACAGAAAGCAACACTTAACAGGACAGCTATCGCAACGATGAAAATATTCTTTGTCATGATGATTTTTAATTTAGAGATACATTAATCAATTTTTCCATTTAGTTCTAATCGTAAGAGGCCGTTTCTATTGTACCTGGCGTCCATCGAAGAAACGAATAGTGCGCGAAGTCTGCTTCGCCTGTTCTTCATTATGGGTAACCATCACGATAGTACGTCCGTCTTCCTTATTCAACCGATGAAGCAGTTCCATTACTTCAGCTCCCATCTTTGAATCCAAGTTACCTGTCGGCTCATCGGCAAGGATTATTTCGGGATTACCGATAATAGCACGGGCAATAGCTACACGTTGGCACTGCCCACCGGAAAGTTGTGTAGGAAAATGTCTCATACGATGGCTTAATCCTACTTTTTCCAATACTTCTTGTGCCAACCGCTTTCGTTCACTACCAGCCATACGTCGATAAAGCAAGGGGAGTTCTACATTATCCATCACATTCAACGAATTAATCAAATGAAAAGACTGAAATACAAAACCGAGCGTTTTATTACGAAAAACCGCCAGTTCCTTGTCTTTCATTCCTTCGGTACGTATTCCGTTGATTTCCACCATTCCCATTGTAGGTGCATCAAGCAATCCCATTATGTTCAGCAGGGTGGATTTTCCGCATCCGGAAGGTCCTACAATGGACAGGAATTCACCGGGCATCAGGTCAAACGATATATTTGAAAGAGCTTTCGTCTCTCCGGATACGGTATGGTAAGAAAGAGAAACATTTCTGATCTCCAGAAGGGGTTTCATACAAAATACCTCGAAAGAGAATCTATATTTTAAGATATGCGGGAGAGTGCATCTGTGTTATGATAGGAAAAAGGATCACGGAAACAGTCTGACACAGAAAGATCCATATAGAAATTTCAGCAATAATCTTACAAGAGGAATATCACCATGAATAAACGAAATTATCAGAAAGAGCTTGACCGGCTCATTGAAAACATAACAAAAGAGGGAAAAGTTCCACGGCTTTTTCTTCACAGCTGCTGTGCACCGTGCAGCAGTTATGTGCTGGAATATTTATCTCAGTATTTTGAGATTACAGTATTTTTTTATAATCCCAATATCTCATTGGAGGAAGAATACCGTAAGCGAGTCGCAGAGATTCGCCGTCTGGTAGCGGAAATGTCTTTTACACATCCGGTTCATATCGAAGAAGGCACCTATGATCCGCAGGTATTTTATGAAATGGCGAAAGGTATGGAAAAAGTTCCGGAGGGTGGCGAACGTTGCTTCAAATGCTACCGCCTCCGAATGGAAGAAGCAGCAAAACTTGCCAGAGAGGGAAACTATGATTATTTTACAACGACGCTTTCAATCAGTCCTCTGAAAAATGCAGAGAAGATCAACGAGATTGGCGAAGAACTGGCAGAAATTTACAAAGTACCTCATCTTCCATCTGATTTCAAGAAGAAAAACGGCTACAAGCGTTCGATTGAATTATCTCACGAGTTTGATCTTTACCGGCAGAATTACTGTGGCTGCGTCTTTTCGAAGCGCGAACAGGAAGAAAAACTGAAACAAAAACTGAAATAAAAACAAATTTCAGAGAGTTCTGCTCTTTGATTTTCCACTGGAATGTGGTAAACTGATAGAAAATTATGCACTGTGGGATTCTGGTGAGATCTGGCAGTGGCAAAATCACCGTACAATAAGGAGGACATTATGGCACAGTTATGGGGAGGACGTTTCACAAAGGAAACGGACAAACTTGTATACAATTTCAATGCTTCTATTTCATTTGACCAGAAATTTTATAAACAGGATATCCGTGGAAGCAAGGCACATGTCAGAATGCTTGCAAAACAGGGAATCCTGACAGAAGAGGAGAGAGACCAGATACTTGAAGGACTGGACAGTATTCTTGCAGATGTAGAGTCCGGCAAGCTGGAGATCACATCCGAATATGAAGATATTCACAGTTTTGTAGAGGCTAATCTGATCGACCGTATCGGAGATCCGGGTAAGAAACTTCATACAGGAAGAAGCCGTAATGACCAGGTTGCGCTTGATATGAAACTGTATGTACGTGATGAAATTGAAGAGATTGATGCGGAACTGAAGAAACTTCTAGAAGCGCTTCAGACCATCATGGAAAACAATGTGCACACCTATATGCCTGGATTTACCCATCTTCAGAAAGCACAGCCTGTCACTCTGGCACATCATGTAGGTGCGTATTTTGAGATGTTCCGCAGAGACAGAAGCCGTATGGCTGATATTCGTAAACGTATGAATACCTGTCCGCTTGGAGCAGGTGCGCTTGCAGGAACCACTTATCCGCTGGACAGATTTTATACTGCAGAGCTGTTGGGCTTTGACGGACCGACGAGAAACAGTATGGATTCCGTATCTGACAGAGATTATGTGATCGAACTACTTTCTGCCATGTCCACAGTCATGATGCATCTGAGCCGTTTCTGCGAGGAAATCATTCTCTGGAATTCCAACGAATACCGTTTTGTGGAGATCGATGACGCATACAGCACCGGAAGCAGTATTATGCCGCAGAAGAAGAACCCTGATATCGCAGAGCTTGTAAGAGGTAAGACGGGACGTGTTTATGGTGCACTGACTTCTATCCTGACAACTATGAAAGGTATTCCGCTTGCATATAACAAAGATATGCAGGAAGATAAAGAACTGACCTTTGATGCGATTGATACCGTAAAAGGCTGTATTGCCCTGTTTACAGGTATGGTCTCTACCATGGAATTCCGTAAAGATGTCATGGAAGCAAGTGCAAAGAACGGCTTTACTAACGCAACAGATGCTGCAGACTATCTGGTAAATCACGGAGTTCCGTTCCGTGATGCACATGGTATTGTAGGCCGCCTGGTACTGACCTGTATTGATAAGGGAATCTCTCTTGATGAACTTCCGCTTGAAGAATACAAAGAAATCTCACCTGTATTTGAACAGGATATTTATGAGGCAATCAGCATGAAGACATGTGTGGAAAAACGTGAGACATATGGTGCTCCGGGACCGAAAGTGATGGAGCAGATCATTGCAGAGAACAAAGAATATCTGAAAAATAATTAAAAACCACTTGCATTTTTGATTAAAGTGGTATAGTATGTACAAAGAAAACAGATGTGTGCCGTACAAAGACACATGTGAAATAAACGAGTGAGGAGAACGATTGTTATGAGTGAAAAACTGAGAGTCGGTATTTTAGGTGCTACAGGTATGGTAGGACAGAGATTTATTTCTCTTCTGGAAAACCATCCGTGGTTTGAGGTCGTTACTCTGGCAGCAAGCCCGAGAAGCGCTGGAAAGACATATGAGGAAGCTGTTGGCGGCAGATGGAAAATGGATACTCCAATGCCGGAAGCAGTAAAGAATATCGTAGTTATGAATGTTAATGAAGTAGAAAAAGTTGCTTCTACTGTTGACTTTGTGTTTTCCGCAGTTGACATGTCCAAAGATGAGATCAAAGCGATCGAAGAAGAATACGCAAAGACAGAGACTCCTGTTGTTTCCAACAACAGTGCACATCGCTGGACACCGGATGTGCCGATGGTAGTGCCGGAAATCAACCCGGAACATTTTGATGTGATCCAGTATCAGAAGAAACGCCTTGGTACTACTAAGGGATTCATCGCTGTTAAACCAAACTGCTCCATTCAGAGCTATGCACCGGTACTTACTGCCTGGAAAGAATTTGAACCATATGAAGTAGTTGCTACTACATATCAGGCAATTTCCGGAGCAGGAAAGACATTTAAAGACTGGCCGGAAATGGAACACAATATCATTCCATATATCGGTGGAGAAGAAGAAAAGAGCGAGAAAGAGCCGTTGAGACTGTGGGGTAAGATTGAAGACGGAGTGATCGTACCGGCAACAGAACCAGTCATCACATGCCAGTGCCTGCGTGTTCCGGTACTGAACGGACATACAGCAGCAGTATTTGTTAAATTCCGTAAAAAACCTACAAAAGAACAGTTGATCGAAGCTCTGAGAAACTTCAAAGGTCTTCCTCAGGAACTGGAACTTCCGAGTGCACCGAAACAGTTCATCCAGTATCTGGAAGAAGACAACCGTCCGCAGGTAAGCGAGGATGTCAACTACGAACACGGAATGGGCGTATCTGTTGGACGTCTCCGTGAAGACACTGTTTATGATTATAAGTTTGTAGGACTTTCTCATAATACCGTAAGAGGAGCTGCCGGTGGTGCTGTACTCTGCGCAGAAACTCTGAAAGCAAAAGGATATATTACAAAAAAATAATATGATCTGAACAGAAACTGTCCGGGCAGAGAGTGAAGTCTGCCAGGGCAGTTTTTTGCGCTTTTCTGTCAAAAAAAGACATGGAGAAAACGGAAGATTTATGTTATCATAGATGGACAAGGTTAAGACAGAAAGGAAATTGAGCAAAATGGAGAAGGTATATCTTACAAAGCTCGCCCCCAACTGTGGATGTGCAGCGAAAGTAGGTCCGGGAACGCTGGCAGGTGTACTTTGTGGACTGCTGAAATTTCAGGATCCGAATCTTCTTGTTGGAACAGAAACATCTGATGATGCAGCTGTTTACAGAATTTCGGACGAACTGGCAATGATTCAGACCCTTGATTTTTTTACGCCGGTTGCAGACGATCCATATGATTTTGGGCAGATAGCAGCGGCGAATGCATTGAGTGACGTCTATGCTATGGGTGGTGAGCCGAAAACCGCATTGAATATTGTTGCTTTCCCGAAGGATATGGATACAGCAATCCTTGGTGAGATTCTGAAGGGCGGAGCGGACAAAGTAATGGAAGCGGGAGCTGTACTTGCCGGTGGGCATACGATCCAGGATGATACACCGAAGTATGGCCTGAGCGTAACAGGCTTTGTACATCCAGAGAAGTTCTGGAAGAATTACGGAGCTCAGACAGGTGACAGGCTGATCCTTACAAAACCGCTTGGAACGGGTATTGTGAATACGGCTATCAAAGCCGATATGGTATCTGAAGAGGCGCGGGAAGCAGCTTTGAAATCTATGAAGACGCTAAACAGATATGCCCGTGATGTATTAAAAAGACATACTGTTCATGCCTGTACAGATGTGACAGGGTTTGGTCTTGGCGGACATGGAACGGAAATGGCGGACGGTAGTAAGAAGACACTTGTGATCGATGCAAAAGCACTTCCGATTCTTCCGGATGTAGAAGAATATGCCTCTATGGGACTGATTCCGGGAGGTGCATATCGCAACCGGGAATTTGCAGCAAAATCTGGTTACATAAGCACAGCAGAACTCTGGCGGGAGGATCTGGTCTTTGATCCACAGACGTCCGGCGGACTTCTTGCGGCGGTTCCGGCAGATGAAGCAGAAGAGATACTTCTGGAATTGAGAGAATCTGCTCTTTCCTGTGCGATGATCGGTGAAGTGACTGACCGGGAAAATCATGCACTGGAGATTCGATAACTGACAGTTATCGAAAATAAATGAAAATTTGTTATAAAAATATCAAACTTTGCGGTATATATATTGAGAATTTATATCAAAAATGCTATAATGCAAGAATACAATATGTGGAGGGAACAAAAGAGTTTATAAGATACTCTGTTCCTTGGAAAGGGAGGTATTTTTTATGAATCAAGAGGATGTACAGAAACTATCAAATGCAGCAAACGCGAAGATTACCCTGCTGAAAAATGACTTTTTCAAGTATTTCATGCGGGCGATCATGGCAGGGTTCTTTATTGTAGTTGCAATGATCTTTTCCAATGTTGTGGGAAATGTGTTCTCAGGGGCCGAAGAACCGGCATGGGGGAAATTCCTGGGGGCACTCGTGTTCTCGATTGCGGTATTGCTGATTTCGCTGGTAGGCGGCGAGCTTTTTACCGGAAATAATCTGGTGATGGCATTTGGAGCATTTGACAAGAAGATCAGCTGGGGCGATGCGGCTAAAGTATGGGTCTGTCTCTTATACACATCTGACGCTGCCGACGATCTTACGCGTGTAGA